>Ga0256405_10001135_pt1 | contig 77146 bp, 80 predicted proteins | sample RumenRJG_02DNA_FD_189096 | JGI IMG/M metagenome (GOLD analysis project Ga0256405, IMG submission 189096) | Bovine rumen microbial communities from Lethbridge, Alberta, Canada - RJG_02 | ecosystem: Host-associated > Mammals > Digestive system > Stomach > Rumen | place: Canada: Alberta... | reverse complement strand
ATCAAGAAAGGAAAATAATCCCAAACGATTAAAAAAAAATTTCAAACAACATTAGGTAAGGATAAGGTTTTTTAAATTAATTAATACTCTCTCTCTCAATTATTAAACGAAAGTTTACACCTCCCATTTGGGAGGTTTTTTTTTGAGTATAATTAGTTTATGAATAAAAAATCGGATTATTCTACAGAAGTGGCTATAGTGTTAACCATTGTCGTTATGTGTATTCCTGGATTACTGGAAATTCGTGCAATTGCAATTCAGGATTTTACTATTGTTTGGTTTTTTTTAATTGGTTTTATATATTTTGCTGTTTGGTTTTATCTTATCAAAAAATCAAAAGACAACTTAAAAAGGCAAATTTTAATTACAATTATAAGCTTACTTTTTATTGCCATATTATTTATAATTTGTTCATTATAAATAAAAAAAAGCCGCTAGGTTAAGAGCGGCTGTAAATTTGGTTTTTGGTTTTGGTTATTTTGGTTTGGTTTTATTAATTAAGCTTTTTTAAAAAACTTAGCAACACAATCTTTAGCTTTTCCTAAAAAACTACCAGTTTGTTGTGCTACGTTTGAATTTTTAGCAGCAGATAAAAGATTTTTACCTTTTTTAATTCCAAATACAGCTAATGTTGTTACGATAACTGCAGTTGCTGCTTTCTTAAGAAAATTTTTATCTGATACTTTTGCTTTTAATTTTGAAGAAAAAGTATCTTTTTGAGGTTGAGCTTGCATTGTTGCATCACCCAACATATTAGGAGTATAATTAACTCCTTTTGCAGCAGGATTGTTCAAATAAGCATCAACATCAAAATCAACGACACCATTTCTAGCTAAATAACCCATTGAATTTGGTAATGTCATGATAACCTAACCTTGCTCCTATACTACATTCATATAAAGTTTTTTTTAATAAAAAAATTGCCAAAACTTTTTTTATTTGTTAAATTATATTACATAATGATAAAAATATTAGAAAAACATAAGTATTTATTATCACTTATTTTAATTACTATTGTTGCATTAAGTATAACTTATGCTCATAATATAAGTTTAATTGTAGACTGTGGCAGAGAAGTTTATTATCCGCAAGAAATTTTAAACGGTAAAATTCTATATAGAGATTTATTCAATATTTACGGGCCTTTTGCATATTTATTCAATGCCTTACTATATAAAATATTTAGCATTAATTTGAATGTTTTATGTATATCAGGTGCTTTTTGTGCTCTAGGAATTATTATAGGTTTATATCTTACTACAAGAATATTTCTAAAAGACAAATTTGCTTTTAGTATAGGATTATTAGCAATTACGATTGGAATTATCCCTTGTCATATTTTTAACTACGCTTTTCCTTATGCTTTTGCTATGACATACGGAATGTGTGCTTTTATTTTTTCTTTATTATTTTTAGTTCATTATATTAATTCAAATAAAAATATTTTTTTATATTTTAGTCTATTTTTAGCAAGCTTAGCTATATGCTGTAAATACGAATTTGTATTGTATTTATTAGTTTATATTCCCGTTTTTATTAACTTAAAACCCAAATTTTATACTATATTATTAGGATTTCTAAGTTTTAGTTTAGTTCCTGAAATATGTTTTGGTTATTTGTTTATAAAAGGATTAAGTTTAAAAGATTTAATTAATACATTAAATATTTTAAAAGTTATGTCGCAAACAGAAACTTTAAAATATTTTTATGTACATTCCGGAATATTTTTTCATATAAAAATTTTACCATTATTATTAAAATCTTTTGTAATATTGTTTTTACCTATTTTTGTATATTTAATTCCGGTTATATTTAAGAAAAAAGTTAATAATTTGATTATTTCTTCTTTATTTACATACGGAGCATTTTGTTTAATGTTGTTGTTTAAAAATAATACGACATTTGAACTTTTCACATGTTTACCAATATTTTTGCTTTTAATTTTCATTTTTAATTTCAAGAAAATAATAAATAATTTAAGCATATTTGTTGTTATAACAGGAATATTTTTGTACAGTATAAAAATATTTTGGGGTCCACTATTAAATTCTTACGGAGTATATTATATACCATTTTTAGTGCTTGCTGTTGCTTTATGTTTTAAGGATAAATTAACTGAAAAAGAATGGGATTATACAGGTTTTTATGTTTCTGTTCTAAGTTTTTCAATATTTTTGTTTCAATTTAATGCCTTAAAACTAAGAAATAACTTAATTTCAACAGAAAAAGGTAAAATATATACAGTAAAATATTATGAAAAAACAAATCAATTATTGAATTATATAAAAAATAATACAAAAAAAACGGATAAGATAGTTGTATTTCCTGAAGGTATGATGATTAATTTTTTATCTGAAAGAAAAACAGATGATTTTTATAATACATTATTACCTTTATATGAAGAAACATTTGGTATAAACACATACATAGAATATTTTAAAAAAGACATGCCTGAATATATTATATTTAATTCATGGAATTCATCAGACTACTACTTTAGTATAATTTGTAAAGATTATGGTTTTGCATTTTGTGAATTTGTTGTTAAAAACTATGAAGAAAAAATCAAGTTATTAGGCGCATTCAGCTATGTTGTTTATAAAAGAAAATAAACCCTCTTGACGAAAATTGTAAATAAATGTAAACTTTTTCATGACTTTTACTATAAATCATTAAACTTTTAATGTGAGTTAGCCGATATAAATCATGTGGAAAGGTTAAAAGGGTAAAAAATATGGCTGATATGTTAAACCAAAATTTGAATAACAATGCCTTACAAAGCGGAAGTAATAATTTACGTCCTTCAAAACCTTTTGGCTTAAATGTAAGAGTTCCTGAAAGAACAATTCAACAAATCACTGAAAGTGTAAAAGCTAATGCTACATCAGGTGTTTCAGGTATTTTCAAATATCTTGAAAAGAATGAAAATGTATTTGATGGTACAGTAGCAAGACAATTAGATGATTTATTCGTACAAGATTTTAATACAAAACAAATCCTAAAGAAAGCAGAAACAGTAGAAAACAAAGCTTCATTCGTAATGGATATGTAATCAGATTTTATAAATTTCCTTATTCCTTATTCCCTATTATTAATTTTATTCAAAGCCTGACATTGAGTCAGGTTTTTTATTAGCCCGAGCAGAGGCACAAACGAAGTGAGAGACGAACATCAATAACAAAAATGTTGAATTTTTATTCAACATATTTTCGTTTCATTATAACGTTTCCACTTTCATCATAAGCTTTATCCTTTAGCCAATGAGCAAGAAGCTTTCCGTCTTTTGAATAAATAAATGTTTCAGCTTTTGATACACGCATACTCATATTTACAAGTTTTTTAGCAGTATTATATTTATAAGTTTTATAAGGATACTTTAAACCATCTTTTTCTTCAACATAATTTAAAACGCCATCTCCATTGTAATAATAAACATGATAAGGATCGCTATGTTTATAAACTGCATAAGTATTATCTGAAAAATAAGCTAAAGTCCTATCTTTAAGTTCAGTCATGCCTTGAAGTATAAAACCGACATTTTGATCGTGTTCTGTGTCATATACAAAGTTATTTACATATTTTGAATCAATTGTATAATTTATTCCGTCTAAAAGTTCATTTCTGGCAGAATTTACATCATAAGAAACTCCGCCTTGCAAAACTTCTGCCTGCACGGATATTCCAAAAAATATTAATGATATTGCAATTAGTAGATATTTTTTCATATTTCAATATTAATGTTTTGATTTAAAAAGTCAAGGAATAAATAATTTAATTAGTTTATTTACAAGAAAAAATACATTTTATATAATAAATTATGCAAGTGGCACTCCACAACCCTGTTTAATGATGATATTTCATCAGGAAAGGGGGTGAGGCCTATGGATAACGGCATAATGCTGATGATTTATTTTATAATATCATTGTTATTCAATAAAATCGGACTAGCGTTATTGATTGTTATCATAACGCTAGTTTTCAAATAACGAAGACAATGTGGAGTTAAAAATATAATCAATTAGCAGTTGATTATATGCCACTTGTTCTATTTATATTATTACATATTTTGAAAAATTTTCAAGTCATGAGAAAGATTTATGTTAGATACAAATAAAATATTAGAACTTTTTAATACAGCTTTAGCACACAAAAACAAAGGCGAATTTGAACAAGCAGCTTTTTATTATGAAGAAGTTTTGAAACTAACTGATAAGCTGCCGGAAGTTTATTTTAATCTTGCTTTTGTATACATTGATTTAGACAGACAAGAAGAAGCTATCAAATGTTTGGAAAAATTTAGAGAATTAGAACCAAATGATGATGAGGGCTTATATTTTCTGGGTTCAGCTTATTTCAAAATAAAAAATTATGAAAAGGGGTATCCTTATTTTGAACATAGAATAAGTCGTAAACACGCAATTCAAACACAGCAACGCCTTTATAATGACATGTTTAATAAAATACCATTTTGGCATGGTGAAGATTTAACGGGAAAAACGATTTATGTTTATTATGAAGCAGGTCTTGGTGATACTTTAATGTATTACAGATATTTGAAATTACTTGAAGAACGTTGTAAAAAAGTATATTTTAAACCTCAAGTAACGTTATTACCTTTGTTTGCAGAAAATAAAAATAAATCACAAATACTAATGCGATTTAAACCGGAAATGGCAGCAGAATGTGATTATCAATGTCCAATTATGAGTTTGCCATATTACTTAGGCTTAAATAATAAAACAATTTTCTACAGAAGTGATAAATTTTTAAAAGCTGTGCCTAAAAAAGTTCAATGGTATAAGGAAAAATTTTTTAATAATGACAAAATAAAAATTGCTATAAAATGGCAAGGTAATACACTTGTCGGTGGTGAAAGAGCAATTACAGCAGACAGTTTTGCAAAAATTTTTGAATTGCCCAAAGCACAGATATATTCTGTTCAAGTAATGGAAGGTGCAGAACAGATAAAGACATTACAGGAAAAATATAATCTTATAGATTTAGGTTCAACATTCAAAGATTTTTCAGATACTGCGGGAGCTATGGAAAATTTTGATATAGTAATTTGTAATGATACATCAGTAGGTCATTTAGCAGGTGCGATGGGTAAAAAATGCTATATGATTTTGCCAAAAATTTATGATTGGCGCTGGCATACTGACATTTCAAAATGCGATTGGTACGACAGTATAAAATTATATCGTCAACAGACAACTTGGGAAGAAGTTATAGGGCGAATTTACGAAGATATAAAAACGAATATAACTTAAAATGAAAAAATACATAAAAAAATTAACTAGAAAATATAAGAAAAAATTTATATGTTTTATCACAGCATTAATATTAGGTGCAGCGGCTTATGTATTAAATCTGTATGGATTTATTTCTTTGGATTTTGACAAATTTAATAAAAATTACTCAGAAGACACAACAGGACATAAACATAGTGAAGCCTCTTATCAGACAGTTTGGTGCAAGGCTCATAACGGAATTATGGAATATAAAAACAGAGATTACACAAGAGTAGATTGTTTAACTAAAGATAATGCGGTTGAATTTGATTTTGCAAAGAAGTGGGCAGAAAGTATCGGTCAGGCTTTGCATTATCAACTTATGACAGGAAAACGTGGAAAAGTTGTTTTAATTTTGGAAAAGTCCGCAGACAAGTCAACATATTACAAACGAGTTGAGGTACTGGCAAAAAAATATAATTTTGATGTTGAATATATGACACCGCAAGACTTACATCTAAACGAAAACGGCGAATGTCCTGTCAAAAAATGCAAATGCCATAAGAAGAAACTCTAAAATCCTATATGTCTATTTTCTTTTGGTTTTTCAATTAAATTATTTAAAGCATTTATTATTTGTTGAATTGTTTTATCCTGATTTTTGAATTTATTATCAGTGTTTTCAATATGTAATAACAACATTTTTTTGAGTTCTTCAACATTTGATGTTTGTGTTAAAGCATATTGTCTTAATTGGACAAAAATTCTCATAATTTGCACATTAACTGCAATAGCCTCTTTTGAATGTAAAACACTTGATAACATTGAGATACCTTGTTCAGTAAATACATAAGGTAAATATTTTCGACCACCTCTTTTTTCTTCGTTTTCCTTTGAGGTACCATTTTGACACCTCAAAATTTCCCATTCTTTTTTTGTTAACTGAAACATAAAATCTTCAGGGAATCTGTCAATATTTCTTTTGACAGCCCTATTTAGGGCTTTTGTTTCAACATTGTATAAGTTTGCTAAATCACTATCTAGCATAACTTTAAATCCTCTAATTTCATAAATCAAATTTTTTATTAAAATTAAATTTTTAGTCATAATAACTCCTGCCGAAAATTATATAATTTTACAATTTACATTGCAACAAATTAATAAAAATCAAATAAAAATGCAAATGCCATAAAAAGAAATAATAAGCTAATATTTTATAGACCTGTAAATTTTATAAAGCATTTCTACATCTATACTATCATTATTTATTTCATCAATTAAAATTTGTTTTAAAATGTCTTTTTTTTGATACTGAGAGAATTCAAAAAGTTCTTGTGGTTCAATTTTAAGTGCTTCTATTAATTTAGCTATTGTTTTAGCTTTAACGAAAACATTACCGCATTCAATTTTACTTAAATTTCTTTCGCCGACTTCAATCATTTCAGCAAGTTGTTCTTGAGTTAAGCCATTTTTAAGTCTTAATTCTTTAATTCTTTTGCCAAAAAATTTTTTAAATTCAAGTTCGTCCATATTACCTCTTTCTTAATTTTAAAATAATTTATTAAACAAATAAGGTAATAATATGGTCTATTTTATCTTGACAAAGAGTATAATATACTTTAAAATCATATTAATATATCTAATAAATTTATATTAAAGACCATTATAAGATGTTTAGAAAGGAAAATCATGAAAAAATTTGCATTCACATTAGCAGAAACTTTAATTGTGATAGGTGTAATAGGTATTGTATCTGCTCTTACACTTCCAAATTTAAACAGTTCAACAGGTAATAAAGAAAAAGTTGCTAAAGTAAAAAAATTATATCAAAATTTACAAGATGGATTTGGTCGTGCAACTGCAATCTATGGCCCAATTGATGAATGGTTTATAACAGATGATAATAATGCTGCTCAAACTCGTTTTGCAGAAAGAATGTTAGATTATTTTAAAGTGTCAAAAACCTGTTTTGATACCAATACTATATCTTGTACAGAGGGTAATAAACATAAATTATTAAATGGAAATGATTCAGGACAAGACACTAGAACGCAAAAATCTGTATTATTAGCTGATGGTTCAGGTTTAACATTTTCTATATTATCAAAAGAATGTAACAATGGTGGAGACACTGAGGAATCCAATTTTTGTGGTCTGATTGTAGTTGATATTGATGGTGCTAACGGAGCAAATGTTTTTGGTAAAGATACTTTTACGTTTTGGGTTAAAAAAGATGGAATATATCCTGCTGGATATAACGATTCCAGCTTAGGACAAAGAATGCGTTCGGGTGAAATTGGAATATGCAAAGGGAAAATCATTCTTCAAAATGGTTGTGCAGGTTGGGTAACAGAATATGATAATATGGATTATTTAAAAACAGATGATCATGATAATTGTCCAAATGGTGTGCAATTGTCAGGCACAAATCCATCTTGCAAATAATTTTTCGTAACTTTACGCAGGGGTATTTTTGTGTTACTTTATTCACGGAAAAATATTTTTAGGCACAATCTTTTTGAGTTTCAAAAGATTTAAATGTTATTGTTATGCCTAATGCTCTTAAAATTTTTGAAAGAGTGTCAAAACGAGGACTAATTTTGTTAGCAAAAATACGATATAAATTTTGTCTATTTAATTTCGTAGTTTCAGCAAGTTTTGTGATACCTCCTTTTGCCTCAGCAACTCTTTGAATTGCTCTCATTAAAGACTTAGTATCACCGTCTTCCTGATATTCTTCCAAAGCTGTTTCAAGGTATGCAATTGCTTCACAATTATTTTTAAGTGAGTCGTTAATATAATTATCCCAAGATGTTAGTTTTTTATTGTTTGGCATTGTTACCTCCTTTGTAATCTTGTAAATATTCTTTTGCTTTTTCAATATCTTTTGTTTGGGTTGATTTATCACCACCTGTAAACAAAATTACTAAAATATTGTCTTCAATTGTGTAATAAACTCTGTATCCTGCACCGAAAAACAATCTTAACTCATACAACTTATCACCGACTGACTTCGTATCTCCAAAATTGCCATCTATTAATCTATCAATTCTAAGTTTAATTCTTCTTTGAATTTTCAAATCTTTTATAGAATTGAGCCAATCTAAGAAAGGTATTTTACCATCATCTGTTGTATAAAGCGATATTTTGTATTGTTGCATATATTTATTGTAGCATATATGCGACAATATTTCAACACCCTATTTTATTAATTTCTAAACTTTACGCATGAATGTTTTTGTGTTACTTTATTCACGGATAGAAAAGGAACACGATATGACAAACGTTAACGATTTACCTACAGTTTATAATGCTTTAGAAACTGAAAAGGAAATATATGAGTTTTGGGAAAAAGGCGAATATTTTAAAGCTGATGCAAAATCTACAAAACCTGCATACTCTCTTGTAATACCACCTCCAAATGTTACTGGTGTATTGCACATGGGACACGCTTTAGATGAAACTTTACAAGATATTCTTACTCGTTATCACAGAATGGCAGGTTACGAGGCTTTATGGATTCCCGGTACTGACCACGCAGGACTTGCAACACAAAATGTTGTTGAAAAACAACTTGCGAAAAAAGGCTTAACCCGCCACGATTTAGGCAGAGAAAAATTTATTGAAGAAACCTGGAACTGGACTAATGAACATAAATCCGCAATATTAGACCAATGTAAACGTTTAGGTGTTTCTTTTGACCGCACAAGAGAACGTTTTACATTTGACAAAGGCTGTTCTGAAGCAGTTAAAGAAGTCTTTGTTAAACTTTACGAAAAAGGCTTAATCTATAAAGGTGCATACATTGTAAACTGGTGTCCTCGTTGTCAATCTGCAATTTCAGACATTGAAACAGAATACGAAACAGAAAAAGGACATTTATGGGAAATTTCTTATCCACTTTGTGATGAACAGGGTGCTATTGTCGTTGCAACAACCCGTCCTGAGACAATGTACGGGGACGTTGCGATTGCCGTTAACCCTAACGATTACAAATACAAGGATTTAGTCGGAAAATATGTTTATGTTCCGCTTTCTCAAAGAAAAATTCCTATTATCGCAGATGAATACGTTGATAAATCGTTTGGTACCGGTGCTGTTAAAATTACTCCGGCACACGACCCTAACGATTTTGAAGTAGGTAAAAGACACGGTTTAAAACCAATTTGGGTTATTGATGAAGAAGGTAAAATGAAAGCTTGCCCTGAGGTTCACCCAGACGTACAAGGTTTAGACCGTTATGAAGCTCGTGAAAAAACAGTTGGCTTATTAAGTTTAAATAACTCATTATTAAGAATAACTGAACACGAACACAATGTTGGTAAATGCCAACGTTGTAATACTACAATTGAGCCATTATTGTCAGAACAATGGTTTGTAAAAATGGAACCATTAGCAAAAGAGGCTATTGCAGCGGTTAAAGACGGAAGAATTAAATTTGTTCCTGAACGCTGGGAAAAGAATTATTTAGGTTGGATGGAAAATATCCGTGATTGGTGTATTTCTCGTCAAATATGGTGGGGACATCAAATTCCTGCATATTATCACAATGAAACAGGTGAAATGGTTGTAGCAAAAGAAAATCCTGATCCTGAACATTATACACAAGATTCAGATTGTCTTGATACCTGGTTCTCATCAGGTTTGTGGCCGTTCTCAACAATGGGATTTCCGCAAACAGAAACAGACGATTTCAAAAAATTCTACCCTACAAGTGTTCTTGTAACCGGTTTTGATATTATTTTCTTCTGGGTTGCAAGAATGATTACAATGGGCTTGGAATTTACAGGAAAAGCACCATTCTCAACTGTTTATATTCACGGTTTAATTCGTGATGAAAAAGGTCAAAAAATGTCTAAATCAAAAGGCAACACAATAGACCCTGTTGAAATTATCGACAAATACGGATGTGATGCTCTAAGATTTACACTTACATCACTTTGTACGTACGGTGGTCAAGACATTAAAATCTCTGACGAACGTTTTGAATACGGAAGAAATTTTGCAAACAAAATCTGGAACGCATCTCGTTTTGTATTAATGAATTTAGAGGGTGTTGATGATAACCCTGTTGATATGAGCAAATTAACTATCGCTGACAAGTGGATTTTAAACGCACTTAACGACACAGTAAAACTTGTAAACGATAATGTTGAAAATTACAGAATTGGTGAAATGGCACACGTTTTATATGATTTCTTTTGGAATAATTATTGCGACTGGTATGTTGAAATTGCAAAAATTCAATTACAAGACGAAAGCTTAAAACAAAATACTCAAAGAATGTTAAAACACGTTCTTGATATGTCATTGCGCTTGTTACATCCAATAATGCCTCATATTACAGAAAAAATTTGGCAGGCATTAGATGTAAAATGTAATTCTGACGCTTTAATTAAGGCTGAATATCCAAAATATAAAGAAGAATACAAGTTCCCTCAAGAAGCAAAAGAAATGGAAATTGTATTTGAAACGATTACGTCATTAAGAAATGTTCGTCAAAGTTTCAACATTTCACCGTCAATCAAAGTTGATATTGAAATTCTTGCAACGGCAGAAGAAAAACCTGTATTTGAAGCTGTAATTCCATATTTACAACGTCTTGCAAGAGTTGAGAATGTTAAATTTATCGAAAATACTGATAATACTTCTAAAAAATCAGCAACAACTGTTGTATCAGCATCAAAAATTATAATCCCGTTAGAAAATTTAATTGATATGGATGCTGAAATTGCACGTCAAAACAAGAAATTGGAAAAACTGTTAAAAGAAAAAGGTTCATTAGAGGGCAGAATTAACAATCCTAAATTTGTTGAAAAAGCACCTCAGGATCTTGTTGACGAAACAAAAGAAAAAATAGAAGAACTCGCTAATCAACAAAAAGCAATAGAAGATTTTATTAATCTTTTAAAGGGTTAGTAAAATGAATGAAACGGTATTATCACGCAATTACAATATCGTTTTAAAGAGTTTTTTGAGCTATTTGCCGTCAAGAATACTTGTTATTCTAAACGCTTTATTAATAGTGCCTATATTTGCTTATTTTTTAACAGCTCAAGAAATGAGTGTTTTTCAAATAGGTATAGGTATTTTGAATTTTCTTTGCACTATTTCTACCGATTGGGTGGCAAAATCTGTTTTAAGATATTATGAAAAATATAGATATTCCAATGAATTGGAAAAATTTTTTTCAAATATTATGCTTCTCGAAATTATAACCTATTTGATTATATTTGCTTTTTATTTTATTTTTAAGGGTTTAGCTGCGGAAAAATTTTATATTTCACAAAACATATTTTTTATGATTTTAATACTCGTAGTTCCTTGCGGTATAAGACAAATGTTTTATCAGTTGTTGAGAATTCATAGAAAAACATTGTTATATACTGTTTCAATAATTATTTATCAAATAGCACTTTTATTGTTATTTTTTGCATTTTCACCATTTGTAAACCATGTAATTTCTTTACTTATGGCAATGACTTTCGGGGTTTGCTTAATTGATTTTATTTTACTTTTTAAATTACAATTAAAAGAAAATTTAAGTTTAAAATTTAATAAAGATATTTTAAAAAATGTAATTATATATGCAATTCCGCTTATATTAACTAATATTTGTATTTGGATTATTTTACATTTTGGAAAATTCGTTTTTCAAATTAACAATAATTTTACAAATACCGCTCTTGTAGGTGTTGCTTGGTATTTTGTTACAAGTGTTTTAGCTCCTTTATTTTCGCTTTTATTATTTGCAATTTTTCCAATTGTTGTTAAAAAATTTGAAAAAAATTACAAAATAAAAGAATTTATGTCGTCTGTCTTAAATTCTTTTATCATCTTATTTTTACCGTTTGTTTGTGTATTTTTATTTTATTCTTTTGATATAGCAAAATTAGCTTTTAAAACAGAATATACAAATCTTGGAATACTGTTTCCATTTTGTGCAGTAACTATTTTTATTCATGAATTTATGAAACTAATGAATACAAAATATCATCTCAAGAATAAAACTTATATTGAAACAATTATAAGTCTTGCTGTTGCTGTATTTTGTATAACTCTATATATTATTTTAATAAAATATTATGGAATTTTGGGTTTTGGCATTTCAATGTTATCTTCTATTTTTATGTTGTTATTTTTTAATTCATTGGTGAAATTTAAAGAAATGAATTATTTTATCCCTAAAAAACTTTTAAGGTGTTTGTTTGTAACAGTTTTAGTTTCTGTAATTTCATATTTTATAATATTTTTGTTATTTTTTAAATTTAGTAATAACATTTTGACGGTTGTAAAAATATTATTATTTTTAGCTTTGTATTATTTTATAATTGTAAGATTTAAAAAACATATTTTTGTTTAACTTTAAAATTAGTTTTATCTTTCAATATAATTTCTTTTAGTTTTTGATAATTTTTATCTTCTGTTTTTGTTGTTTTAAATCTTATATAACGAATTTCACTACGGCTTCCTTTTTGAAGAGAATTTTTATCAATAAGTTTATATTCAAGATTTTGAGGCATATTATTTTCTTTTGCAAGTGTTTTTAAATCTTGCGGCATAAGATTTTTAGTAAAATCATTTTTTAATATATAAATAGTATTCAAATCTTTTTGATAAATATCTATTTTTTTATAACCGGCATTTTGTGCAATATTTTTCAAAATTTGGTAATCTTCTACGAAATCTTGTGTATTTTTAATATTTTTATTAACAATTTTTGTTAATTCAACAGAAATATTTATAAAATTATCGTCAATATATTTATGTAAAATTTTTAATTTATTGTAATCATCTAAAGAATTTATTTGTGTAGATATTTCATTTTGTATTTTTAAAATCTTACTCGTTTCTTCATTATATTTATCATTTTGCATAAGCCTACCGATAGAACTTTCCAATGCAGAAATTAAATCACTTATATATCCTATTTGTATAGATTTTTTAAATATATATTCATTTGAGGTTAAATAATCTAAATTTTTAATTATATTCTTATATTCATTAGCATACTGTATGTCCGAACTATTCATAACCGATTTTATATCGTTATAAATTTTGTTTTTTTCATCATTATTTAAAGCCGGTTCTATAATATCAGCACATTGGTGCATTCTTTTTATAAGTTTTATCGGATCTATGGTATATTCAAAGAATACTTCAATTTCGTTTAAATATCTGAAATAATTGAACATTCTTGTTTCAAAATATTTTTCATCATCTTTTAAGTAATCTAAATTTTTAATATATTTTATAGAATTATTATCTGTGAAAACAATTGGAACAAAAAAACGTCTTGAAAGTTGAAATCTTTCGCCTAAAAAAGATTCTTCAATTAGTTCTATATTTTTAATTTCATTAGTATTTATATTTTTAATTTTTACGTAAAAATCAGGTAATATAGATATTTCACGGGGGTAATCAGCCATTTGGGAATTATATAAAATACCCTTTGTATAAGCAAAAAGTGGTTCAATTTCATTAACTAAAATCTCATTATTGTTTAAGATAAAAGTATAATCAACATCTTTTCCCTCATATTTTTTGGTTAAATGAATTGTTTGAAATTCATTATTCATAACGTGTTTTATACCATTTTCAATATTATTTACGCTTTCTTTTGTTTTCTTTTGCATTTCTGTTAAATATTGCATAATAGGTTTATTTAAAACATAGTTATGTTCATAATCTTCTTCAAATACAACATGACTATAAAGATGATACAAAGAAATTTTGTCTTCAATATCTTTTGCTATTTGTTCCGAGTTTTTTCCATTATATTCGTAAAAGCCTAAATCAACCCCTATAGAAACATCTAAATCATTAGGAATAGTATTTTCTTTTAAAAATCCGCTTCCATAATAATTTTTATAAATGTATTTCATGTCTTTATGATTTTTTCTACACAAAAATATGATTTGTTTAAAATTTTGTTCAATAGGTTTAATACTTTTAGATATATACGGTAATGTTTTTATATTTGTATTATGACTTACATAAATAAATTTTATAAACATCTGCCAAATTAATGGCGTAATTACACATAAAAATATTAAAATTAAAACAGATATTTGTCTTTTCATAATGAGATGATTATACAACAATTCTTTATTAATAGCTATTTTGCCAAAAATGTTAACGATTGTAACAAAATTTTCAAAGTTTGAAATCGGACCTTTTTAAAATACTTTATATACATGTAAGTCAAATGACAAACATTAAATAAACACAAAAGAGAGTTTTAAGTTAGTAAAAAAAAGAACGAGAGATAAAGAGAGACATTTAACACACACACACTACACACTAACCTACCCTACATTCCTTCCTAAAGAAGAAAATTTACAACAAGTTCCCAAAAGGAACTTTTTTTTTGCCCTTTTATTGTTTATATACGTCAGCTAACATGTTGTAAATTATACTCATTAGCATAAAGTGTGCCATAGCGCCTAAAAATGGTGTTATAACCGCAGAAATATTTATTAAAAATGCTGCCAATACATAATGATTTGTCAAAAGCGTTTTAATCGTATATATGAAAGCAAGATTTAATGTGAACAGCATTATAAACATCATCAAAAATATTGTTAATTCTATCAGAATATATATACCAATAATGGCAAGAGTTTTTTTAGCTTTTCCGTTAAAGAAAAATTCCTTAAAAACTTTTCTCCAACAAAACATTATTTTCAATGAGAAGTTTTCTGCAAATGCAATAGGTAAAAATTTTAGTATAAATAGCATAAATACAACTAATACTAATGCTAATAGCCCTAGGATAATTTTTAATGATGTGTAATGAAATAAATTATTTTCTGTAATTGCAATATGCGTAATTGCCATAAAAGTCAAAACACACACCATAGCGATTAATGCTCCAAAAGCAAATACAATAATTGTATTTAATAAAGTTCCCAAAAAACATTTAAGTCCTTTTTTTGTACTATTCCAAAAGTTTTGCCAAAAAGTTTCATCGTTATTGTTTAAATCATTGTCATGAAGCAAGTTATTGACCATGATTAATAAATAACCTGTAGAAATATAAGTGAAAATAGAAATTACGTTAGAAATGGCGTTGTGTAAAGGCATGCCTTTAGTTGATTGAATTATAGAGCTTAAAGTTGCTATAACAGCTGCCAAAAATATATATACCCAATAAAATCTAAGGCCAAATACATCGTTAACAGCTTTTTTAAAATTTAATTTCATTATATCTCCTTGTATTTTTGTTTTAATTCTTCTTCTATTGTAATCGCAGTTTTTGTTTTTGCAAGCCCTGCTTGAGAACTTTCTTTTAACATGGGCGACATTAATTCACCTGTTTGCACCATAGCATCAACTACTTCGTCAACCGGAATTTTACTTTTTATTCCGGAATTTGCAAGTTCATATGCCGTAACGGCATTTATTGCCAAAAACGGATTACGCTTTACACAAGGGATTTCAACTAAACCCGCAACAGGGTCGCAAGTTAATCCCATAATATTTTTTAAACTTAATGCAACAGAATGCAAAATCTGGTTAATTGTACCGCCAAACATTTGAGTTAATAATCCTGCACTCATTGCACAAGCAACACCGCATTCTGCTTGACATCCTCCAACAGCACCCGCAAGAGCCATTTTATATGAAATTATTGTTGCAATTGCGCCTGCTGTTATTAAGGCATTTATTTGAGTGTCCTCATCAAAATTGTATTCTTCGCTTATTCCTATTAATACGGAAGGTACTATTCCGCAAGAGCCTGCTGTCGGGCATGCAACGATTTTACCCATTCTTAAATTTTCTTCTATTGTTGCAAGTGCATAAGTTGTAATTTTTTCAAAAGTTTTACCGAAAATGGCAGGTTTGTTTTCATAATGTTCTTTTAATGTAACGCAATCTGTTCCGCATTGTCTGCTTATTGATTTTTCTCTTGTTACAAGTCCTTTTTTTATGGCTTCTTTCATTGCATCAAGTGATTTTTTTACTTTTAATCTTACCTGCTCAACAGAAATTTCCTGAAGATTTGCCTCACGTTCCTCAAATATCTCGTATATTGTTTTTTGTTGTTGTGAACAGGCTAGTGCTAAATCACTAAATGTTCTAATATCTTTTATCATTTTTAATTATCCAATTTTGCTATACGTCTTACAAAATAAATATCGGGAATTTGTTTAATTTTTTCAATTACGCTGTAATCCAATTCTCCGTCAAGACAAATACACATAGAAGCATCTTCGCCCTTTGCATTTCTTTCGCAAATTAAAGATGCAATATTTATTTGCTGATTTTGAATTATACCTGTAACTTTTGAAATCATGCCTGCAAGATCTCTGTAATTTATAATTAACGAGTTATAATCTCCGGCAATATTCACAGAAAATTCGTTAATTTTATTAATTCTTACATTACCAGCACCGACAGAATCACCTGAAATAGTCATTTTCTGCCCACCGTTACTCTCAAAAATAAAATCAACTGCGTTAGGATGTCTGTTAAAATCCTCTTTATATTCAAATTTATACTCAATTTCTTTGGACTCAGGCAGATTAAAAACATCTTTTATTCTTACATCATCTACCGAAAAACCTAAAATTCCTGCTAATAAGCCTTTATTTGTGCCGTGTCCAAAACCTGTTTGAGCATAAGAATTATATAATCTGAAAGTTATTTTCTTAAATTTATTATCATAAATATTTCTTGCCAAAAGGCCAAGTCTTACAGCTCCGGCTGTGTGTGAACTTGATGGGCCTATCATAATTGGTGCTATAGCATCAAATAAAGAACTTTGTTTCATATAAACATTATATTACAAATAAAATGTCTACCTGCAAGTATGGTTGCCTGTCCAAGAAAGATTACCTGCACAAGGTTTTAGATAATCCATATTGCCAAATTGCAACACCCACGGAGTTTTATATAAATCTATTGTTGTATGATGAATTTCTTCATTTGGATTACGAGTTGAAATTAAAGGTGTTAATTGCTCGTTTGTATCTATTAAAAATCCAAAAATATCATTACCCATCATATTCAACCCTTTTTTACCGTTGACATCAACTAATATAAGAAGCATACCCTCTGACTTGCCTCTAATAAAATCTTCAGATTTAGGAGATATTGCAATTGAAACACCGTTAGCTAATATACCTTTTGCAAAGTGATTGGAAGAATTAATATTAGTATTTGTAGCTGTTCTGTTTAATTTCAAAGGAACTGCATCTTTCCAACAACCTGTACCTGTACCGCAATTTTTAAGTAATTGAAAATATGGTGATACAACTGCCCACAGTTGACTTGGATCAGGATATCCGCCATTAGTACCCCATTTTGCATGACTTCCGTTTTCCATGACTGCCTGAGTGAAAGCTGCATCAATTATTTCATAAGTTTTCTTTAATTGAGTAACTTTTTCTGCCGTATCAGTATCTTTTTTCGCATTGGTAACTCCTAAAACACCTACTGCTCCGATAATACCTAACACAAGTACTATTTCTGCAAGGCTGAATGCCAAATTTTTGATAGTTGAATAACGGAATAAATTTCTCATAAAAATAACCTCTTTTTTGAAATATTAGCAGTTTTAGAGTGTTTTGTCAATCAAAAATGTTTAAAAAGGTTTTTTTCAATATCTTTTTTCGTAAAAGTTTTAATTTCTTTTTCACATTGTATTTCAACAATGTTATCATCTGTTTTTTCAATAATTTCACCTATTTCGTAATATAAATTGTTATCAATATTATTCAAATCGTCAGGCGAAATTGCACAAACAAGTTTGTAATCTTCTCCGCCATAAAAAATCATATTTTTGTAATCAAAATTTTCAATAGATTTATCATAAGGAATTTTATTAAAATAAATTTTAGCTTTGACATTACTGTTATCAGCTATTTTAAATAAAGCATCCATTAAGCCGTCAGAAGAATCCATCATTGCATAATTAAATTTTGCAGTTTTGGCAATACTATCAGATAATTTTGATGAAACATAAGGCATCAAATGTTCATTTTTTAATGTTTCATAACCTTCAATATTATTTTGTAATATGTAAAGTCCTGCTGAGCTTGAACCGTGTAATCCATTTGTAATGATTTTATAACCCTTTTGAGCATTTTTTCTTGATGAGATTTTTCTGTCTTTTGCTGAACCTATTGCTGTTACGGATATATAAATTTTATCTGCTCCAGTTATGTCTCCTCCGACAATTTTTGCGCTGTTCAAGGCACTTTTTGCTCCTTTATAAAATTCTTCAACAAAATTATTTTCAATATTTTTCGGTAAAGATAATGAAACAGTTAAATATTTTGCTTCAGCACCTGATGCATAAATATCGCTTAAATTAACTGCTATGGATTTATAACCTAATTGAAAAGGAGTTGAAAATTTACGTGAAAAATGTATGTCTTCAACAAGGCTATCTTGTGTTACAACTATTCCTAAGTCTTTTAAATAAGCACAATCATCACCTATAAATTCAGAATTAAGTATATTTTTTATTGTATTTATAATTTCGAGTTCTTTCATATTTTAATATTATCACAAATACCCTATTACTAGCACTTTTTAGGGGTAAAACGGAAAAAAAAAGAGTAATAATTTTATTATGGAATTTTTAGAATTTACAAAAAAACTTCTTAGAATAAAAAAAGAAGACAATAAAAAAGTTCATTCAACAAACCCGTTTAAAGAAAATAAACAGGTCATTTTTATTTGGATAGAACCCAAAAAATAAATAATTATTGATCGGATTCTTCGTGTCCTTTTAATAATTTTTCAAAATCAGAAGGTTTCAAGTTTTGAACAAAACTCTTAAATTCTTGTGCTTCTTCTTCATCTTTTGACGGATCTGTTGAAACAGCTCCTGTAGCTAAAACTGTTGATGCGACAAAAATAGGAGCATCTACTCTTATTGCAACAGCAATAGCATCTGACGGACGACAATCAATTTCTAAAGGTTCTTCACCTTCTTTTGTGAGAACAAGTGTCGCAAAATAGGTGTCTTTTTCAACATCATCTATTTCCACTTTTTCAAGCTCATAACCTGTTCTTTTAATAATTCCTATAATCAAGTCATGTGTCATAGGTCTTGCTACTTGTAAGTTTTCAATTTTTCTTATAATTGCACTTGCCTCTGCCGAACCTATCCAAATAGGCAAAGCTTTTCTATTATCTTTATCATGAAGAACTACTATAGGCGAACCTGTTCTTGTATCAAGTGCGATACCCATTACACGCATTTCAATCATTGTTATAATCCTCTTTTTTATATGTAAATATTATATCATTAATTTATTTTTTTCCAACAAATTCAATTTTGTATACGCAATAAATATTTTTAATATTTTTGTCTAATGTAAATATTAACTCTTTTTTTCCGTCTGTTAGGTTTGGTATTGGAGCGCAAGAGTTTATATATAAATAATTTTCTTTATTAGATTTATATAATTTTTTTATTTCTTCAAAATTTAGTGTAATATCATAATTTGCATTTTCAGAATTATACATAGAAATATCATATTTTTTATTCTCTTTTTCCAAATAAGGTAAGGTTGCAAGAAAAACTTTACTCAAAAATATTGATTTTGAATTTGGATGTTCTTTTATAAATTCTGCCAAAATTCTCGAATTTGAATGATATACAGATATATCTATCCGGTTTTCAATTACAAATAAAACTGAGAGTATACACAATAAAACTGTTATATATTTTTTCCAAGCACAAGATATATTTTCATTTAACATAAAAATCCAGCAAGAACCTATAAGATATATATAGAAAAAGTAATGATGCCAAAAATTTCCGGCATAAACGAATTGAAAGAAACTAAAAAGCAAAATGTAATTTATTGCTATAAAAAAGAAACTTTTTTTATCCCTATAAAGTATTACTCCAAAGCCGACTGTAAATAGTATAAGCAAGATTAAATTTATTATTTTATTAAAAATAAAAGCTTTTAAAGTCCAATCAAGGGTTAATATCGGAATTTGTCCTGTCGGAATGTGCGATTTATCTACACCTGAAACTTGAATAATTAATAAAATCAAGCAAAATAGAAATACGCCGATACAAGTCCATAAATCTTTATTTTGTTTTTGTTTGTAAAGTTCAAATAATAGTATCAAACCTAATGCAAAAGCTCCTATAGCAGCCATTAAGCTTGTGTTTGCGCATAATAATATTAAAAAGGCATATATAATCGGATGTTTTAATTTATCTTTATACATTGCTAAAAGAATAAATATAAAAAATATTCCGATTGAATAACATCTTGCAACAACGGAATAACAAGCCAAAAATGGGAATGAAAAACTTATACATGCTTTTGCCCAATGGTTTATAGGTGAATATAGCCATAAAATCAGTATTGCAGCAAAACAAAATAACCAATTTATAAAAAGCATTGAATATGGATAACCTAAATTAAATTTAGCAAAAGGCATTATTGTAAAGAACCAAATTAAAAAATGTCCTTCATACTTTAATGAACTGAGTATTGAACCAAATTCCATGTTTTTGGCAATCATCCACACATTAGATTCGTCAAGCCAAGGTTGATGCATTAACATTCTTAAAAATGTTATTAATGTCCAAAAAATTATGCATATCCAAAAAATCTTATTCTTCATCAATAAAAATTTCCTCGTTATTTTTATTAAGAGTAACAATTTTGGAAGCTATAATGGCGGTAATCGGTACACAAACAACAAGTGCAATACTTCCGATTATTGCAGAAGAAATCTCTGTTACTACGTGATTTAAGTTGAAGAATTTTTGTAAATCAATATTTTGTGATAATAATACAAGCGGTAATGAACCGCCTAAATATACCAAAATCAAGGTATTTGCCATTGTGCCGATTATATCTTTTCCAACATTCATGCCTGATAAAAACAACTCTTTATATTTTAAACTTGGATTAATTACATAAAATTCATTAATACTGCTTGCAATAGACATACTTGTATCCATTACTGCGCCTAACGTTGCAAGTATTACAGATGCGGTTAAAATACCTTTGAAGTTTAGTGTTGAATCAGCTTGGTATAAAAACATCGTTTCTTCACAGCAAAATCCTGTAAGATGTGAAAATTTTATTGTTAAAAGTGATAAAATTGTCGCAAATATTAGGCTTCCGACCGTTCCTAAGATAGCGGATGTACTTTTATTGTTAAATCCGCCTACAAGATACATTGTTATGACGGTTGATATAACAGAAATAATAAGGGCAGATACAATCGGACTAAATCCATTTCTTATCATTGGTACTAATACAAATAAAATTAATAAAACAGTTGCAAATATTGAAAATAAACTGCAAAAGCCCTTTTTCTTTCCGACAAATATCAATAACCCGCCAAATATGGCTATTAATACATAAACAAAATTTATTCTGTAAATATCTGTAATAAAATAATCTATGGTATTTCCGTCATTTTCATATTCAGCGTGTAAAATTACCGTATCACCTTTTTTTAAGAAAATATCGTAATAAGGATTGTTCGTCAGCATATTATCAACAATCGTTGTTTTACCTTTAAATTCACCTGTTAAAAGTTTTACATTAACAATTTGCTTAACTTGACTTTTATCAGAATAATTTTGTTCAATATCTTCATATTCAATTTTTTCAACTCTGCCAAGTTCTGATTTTAAAACTTTATCTTTGTCATTATCGGCAAATACAGGTAAAGTTATTAATGTCAAAAATAATATAATTAAAAATTTTTTCATTTTAATCCTCAAAAAGACTTCTTTGAGCGGAAAAATCTTTAATACCCAGATGTCTGTAACCTTCAGGTGATATTTTTCTGCCTTGCGGAGTGCGCTGCAATAAACCTATTTGCAATAAATAAGGCTCGCAAACATCTTCTAAAGTTCTTATATCTTCACCTAAAGCTGCTGCAAGTGTATTTATCCCAACAGGCCCACCGTCATATTTTTCAACAATCATTTTCAATAAAGCCCTATCGGTTGAATCAAGTCCGTATTCATCTATTTTTAAGGCTTTTAAAGATTCTTTTGCAACTTCTCCTGTTATTGTACCGTCATATTTTACTATTGCAAAGTCTGAAACTCTTTTTACTAAACGGTTTGCAATACGAGGAGTTCCTCTTGAACATTTTGCAATAACTTCTGATCCCTCATCAGTTATTTTTATATCCAAAATATCAGCTGTGCGTTTTACAACCTTTGAAAGTTCTTCAAAATTATAAAATTCTAACCTGTGAATAATGCCAAATCTGTCTCTTAATGGCCCTGAAAGTTCTCCGGCTTTTGTTGTCGCTCCTATTAGAGTAAATTTAGGTAAAGGAAGCCTCATAGTCTTTACACTTTGGCTTTTTCCAGTTGTCATATCAAGATAAAAATCTTCCATTGCAGGATATAAAATTTCTTCCGTAACTTTATTTAAACGATGAATTTCGTCAATAAACAAAATTTCGCCGCCTTTTAAAGACATTAAAATTCCGATAATATCACGAGGACGTTCTAGTGCAGGTGCAGAAGTTATTTTTAATTCTGCTCCCATTTGTTCTGCTACAACACCTGCAAGAGTCGTTTTACCTAATCCTGGAGGGCCGTAAAAAAGCATGTGGTCTAAATTTGTTTCACGTTTTTTAGCTGCTTCTATTGATATTTTCAGAGTTTCTTTTAATTCAGTCTGACCAACATAATTTTCAAAAGTTTTTGGGCGGATAGAATTTTCAAAAGTTCTGTCATACTCAATAGATTCAGATTTTACAACAGGATTTTTTTTATTATTTTGCTTAAAATTTTCGTCATCTGATAAAATTGTCATAACAAAATAATATCATAAAATTGTGGTTAGTGAGTAGTGAATGGTGAGTAGTCAAGAATAGTTGCCTAAATAATAAATCTACATTTCACATAATTTATATGCTTTTGTTTTAAGTGCATGGGCAATTATCATGATATGAGAACATCTTATTCCTGTGGCTTTTCCGTTTTCAATTTTTTGCAAATATTGTTCTCTGATTTTTGTTTTTTTAGCTACATCTTTAAGCGTCAAATTTTCTTTTTCTCTTTGTTTTCTGACATTTTCGCCAAAATTTTTAAAAATTTCTTCTTCGTTCATTTTGACCTCTTAAACATTTTAGTATTTACAAAAAACATTATAAGGTATGGCATAAAGTGTGTCAATACTATACTATAATGTTTATGAGAAATACTACATCGGATGTTAATAAAAAAATTTGTTTAAAAATAAAATTAGAAAGAATAAAGCGTGGTTGGTCTCAGGAACAATTGGCAGAATATTCAAAATTAAGCGTAAATACAATAGGAAGAATAGAACGCTCGCAAATTTCGCCTACAATTGACACTATTGTTCAAATAGCAAATTCTTTTGAATTAGATTTTAATACACTTACAGACTTATCAAATATTTAATTTTTTATATATGTCAAGATTAGAAATTTTAGGAAAAAACATAAAAAAATATAGAAAATTAAAAGGATTTAGGCAAATTGATTTAGCAACTGCATTAGATTTGTCAGAAGATTATATTTGTCGTGTTGAAAATGGTTTAAAGTCTATAAGTTTAAAAAAATTATTTCAGTTAGCAGATGTTTTGGAAGTTAAAATGTCCGACTTGATTGATTTTGAATAAATTTTTTATTCAACCCTATTGTAATGAATAAATTTCACTTAATGAAACAATAACAAAGCAAGCATTGTTTGAACGTAGTGAGTTTGCTTGCCAGAGTTGAATTTAGTGAAATTAATGAATGAAAATCGGGTTGTGGTTTTTGTGAAACTTTTGCCACCAAAAGTTTCCTCCGTCCGAGCAGGACATAATATACAATATTAAAATAAAGGTGAGTTTATGTAATAAACCCACCCTTATTTTAACCGTACCACTACCTATCGAATTATATAAATACCAACTCCGCAACCAATATCTCTTGACCAAAGTTACGACACCCGCAAAGGTTACCTTAATGCTGCTGTGTTTCCACCCTGACATGGTTCGGTAGATTACGCCGCCATAATTCAGTCCGTCAACAATACTAACTGCTTTATTGCCACTCACACAACCCTCACGGCAGGCTCTGCACCTCGCATAAGCGTTCGAGTCGAGAGATCCGCTAAGTCCCCGTGGAGTACGGCTTAGTTTTATTTTAGACTAAAAATTTTTATTTATCAATAACATGTCAAAACCATGTTAGGCATGGGTTTTGGACAAATCTCATTCATGTAAACGATTGCGATTTTAAAAAAAAAATGAAACAATAATCATGTAAACGAAAGTTTATTCCAACATATATCAGATTTGAGAGGACAGATTTTACATGATTTCAGACATTTCCGCATTAACAAGCGGTTTATCAATTCTTGATGCTATTAATCAGGCAAGTGGTAAAGATAAAGAAGAAGAAAATAAAAGTATTGAAGATATTTTTGCCGAAATTATTGACGAGATGACGGAAAATGTCGAAAAACAAACCGAAAAAAATAATAAAATAGCAGAATTTACTGATAATAAATTTCAATTAGGTCCACCAGTAGGACTTGATATTGAGGGGTTTAATTACTATTCTTAAATTTTCATTCATTAATCTTATTACTATCCATATTTTACAGCGAACCATTGCGGTTCGCTTTTATTTTACAAAAAAAGAAAGCTGAAATTAATTTCAGCTTTCTTTTTTATTGATATTTTATTCTTATTACAATGTTATATCAGGCATTGCAACTAAATCAGTTTTAACTTTTTCAATCCAAGCCTTAGCTTCAGGTGTTGCTTTTGTCCAGTTGATTGAACATAAAGCTCTTTGTACCCAAACTAATTGTTTAAAGAATTCGTTTTGCGAGTTTGCCGCTTTTAATTTTGAATTAAAGTATGTATTTTGAGCATCTAAAACTTGAGTAATAGGAGTTTTATTTGCAAGATAATCAGCTTTAACTCTTTCATAATTTTCTTTAGCTGCAAAAGTTGCTTTGTAGTCCTTTTCAATGCTGAAATATGCAGCTAGAGCTTTGTTTACAACGCTTCTAACTTTTTCTTGTAATGTTAATTTAACGCTTAATTCGTGAGCGTTTAACTCTTTCAGTTCTTCATTGATACGACCAATTTCAGCGAATTTTGAACCGCCTTCAAATAATTTCCATTGCGCATAAATACCTAATTTTGAATAAGAAGGTGATGAATGCATTGCAAATAATGGCAGCATTGTTGCTGTATTACCACCTGCACCTGCACCAGTAGTAACCATGCCTGGTATAGGACCGGCTAAATTTGCACCATATTCTCTACCCATTAAATTCTGATATTCATATGATATTTTTGCATCAGGTAAAATGAATTTTTGAATGTACATTGAGCGCTCATTCTTCTTCATTTTTATTGCCCATTTTAATTTTTCTAATTCAGGTGAAACGTTATAAGTTTCGTCAACTAATAATTTAGTAAATTCTTCCAATGCTTGAGGTGTTCTTACATAATCCAAAATGTTTAATTCAGATGTGAAAAATGCAGGATCATGAGCTGTTAATGGTGCTAAATCAAAATTGAAATTTTTAGGACTATCCATTTCATTTAAGAATTTACTTATTGCTAATTTTACGTTCTTATAATCAGCTGTCATATCAAGTAATTTTTGTTCTGAAATGTTTAATTGACTTGCCCAGCGCATTACTTCTTCTTTTCCGCAATAACCCATTTTTTCTCTAACTCTTGCGATACCCAGATTTTCACGAGCTTCTTGAACAAATTCTTGTTGAACACCGATTTGATTTCTTAACATCAAAGTATCAATGTATAAATCTGCCAAATCGTGTCCCATGTTTTGTTCGGTCATTTTGTATTCAGCTTTATCAAATTTTACTTTTTTACTCTTAATTAAAATATTTGTAACTAATGCAGGTGAATAGATAACTTGATCAATGCCAATTCCAAATACACCTGTTTTTTCAGGAATTAATAAAGCTGCTGTTTGAGCGTATGAACCGTTATATGCTTGATAACCTAAGTTTACTGTTACTGAAGGTAAATATCTTAATTTTGCTGATAATGCAGCTCTTTTCGCAGCTTTAACCAAGTGCGATTTTTGTTCTATATCTAAGTTTTGTTCATCTAACTTATTAAATACAGTTGATAAATTAAATACAGGTGCTTTCTTTTTAGTTATAACTTTTGATGCATTTAAAAGTCTTAAATGTGGTTGATATCCTACTTTTTCGCAAGTATCCATATTAATTGAAAGAATTGAATCTTCCATAAACATTACTTTTTCAGTAGGAACTTTTTTACCGTCTAAGACATTTTTGATATTAAATGATGTAGCTTCAAAGATTTTTCTGTCTAAGTCTAATGCACCTGAACCAATCATACAGCCAATTTTAACATCACTTTCGCCCAAAACTGAGAAAGTTTTGATTTTTCTGTCAGAAAGTTGTGTATACATCATTTCTAACTGTGCCATAGTGAGTTTAAATTGAGGTAAAACAAATGCTGCATCAACATCTTGTGGTATTCTCGACATTGCAGCTGTTACATCACCACCAACCGGCACAACTATAAAATTAATCGTTTTGTCTTTAAGTTTATTTTTAATAAATGTATTCCAGTTTTTTTCCATTGCATAGTAGCTGTCATTCATTAAAATAGCTACTTTATTGAAATTAGTTAAACGATGAAATAATTCCAGTTTTTGTGCAAATTGATCAACTTGAGAGAAAAATCCTGAACCAAAATCTCTTAAACCATATTGGTCGATTGTTACAATCATTTTACTTTTACTTTTTATGGTAGAAAAATATTTTGATGTCATGTAACCTAAAGCAACAATAGTAGTTGCATTTGAATTTAAAGCCTTGTTGCATTCAGCTTTTACACCGGCTTCAGTCCAATTACCAACAAAAACCAAATTTGCAGGATATTCAACTTTTCTTCCCGGCATTGATTTTGTAATGGATTTCTTTAAGTTTTCTAAAAAATAACTGTTAGCAGGAGAATTTCCGTCAAATACAAATGCTATGCGTACGCTAGGTACTGCCGCACTTGCAGATTGAGAGAAAAGTCCGCCAATAACAAATGTGTTAAGCATAAGTATGCATAACAGTGTGCTAAATAACTTTTTCATAAGTCCTTCCTCTTTAATGTTTGTTTCTAATACACAATTGCCCACTCATCAAGATACATTAAAAATTTTCTATTTGCAACCTTTTAACCGAATTTGTTACAAATACATGAAATGCTTATTAGGCAAGGATTACAACGATTGAACCTATGAGCATGATAAGTGTTCCAATAAGTTTTTTCTTCATATCTGTTTCATGAAAAAATTTATATCCAAACCAAAGATTTACTAATGTCGAAAGCTGAAATAGCGCCAATGCGTATCCTACTTCCATATGCTTAAATACAAAATTTGTTGTTAATTGCATTGTTGCAAGCATTGAACAAACGATTACATATTTTTGAATATCCGATTTTTGTATAAATTTTATAGGTTTTCTAAAAAGAATTATCAGCAAAAATCCAAAAAATGCGCCTGCCCAGCACCAAAGCATAAACGAAATTACAGGCGAAGAAAGCAATATGACTTTTTTTAGAAAAACAGCTTCTATTCCCATCAAAAATAATGCCGTAAAACGTAAAATAATATCTTTTCTTTTAAATAATGCAAAAGAAAAACCTTCTTTTTGAGTTTCAAATACAAACCAGCTTCCCCAGATTATAAGAACAACTCCGAAAATGCCCCATATTGTAGGTATTTCATGGATTACAAATATTGCAACTATCATTCCTACAACACATTTGTATGAATTTATAGGGCCTAAAACAGATAATTCGCCAAGTTGCAATGCTTTTACAAGACAGGCATTACCGACAGAACATAAAAATCCTGCTGTAAATGCAAATATCCAAAATTCTTTTGGTAATATTGACCAATTTACTTTTATAGCAAACGGAATACATAAAATTCCCAAGACGAAATATGTATAAAAATTACACAACAAAGATGACCCATTTTCTGTAATTTTCTTTTGATATACATTTGCAAGAGGGTTTGAAACTACTCTTAAAAACAATGCTATAAGTGTGGTTAACATAATTAATTAAATCTTGTTCTTGTTAAATCAGCCTTACGCATTCTGACATTTTCAGGTGTAATTTCTGCCAATTCGTCATCTGCAATATAATCTAAAGCTTCTTCCAAAGATAATAATTTTGGTGCTTTTAAAACAACCATAGCATCAGCCGTTGAAGTACGCATATTTGTTAATTTTTTTGTTTTACAAACATTTACCGCAACATCTTGCGCTCTGTTGCCCTCACCGACAATCATTCCTTTGTAAACTTTAGTTTTTGGTGTAATAAAGAATGTACCTCTATCAGCAAACTGGTCTAACGCATAAGGAACTGCCTCACCTTGTTCCCAAGCAATTAATGAGCCCATTCTTTGTTTTGGAATATCACCAGCCAGAACATCATACTTATTAAATGTATGGTACATGATACCCTCACCACGAGTTAAGCGGATAAATTCGCCTTTAAAACCTATTAAACCTCGTGCAGGTATTACAAATTCCAATTTTGAACGTGTACCTGTTGACTGCATATCTTTCATTTGTGCTTTTCTGCCTGCCAAACGTTCAATACATGTGCCAGTACATTCATCAGGAACATCTAGATATAGATTTTCGTAAGGCTCCATTTGTTCGCCATTAATTGTCTTGTAAATAACTTCAGGTTTTGAAACTTGAAATTCAAATCCCTCACGGCGCATTGTTTCAATTAAAATACTTAAATGCAACTCACCACGGCCTGAGACAACCCATTTATCAGTATTTTCAGTATCTTCAACACGCAAACTTACATTTTTTTCTAATTCATCATACAATCTTTTTCTCAACTGTCTTGATGTTACAAATTTGCCCTCTTGACCTGCATAAGGACTGTCATTTACAGAAAAATTCATTTGTAATGTAGGTTCGTCAATGTGAATTAAAGGTAAAGCTTGAGGGTTATCAAGTGATGAAATGGTTTCACCGATTTGAACTTCCGGAAATCCTGCAATACCTACAATATCACCGGCAGAAGCTTCTTCAATTTCTACACGGCCTAAATCGTGGAAACCAAATAATTTTGTAATTTTACATCTTTGAATAGAGCCGTCAGCTTTTACTAAAGACAATGTTTCTTGTGATTTCAATTTGCCGTTTTTAATTCTGCCTATTGCAATACGCCCTACATAATCGTTGTAATCAAGAGTTGTTACGTGGAATTGAAGATTTGCATTTGCATCACCCTCAGGGTGTTTAATATTTTCAATAATACAATCCATTAACGGTGCAATATTGTCGCTTTCATCTTCTAATTCTTTTTTTGCAATACCTTGCAGGGAACTTGCATAAATTACAGGAAAATCAATTAAATCTTCATTATCTGTTAATTCTGTAAATAAATCAAACACTTTATCTAATGCCAAATCAGGTTCTGCTGCAGGTTTGTCAATTTTATTTATAACAACAATAATTCTTAAACCTAATTCCAAAGCTTTTGATAATACAAATCTTGTTTGAGGCATAGGGCCTTCTGCCGCATCAACGATTAACAATGCACCATCAACCATGCCTAATACACGTTCAACCTCACCGCCAAAGTCTGCGTGGCCGGGAGTGTCTACGACATTAATGTGATAGCCTTTGTAATCAACAGAAATATTTTTTGAAAGAATGGTAATACCACGTTCTCTTTCAAGGTCGTTAGAGTCTAAAACACAAGCTTGTACTTGCTGATTATCTCTAAATACACCGCTTTGTTTAAGCATACAATCAACCATAGATGTTTTACCGTGGTCAACGTGAGCAATAATAGCTATATTGCGTAATTTTTCAATATCCATAATAATTCCGTCTTTTCTATTCTAATGTGTACAACACATGAATAGCATAAAAAAAATCACTACGCAATTTTTGTAAAATATTAGTATTTAAAAGTTAAAACAAAATAGACAGCCTTAAACCTGCATAAGGTTCTGTTGATTTTTTTCCGTTTTCAACAGTTGGGAAGTTTTCTACAAAACTTTCAAGACGACCTGTTGTGTTGCCAAAATTTCTTTCAACTCCGACAGTTGCTTCATAAGCCGGTTGATTTGTAGTTACGGTTGGTTCTTTGTAATTTTGCACTCCAAAACTTCCTTGAACATAAGCACTTGTTCTGTCGTTTAATTCTCTTGAATAGCCGACAGTTGCCATAGCTTTGGAGTTTTGATATTGATTACCCTGTTCAAAACCTACTTGACCGCCTGTATATATAGAATTATTACCTTTTTCCAAAACTGTTTGCTGAGCGCCTAAAGACACACCTGTAAACGCATCAACACCTGTACCGCCTCTGTATGCTTCAGCCCAAGCGTTAGTGTTGCCTCGATTAATCTCGGCACCAATTGAGAATGTTGGGATTTTTTTGTGATTTAGTTCTGCGCTGAAATACGGTGAAAACGTAGTTCCAGATGTTGCAGATAAACTTTTTACCATTAAAATGCCTCTTAGTTTATCCTCATAATTAAATAAAGTATTTTTTCATAAAAAAATTGCTCAGATTAAAATAATTGTTAATGGAAAATATAAAATTATTTTATTATTCATCTACAAAATGTAATAGTTTTGAGTAATCACCGTTGTCTGCAAATTTTAAAGCTTCGATATATTGTTTCCTTATTGCTGAAATTTCGGTTAGATTATTTGAACCCCAATTAAGTTTTTTATTTCCGAATTTACGCATTAACAAATCTGCCATTAATCTTGAAACTCTGCCATTACCGTTTGGAAATGGATGTATTTGAACGAGTTTATGATGAAACCTTACTGCAATTTCTTTTTGAGAATATGTTTTATTTTCTATCCAATATTTAACGTCATTTAATAACATTCTTAATTTTGGCTGAATTTCGTAAGGTGCAACCCCAATATTTCTTTCGCTTGTCCTGAAAACACCTGCCCATTTCCAAACATCGCCAAACATTTTTTTATGTAATGTTTTGATAAAATTTTCGTTTAGAATATCATTTTTGTTTTTTAAAAGCCAAATTTCTGCTTGTGCAATACATTTTGTTTCCAAATCGTTTAATTCTGCTCGGGTTGTAATCCACTTTGCTTTTAGTTGTTGTTTTTCTTCTTCTGTTAGAGGTGTAGAATTATCATCTGTTTCAAATATATCCATAAACTATTCTTCTGTATCCCAAATTCTTGCAGTATTACCATTTACTAATTCTTGAATTAGTTCTTCTAATGTTTCATCATTGTTTGATAACTGATTTTCAAGTCCCATGTTTGTATTAACTTTATTCAAAATTTCCAATGCTTTCTTTTTAGCTTGATTATAAATTACATTTTCTATATTTTCTTTTGGTACAAAAGCATATACAAAGTCGCAATTTAGGGCATCAGCAATTCTTTCCATGGTAGATATTTTGATATTTTTCTCGTTTTGTTCCATTCTGACAATACGAGATTGGCTTATATCAAGTTTTTTGGCAAGTTGTGTTGTTGTCATGCCAAAAAATTCACGAATAGTTTTTATCCAACCTTGTATTGGTCTTTCTATAATACATTGTTTTAACAAATTAAATTTTTTTTGAAAAGATTTTCTAAACGTTTTTTTTGTATTCATTATATAACCTATATATCATAATATTATGTTTTTATTATAACATAAAAGTCATAATTGTCAATAGATTTTATGACTTATTTGTCATACTGATGAAAATTTTTATATTAATTCTGAAATATATTCAAGATTTGTTGTCGAGAGGTAATGCATTTTGTGCAGATTATCACAAATGTATTTTAATTCTTTTTTCTGTTGAAAAGACATATTTTTATAAATATCTTTTTCTCTTTTTAATTTGTTAATACAATATTCTAAAAATTCAATATAAAAATTTGCTCTGATACTGCTTAAGCACATTCTTTTAAAAGGCTTTTTGATAGTTTGTTTTAAATCATTTGTTTCCAAAAAGCATTGTTTAAATTTGATATAATAATCATCTTTTAGTTTTTTCTTTTGAATTAAATATTCTAATTTTTCCATTGAACCTCTTTATATAATACTATATAGTATCTAATGATACTATATAGTATTATATAATAAAATAGTTTTTATTTTTTGTCAAATAATTTATAATCAAAAAATGAATTTAAGGGCTCAAATTAATTATTGGTTATCTGTAAATCAGTCAACTTATGAAAAATTAGCAGAAGAAATGACAAAAATAAGTGGTAAAAAATATACTCGTGGTAGTCTTAATGCGAAACTTGTACGAGGAACATTAACATTTCATGAGTTTGAAATTATAGCAAATATATTTAATTGTAAAATCGAAATTAAAGAATTTATGGCAGGATGACTTTTCCCTCAACTTCTTTTTCGATGTTGAGAGAATTATTCAGGCTTTTTGCAAGTTCTGCTGCGGTATTTGCCGTATAAAACTGACCTCTTGTTACTAAAGCAACGCATTCTAACTGCGAAATATCATCTGAATTTCTTATGTCATAAGCTATTACATCTATTTTTACATCAGGATAAAATCTTAAATTTTTTGTCATAAATGTACAAGGACTTTCGTCGCAGTTTTCACCACCGTCTGTCAATAAAATTATATGTTTTTGTCCGTTAAAATCTTTGAAATCTTTATTTAATGCCAGTTTTAACGAATGTGTAATTGGTGTCATTCCGATAGCTCGTGTTTTTTCTATCCGTTCCGCAACCAAATGATTACCGCCTTTCATAATTGGTATCATTAATTTTGAGGCTTTACAGCTATCGTAAGGAGTTACACCTATTCTGTATCCGTAGGCTCTCATACCTACCGGGTTTTGAGAACTTATTTTAGGCAAAATTTCACGCATTGTATCAAGCATAATATCTACTTTTTTTCTTGAGTTTAAAAATTCGTTCATGCTATTTGAAAAATCGAGTATAAAAAGTGTTTGTTCATTTTTGACTTCAATATCAGGATTATTAGGCGACTGAACTCTGTAACTTTCTGCAAACACTACATTTACACACAAAATAGTTAAACAAATTAAAATAAATTTATTCATCATAGTTATAATTTAAACTTAATTTAAAAACATTTAATCCGACAATTATCGTTATTCGTGCTAAAATTTTACTATGGACGCAAAAGAAAAAATTTACGAGGCTGAAAAAGCCGTTGAACAACAATTTAAAGAAATTGAAAAAATCAGAGATTTTAATCAGAGAAAAGTTCTGAATGCTTTTGTTGATAATAAAGTTGCACCTGAACATTTTTATACAGTTTCAGGCTACGGGCATGATGATTTAGGTCGTGAAGTTTTAGACAAAGTTTATGCACAAGTTTTTTGTGCCGAAAAAGCAATTGTAAGAACGCATTTTGCAACTGGTACACACACTCTTGCTTGTGCGTTATTTGGTAATTTACATGCAGGAGATAAGCTAGTTTCTGTTGCAGGAACACCTTATGACACAATGAGAGAGGTTATAGGGCTTACAGGGAATGAACTTTCAAAACGAAATTCGCTTATCGGAAACGGTATTTTGTATGATGAAGTTCCGCTTTTAAATGGTGATGATATTGATTTTGAAGCGTTGGAACAAAAAATTGATGAAACTGTAACAATGGTTTTAATTCAGCGTTCAAGAGGTTATGACACAAGAAAATCACTTACAATTGATGTAATAGAGCGTATTTGCAAAATTGTTAAATCTAAAAATCCTGATTGTATTTGTTTTGTAGATAATTGTTACGGTGAATTTACGGACACAAAAGAGCCGATAGAAGTCGGTGCAGATTTAATCGGCGGTTCTTTAATCAAAAATCCAGGTGGCGGACTTGTTGAATGCGGAGGGTATATTGCAGGCAAAGAAGAACTTGTTGAAGCTTCTGCAATAAGACTTACTGCCCCTGGGGTAGGTTCTGAATCAGGTGCAATGCTTAACCAGCACAGATTAATTTTTCAAGGATTTTTTATGGCTCCGTCAATTGTTGCAGATGTTTTAAAAGGTATGACACTTGCTGCTAAAGTGTTTGAAGATATGGGATTTATTTCATCTCCAAAATTTGACGACAAAAGAACGGATATTATTCAGATAATTACATTTAATGCAAAAGAGCCGTTAATTGAATTTTGTAAAACAGTTCAGTCGTTATCGCCAATAAACGGCTATGTAACACCTGTTCCAGAATTAATTCCTGGGTACGTTGATGATGTTATTATGGCAGGCGGAACATTTATTGAGGGTTCTACAATAGAACTTTCTGCAGACGGCCCTATAAGACCGCCTTATGCGGTTTATATGCAGGGTGGATTGAATTATGCACATATTAAAATTGCAATAGAAGAAATTTACGCAAAATTACATAATCATTAATAATTCACGAATAACTTTTGTTGCAACTGCCGTTGAAACTCCTGATGTATCATAATCAGGGGCAAGTTCTACAACGTCCGCTCCGACAATTTCAAAATCTTTCAAATATTTAAACCAGCCGATTAATTCTTTAAACGTAAATCCGCCTGCTTCAGGAGTGCCTGTTCCAGGCATGATACTTGTATCTAAAACGTCTAAATCGACTGTTACAAAGACTTTTCTACCTTTTAAACAATCTAAATCGGAATAAGAATGGCAAAGTGTGTTATATTTTTTCATCAAATCCCATTCTTCTTTCATGCCTGAGCGAATGCCGATTTGTTTTATATTTTCAAAACCTATAATTTTACCGATATGGTACATAACGGCAGAATGCGACATTTCTTCGCCTAAATATTCTTTTCTTAAATCTGTGTGAGCGTCAAAATGAATAACTGCAATGTCATTGTATTTGCTGTGAACACCTTTAAATTCGGGTAGAGTAACCAAATGTTCACCGCCAATACCAAAAACCCGCTTACTGTCAGCGTAAATTTGTTTTACATTTTCTTCAATCATATCAAGTGATTTTTGAGTATTGCCTAAAGGGAATTCTAAATCACCGCAGTCATTGAAGTTGACGTCATTAAGGTCTTTATCAAATTCTGGAGAATATTCTTCCAAACCCCAACTTGCAAGGCGTAACATTTCCGGTGCAAAGCGTGAGCCTGAACGATATGAAACCGTACCGTCAAAAGGCATTCCAAGCATTACAATTTCCGATGAATTATAATCAGGGTTTTGTCCCATCCAAGTTCTGTCTAAAAACGGCCCTTTTAACATAAATACTCCTTAATAATCGTTTATTGTATAATCTGTTTCTCTAAGTGTCGGTTTTGTTCTGATATACGGAATAGATTGCAAATCCTGTTTTATAGTTGGTTCAGGAACAATTTCTATTTGAGTATTATTAATATCTTGTTCTTTTGGTTCTTGTTCTATATCAATATCAATATTTTTCTTTTTCTTTTTCTTGAATACATTTAACCACGATTTTTTAGTTTTTTGAGGTTTGATTTCCGCTGCTGGTTCAATATCGGTTACATATTTTTCACGTAATTTTATATTATGTTCATTATTTTCTTGTTGTAACTCAATTTTTTGTTTTTGAAGTTCGTATTTGTTTTCGAGTTTAATTTTTTCTTTTGCTGCTTTAAGTTCTTGTCTTTGTTTTGCTTTTTCAAATTTTATTTGTTGTTTTTGTTCTTGTTTATATAGCTTTTTATCAAATTTATCTTGCATAATATCCATTTTTTTGTCAGTAGATAAAGCATTATATTCTTTTCTATTCTTAATATATGTTTTTACATCTGCTTTTCTTGAACGTCCCCAACGAGCAAGAGCCTTTCTTGACCTTACAGCAGTTCTTTTTGTATCAATTTTTGCTTTGTCTATTGAAACATAATCAGGTTTTACAACTTCAGGATGTAAAATATTCAAGTCTTGGTATGGTGAAATCTTCAATAAAGCAAGCTGAGTTTCCTGTACTACTTGCGGTGCAAGAAATTTCGTTGAATATTTATTAACTTTTTCTAATTGTTCGGCAGCATCATTATATGACGTTGCTATAATTCTGTTTTCACGAGAACTAATAAGTTTTTGATAATTATGACTCCATAAAGTTGTTTGATTATTAGCATCAATTAATGTTATCTGTGTAGAAAGTCTGTATGCAGGATCAACAACTGTTGCTCCGGGGATATTCAGAGCATCCCATACTGTTCGCCTTGTAATATAATTTTGAGCATCCATATTACAAGCGATTAGCAAAACTTGTTTTACTTTAAAGGTTGATGCAAGTTTTTGAACAACGTTGTAATCTATTGCATAATTGTCTTTGTAATCTGTTAAAAAATTTTGAACTTCTTTTTTGTATCTGTAATTTTCAGGTTTTTCAAAATAACTTTTTATCTGGTGAATTTGTATTGCAGACATATCAGGATGTTGATTATAATAATTGATAATGTCATTGCTGATTAGATTGGCAGATTTAGGATAAATAAGGTACTCAGTATCTTTTATAAATAAATCAGCCGGAAGTACAAGAAAATTAAATCTTGCGGCGTAACATTGATTTATGCTTAAAAATAAAATAATTAAAATAAATCCCAAAATTTTTTTCATGATAAAATTATATCATATTCTTCTGCATAGTGCTAATTATTAAAAAGGAGTTAACAAATGGATTACAATGAATTAATGGAAAAAGCAAAAAAAGCAAGTGAGAACTCATATTCACCATATTCACATTTCCCTGTAGGTGCTTGTGTTCTTATGGAAAGCGGAAAAACTTATATCGGAACAAATGTTGAAAATTCTTCTTATGGTGCAACAATTTGCGCTGAAAGAAGTGCAATTGTAAATGCAATTGTTAACGGTGAAAGAAAAATTTTAGCCGTTGCAATTTATGGCCCAAAAATGAAGAGATGCGCACCTTGCGGTGTTTGCAGACAAGTTATAAATGATTTCAAATCTGATAAGGGTGTTGATATTATACTTGAGGGCGATAATGGTGAATTAGAAGTTCATACAATTGACGAACTTTTACCGTTAGGTTTTAATTTATAATATTTATATGTTTATTTTTGAATTTATAAAAAATTTTTGGTACAAAACATATCGAGAACCTAAAATTCTTGAAGAAGAAAAATGTATCAAACAGTATGATGCAACTGACGATTCACCTGATTTTATTGAAGATTACGAAGGTTGTGAACATGTTTTTATGCCGATAGATAGTACCGGCAAAACCCTAGCTTGCACAAAATGCGGAATTTTGGCAAATAAAGACGATGTTTACCGAAAAAATTTGTTTGAGAGAAAAGAAATTTAACTTTTAAAATGTTCAATTCCCGTTGTAACCATAGCGATTTCGTATTTATCACATTGTTCTGATATTTTTTTATCACTAACCGTTCCGCCAGAAATAATCAAACAAATTCTGCCTTTTGCAGCGGCATGAATAACATCTATGGAACTAATTGCACTATCTGTTGCAATGACAGCATCTTTTGTACTATCACAAGCGTAATCCATTGCTCCCTGACAAGCTTCGGCAAAAGAAGTTTCGCCCTGTCCGATTGCGATTGTTTTAAAATCTTTTGCTATCACAACGGCATTTGATTTTGCGTATTTTGCAACTTTAAAAGCAAAAATAGCATCTTCTAATTGTTCTTGTTCGGGTTTCTTTTTAGTTTGAACTTTAAATAAATCTTTTTTAAAGTCTGCTCTGTCAGCATCTTGTTCGAGAACGCCAAAAGGAGTTATTCTTAATTCTTGCGACACAGAAATTTTAACTTCTTCAAGTGGTATATTAATTTTTATTATTTTTAATGTTTCACTTTTCTTTAAAATTTCTAAAGCTTCTTTGTCATAACCTATTGCCAAAACAAGTTCAAATTGGCTTTGTGCAATTTTTTTAGCTGTTCTTTCATCAACTATTTTAGAAAATCCTACACAAGAATTTATTGCTCCAACAGGGTTGCAATCTACCGATTTTGCATAAGAATCAACCAACGTTTTACCAAGAGAAACTCCACAAATTAATCCTGATTTTGTTATTGCTGTTGCATATACGTCATAAAATTCACCTAGGATATTAACAAGAGTTGTCATATCAAGGTAATTTTTGTATGTAAGCTCACCGCCATTTAGACATTCCCACTCAATTGAACTTTCATTTTTGTATAAACTTGCTGATTGATGACTATTTTCACCAAATCTAAAATCAGTTATTTTTTCTAAATTATCTAACATACTTTTTCCTCACTATCTGAAATTTTAACATAAAAATTTATAGTTTAAATTATGTTCATTAAACAAAACAGCAATTATGAATAATTGTAAATTTGTTTAACAAAATTCTAAAGTTTTGAAATAAAAATCCGACAAAGAAACTATAAAATAGAAAATAAAATTAAGGAGTGTGCTTATGGGTATCGAAAATTTAGGCAACAACCAGTTTGGAAAATTAGCAGCGCAAAATTATAACAAGTCAAAAGCTCAAGAAAATGCCGTTGATTTGACGAATAATCAGATTAAAAATACGACAACAAAAGGTGTTAACTTGAATAAAGGAACTTTACAAGTTGGTCAAAAAGATTTGACAGAAGCTTTTATGAATAAAGCTGATGATTTGAAAGGCTTTGAAAATGATGGTCGTGTGCAGACTGAGCAAGGACAGGCTAAAGGAAAAAGTGGAAAATCAAACAAAAAACCACATAAACATACAGATTTAGAAAAAGCTATGCTAAATGAAATGCAAAATGATAAAACAAATGGAGATTGGGGTGCTGGTGCAGCGATTGTTTATTTAGGTAGCAGAATCTATCATTGGATTAAAGGAGATTAAATTTATTAATTTGAACTGAGACTCTAAAACTGGACAAAGAAAAAAGTCGATTCTAGGGTTCTAACTCATTTTAATATAAACATCTTTTTATTTATTATAATTACTTTTATTAAACACCAGAGCCTTTAATTTCAATTTTTTTAAGGCGTTGTTCTATCTTTCTGTACCATTTTAAAGGTTGTTGAAAAAGAGTTTCATAAGCCGATAAATGACCTTCTGAAAGTTCTTTAAACTGGCTGTCGCAAATATCAGTCAAAACTGTTTCCAAATAATGCGTATATTCTTTTCTGTCAATTTTTGAATTTTCAAGTACAAGCGGCTTGTGAAATTCAACTAGAACCTCAGGTCTATCTGCTCTTAAAAACATATAGTTAACCGCAACAGGCACAAGATTAACCTTACCATATTTTTCAACAGCTTTTTGTGCAATGTATGCAAGTCCTGTTTGAAATGTTAAAGGTCTGAAATTAGGCGGTTTAATTATTCCTTGCGGAAATATGTATAGAAAATTATTCAAATCACCGATTGTTTCTACAGAATATTTTAAAGCTGCCATTGATGCTTGAGGAGATTTTTTATTAACAGAAAAAGCTCCTGCTCGTCTTAACAAAGGGAAACGGTTTAATTCTTCTACCATTATGCGAATTTGTTTATGGAAAATTCTTGTACAAATGTTATAACCTACAATTCCATCCCACCAGTTTGAATGAGGGGCGAAAAGAATTGTAGGAGCTGATGTATCCCTGTGAAATATTGCATCAGCACCTTTGTAACGAAGTGCAAAAAATCTGTTTTCTAGCATCTTGTGAAAAAAGAAATCTGCTACAGCAAGCCAAAAAGCAGATGTTCTTGCCGGTGCAAATTTTTCATCTTTATTTCTTAATTTTGTTGGCGGAACTTTTGAATATAAATCTTCCATAATACGATTTTATAACAATCAAATTAAATTTAAAATATTATTAAAAATTCTTAATACATGTATTGACGGTGAATATGGTTTATCATAACATGATTTCATAGAGGAAATGAAGTGAATATCTTCAACTGTGCCGCAGCCGTAAAAGTCGGAACACTCCGGAAAGATTGAAAGGTCTTTCATGTAACTTATCGCCGAACTTCGGACACAAAGTTAAGGCTTAATTATCACAAATAATTATCCCCAACCCCATGATAAGTTGAATAGCATCTTAAAGGAAGTTTATAGGATACGTGTAAATGTCTGTCCAAGGAGTACAGTCAGTAAATACTAATAATATAGGTAAATGTCCTCACGGATTGCCAAGCGGAGCATGCCCGATTTGTTCGGGAGGCATGGGTGGTGCTTCTCAAAAGAAAGCTGATTTTTCCGCTAAACCAGGTGAAATGAGTTGGAATGAATGTGCTGCAATTGGTGCTATGATGAGAGCTGCTAAGTTGCAGAAACAACTGAACGCTCAGGCTCAAGAAAGTAGAATGTTGCAAATAGCGCAATTTGAAAAAACAATGATGAATGTTTCACAAAAATTAGCTCAATTAGCTGTCATTGTTGCAAACAGTACTCCGTCAGCAGTTGGAAAAACAGTTAATTTTGTTGTAAACAAAATTATTAATCCTGTTCTAAATGCCCTGAAAAATATTCCTGCAAATATATTAAAAACAATGGATAATATCAGACAAAAAGTTTTTGATATTCAGGATAAATTGAACGCTATGTTTGGGGAGTTTAAAAATTCGGCAGATAAAAAAGTCGCAGAAACTCTTGCAAATTTCAAAAAGAAAATAACAATGTTATTCCAAGTTGACGAAGCAACAGAAACAACCGACGAAGAAAAGAAAGTTGAAGAAGATAAAAGAGCATTTGAAGTAAAAACATTCATTAATGATTTATATAACAGAATAACTCAAACAACTCAATCTTATGATAATCATAAAAAACAACTAATAGACGACGAACAGAAAAAATCACAAGGTAAATAATGCAAGTAAATAAAATTACAAGTCCAATAGCAAAATTAATGTTGATAGACGATATGGGTTACAAAAAAACTCAGTTGCCTACCAGCACAAGACCTTATTCTATTTTCGACCAAGAAAAAGTTGACGTTTTTGTAAAAAACGGTAAAAGAGCTGTTCCAAAATTGACAAAAATGCTTCAAAACGCAAAAACTGAAGAAGAAATAGTAGAAGGACTTTACATTGCTGACAGAATGATAGATAGCGGTGTTAAAGATATGGGAAATCTTTATTATCAAGCATTTTCAAGATTTAATAATTCTCGTTCAGCAAATGTTCAAACATTTTTATCAGGAGTTTACAGAAAAACATTAAATCCTGATGCGTTTGGCCCATTAGTAAAAATGATGTGCGATAATTTTAAAAATCCGCCTAAGGCTTCTTTCGACCCTAACGAAGAAGTAGGCGGCGCTGTAATTGAATATTTAAGAGACGCAGTTAAACAAAGCAAAAATAACAGTAAGTAATTAATATAAGGAGAAGGAAAATGAAATTACAAGCAATCACAAATCCAATCAGAAAAATCATGTTCAAAAGCACACAAGAAGTTGCAAAAACTCCTGTTAATGCTATTGAAAAAATTGGTAACGGTTTAAATCAACCGGCAAAAGATGAATTCGTAAAAGAAGAAAAACCTTTTGAATTACCAAAAGATGTTGAATTTAAAAAACCGATTTTAGCTACAAAAGAAAAACCATATTGTCAATTTGACCAAAAGAAAGTTGAATTATTCGTAAATGCTAAAGAAAAAGCAATTCCGGCATTAACAAAAATGTTAAATGAAGCTGAAACAGAAGAAGATAAAACAGAAGGTCTATTTATTGCAAATCAAATGATAGCAGCAGGTACAAAAGGTATGGATAAAATGTATTATGGTACTTTCTCAAAATTTAATGAAGACCGTTCACCAAATGTACAATCAATGTTATCAGGTGTTTACAGAAGAATTTTAGTACCTGATGCATTCGGACCTTTAATGAAAATGTTGGTTACAAACATTTTAGTTCCACAAAAAGATGCTCCGTTTGATCCTAATGAATCAATCGGCGGTGCTATTTTGGAACACATTAAAGCCCCTGAGATTCATCCTCTGTAGAAAGAATATGGATGTTTTCTTTAACATTTTTATACTCAGGATTTATGCGCTCGATTTCTTTATAGAAGTTGAGCGCTTCTTCTTTATTACCTTGAGTTTCCAATATTAAAGCAAGTTGATATTTTGCATCAATATGGTCAGGTTCAAGTTCTATTATTTTTTCTAAAGCGTTTATTTCATTTGTTCTGTCATGTTGAGATTCATATAGCAATGCAAGTTTATACAAAACATCAGTATTGTTTTCATCTATGTTAATTGCTGTAATAAGGGCTGATTTTTGTTCAAAAACATTACCTAAATTTTCATAAGCATCTGCAATTGCAACATAGTATTCTACTTTAGATGAATTAAGATTTATAGCTCTTTTATATTGTAGTATCGCATCATTATAATTTTTTATGAATGAATTAACTTGTCCTAATTGATAATAAATTTCAGGATTTTCTTCATCATAATGACTTGCAAGAGTGAAAATTTTAAAACAATCATTGATTTCGTGTTCTTCAAATAAATGTATTGCCCATCTTACAAACAAGTTACTCATTTCTGTATGAATGCCTTTTACATCTAGAGGTCCAACAAGATCAATAATTTGTTTATAAAGTTCTACCGCTGCTTCATAGTTATTTTTACTTTCGTAGGTTTCAATTAATAATCTTTTTATTTCAATATTTTCCTTATTTTCTTCTGAAAGTTCATTCAGTAGTTGTAAACCTTCTTCTTCTTTACCGCTTGCTATCAAAATTTTTGCTATGTAAGTTTTTGTTTTAACTTTGTCTGAAAATGGATGTTCCAAAAGTTTTTTAGCATATTCCATTGTTTTATCAACATTATGTTCAAGATAATACAAGTTTATAAGATTATTCAACAGCCATAAGCCAAGACTGTTATTATCATTTACTACAAGCAATTGTTCACATTCAGCAATTGCGGTTTCATTATTTTGTACTTTAATATATAACTCGATAAGTTTTTTATGAGTTTCTGTATCTTCAGGATAAATTTCAAGTATATTATTCAGTTCATCAAAAGCTTCAGGGTAGCTTTCAAGTTCAATATATAAATCCGCAATTTTTGTTCTTATATCAAATAATTCGTGGTTACTTTCAGTCAAATTTTCAAGCTGTTTTAAATAATTTATTGCCATAGCTTTTTGATTTGTTTCAATATAAATTTCACTCAATTCTTTTATGGCAATCATGTTATCTTCGTCGTTTTTAAGCACTTCTTGAAATTCGGTAATTGCTTTGGAATATTGGTTAATTTTCTTATAACATCTTGCAAGAAGAAGCCTTATTTCATTATTATCTTCATCTTTACTAAGAACTGTAACACATTGTTTCATTGCATCATAAATGTTATCGGTTGAGAATAATGCTTTTGCAAGTATTGCTCTTAATTTGAAATGCTCAGGATGAGTTTCCAAATATTTTTGAGCAAGTTTTTCAACAAGTTTATATTTTTTCTGTTTTAACAGTAATTCAGCTTGTTCTAAAATATCTTTTTTAGATATTTGAAGTTGTTTTCTTTTTGTATTTGTATTTGAGCTTAAAATCAGCAAGTATAGTAATGCGCTTATTAGCAGTACCACAGTTGCGAAAAAAACAAATAAACTTGCAGACATAAAAATCCTTTTTTTATTTCCAATCCTATCCTTGGTGTAATTTTTTTTTAAAAGCGTTTACTTTTACGAAAAAATTATTATAGTGTAAGTATATGCGAAATAAATTAACTTGTCTACTATCCATATTGATGATTTTTTCATCGGCAGTATTTGCGGATGAATTTGACAGTGGAAAAAGTTGGAGTTCTTTTTCCGATATGGAAAATGCTTGGGACGGACAAAAAATTATTAAAAATTCTGAATATGAAGCTGTTGTTAACGAATTAGAAAAAAGAAAAAATGCAAAAAAAATAAAAGCCGAAAAAAAAGCCGGTCAAATGTTAATGAAAAATACTGAAAGCAGTGAAACAGACTTTCTCAGTAAATTTGATGAGCAATATCCACTATTAAATCTGACAGTACCGTTAGAAATTTCGGGTACGGTTGTTCCTGTCGGACATTATAAAGTTGTAGGTTCAAAAAACAACGGAAAAGTTTATTTGAATTTATGTCAATCTTATAATGTAGTAGCCAAAATACCTGCAGTAGAAACAGAAGATGATTTTAACCAAGAAGAAATAAATTTTGTAAAAATAGAAGATGTTGGAAATAATATTATAAAATTTATGTATGGTTCAATGAATTTCAATGCTTATGCTTATGCAAGATATTAGTATATTCATAGATTAATATACTGGTTATAAAAAAATATTTAATTTTGTGTTAATTTAGTATCATGAAACGAATTATATATATCTTTTTTATAATAATTTTTCTTATGCTATTTTTAAAAGCTTGTGTTAGAAAGGATGTAGCACAAAAAGAAGAATTAAAAAGTAATATAATAAAGACCAATACAGTTTTTAATTTTCCGCCTGAATCCAAAAATATAATATTAGGTGGAGTTGATTATTTGCAATCACAAGCCCCTATTGGTAAATTTGGCGGAGAAATGGTTTTAAGTACAATAGGTGAAGGCCCTAAAACTTTTAATCCTTTTACCTCAAAAGATGCAGTATCATCGTCAATGTCAGGGTTAATGTTTGACAGTTTATTTACAATTTCACCAAAAGACGGTAAAGTCGTACCAAAACTTGCGAAATCTTATGAAACAAAAGACGGTAAAACCTATATTATTCATTTAAGACGAGGTATAAAATGGTCTGATGGCAAGCCGATAACAGCAGATGATGTTGTATTTACTTGGAATAAGATTATTCTTGCAGGTTTAGGTAATACTTCAACACGTGATGCTGTTATGATTGACGGCAAATTACCAAAGGTTACAAAAATTGATAATTATACCGTTAAGTTTGAAATAATAAAACCATTTTCACCTTTTGTTCGATTAATAGCAGCTCAAGTTGCTCCAAAACATATTTTTGAATCTGTTACAAATAAAGGTGCAAAAGCTTTTGATATGTTTTATTCAACAAATACTCCGCCTAAAAAGTTTGTTACAAGCGGAGCTTTTAGACTAAAAGAATACAAAGCTGCACAAAGAGTTGTGTTTGAGCGTAATCCTAATTATTATATGGTTAACAAAGAAAATAAAAAGCTGCCTTATCTTAACAAATTGGTTTATCTTATTGTAGGTGATTTGAACAATGAAATATTAAAATTTGAAGGGCATGAAATTGATGTAATATCTCTCAGAGGTTCAAATGTTGCTCCTTACAAATTAAAAGAAGCAAATTCTGACTACAAAATTTATAACCTTGGCCCTGATACAGGTACTATGTTTGTTGCTATAAACTTAAATCAACGAAAAAATCCGGACGGAGAATTTTATATTAATCCGCAAAAACAGTATTGGTTTAGAAATAAAGATTTCAGATATGCTATTGATTATGCTATTGACAGAAAAAATATGGTACAAAACATTGCTAACGGACTTGCAAAACCTTTATTTACAGCAGAAAGTTTAAATTCAATTTTTTTAAACAAGAATATTAAAGGACATGCCAGAGATATTAAAAAAGCAAAAGAATATCTTATAAAAGGCGGATTTAAGTATGCTAATAACGGCAAACTTTATGATAAATTCGGCGACAGAGTCGAATTTGACCTTTACACAAATGCCGGTAATACAGAGCGTGAAGCAATAGGAGTAATGGTTAAGCAGGATTTGGAAGATTTAGGCATGCATGTTAACTTTAAACCTGTAGAATTTAACACTCTTGTAAATAAGATGACAACAACTTTTGATTGGGATATGATAATAATGGGGCTTACAGGTACTCCGCTTGAACCTCATGACGGAATTAATGTATGGCATTCAAAAGGTTCTCTGCATTTATTTAACCAAAGAACCGATAATGTTAAAACAGATGACAGATTACCGTTTGAAAAGCGTTTGGATGAAATTTTTGAATCAGGAGCTTTACAAACAATATTTGCAAGCAGAAAAAAATTATATGACGAATATCAACAAATAGTTTATGATGAAAAACCTCTTATCTATTTGTATTCACCGATCAGAATTGTTGCATTAAGGAAAAAATTTAAAAATATATATCCGTCAATGCTTTTAGGTATAACTTATAACATTGAAGAAATATATGAGGACAAGGATTAATGCAGATATTATTTTACATTTTAAAAAGAATATTGCAGACAATTCCATTATTGATTTTAGTATCAATAATAAGCTTTTTCATAATAAGATTAAGTCCTGTTGATCCTCTTGCCGAATTAAAACTTAATCCTTCAATTTCAAAAGAAACTTTAAAAGCCGAACAGCAAAGAATGGGTTTGGATAAACCTTTGCCTATTCAATATTTGTTATGGGCAAAAAGTTTTATAAAAGGTGATTTAGGTGTTACAACGACGGGTGAAAAAGTATCTGTTAAGTTAGCCGAAAGAATACCAAATACTCTTTTATTAACTATTGTTGTGATATTTTTGACGTGGTCTGTCGGAGTTCCGCTGGGTATTCTTGCGGCAATAAAATGGAAAACACCGTTTGACAGAATATTAACCGTTCTGACAAGTATAGGTATGGCTATACCATCATTTTTCTTCGCAATTTTGTTGTTAATTTTTGCTGTTAAATCTGGTTGGTTTCCTGTTGGAGGGCTTACTTCATACAATTATGATGACATGAATTTTATTCAGAAATTTTTTGATATAGCTCATCATTTGTTTTTACCTGTAACAGTATTGTTTACATTATCTCTTGCAGGTTTACAGCGTCAAATGAGAGCTAATTTATTGGATGTTTTGGATAGCGATTATGTAAAATTTGCAAGGGCAAAAGGTTTAAGCGAAACGAAAGTTATTTTTAAACATGCTTTAAGAAATGCGGTTAATCCAATGATAACCTTATTAGGGTTTGAATTTTCAAGTTTATTATCAGGTGCTGCATTAACAGAATTTGTTTTTCAATATCCGGGGTTAGGCAGATTAATTCTTGAGGCAGTTTTAAAATCAGATATTAATCTTGTTATGGCATCATTAATGATTGGTGCGATTATGCTTGTTGTAGGTAATTTAATTGCCGATATTCTTCTTATACTTACAGATCCTCGAATAAGGGCAAAAGCATGAGGTGGCCGGCATGATTAAAGATATTTTTAAAGGTATTTTTAAAGATAAATTTGCAACACTTGCTTTTGTAGTTTTGTGTTTTATATACTTGTGCTTGTTTTTTGCAGAATTTATAGCACCATATTCAATGGATTATACGGACAGAGAACTTTCGTATGTTCCGCCATCACCTATTTTTACCATTGATGAAAATGGCAAATTTTCAAAACCATATACCTATAATTACAAAAGGAGTTATGATGCTGATTTAATGCAAACAATTTTTAAATTAGACAGAAGTAAAAAATATTATTTAAAATTTTTTGCAAGAGGTGAAGAATATTCATTTTTATGGTTTATACCTATGGACAGACACCTTGTTACTGTTGATGGAGATGGAAGATTATTTCTTTTAGGCGGTGATATTAACGGGCGTGATGTATTTTCAAGACTTTTATTCGGCGGAAGAATATCGATGACGATAGGTTTTTTGGCATTGTTTGTTTTATTTCCTATAGGTCTTTTATATGGCGGTATTTCAGGATATTTTGGCGGAAAAGTTGACATGTTGATGATGCGTTTTGCGGAAGCGGTTATGTCAATTCCGAGTTTTTATTTATTAATAATACTTGCGGCAGTTTTACCCTCAAATATGACGAGTTCACAGCGATTAACTCTAATAGTTGTGATACTTGCTTTAATAGGCTGGGCAGGATTTGCAAGGGTTGTAAGAGGTATGGTTTTGTCTATAAAAAATCAGGATTTTGTAAAATCAGCAAAAATGGCTGGTTCTTCTGATTTAAGAATTATTATAAGAGAAGTTCTACCTCAAACGACAAGCTATGTTATCGTTGCTATGACATTATCTGTTCCCGGATATATTTTATCGGAAAGCGGTTTAAGTTTTTTAGGCTTAGGTATTCAACAGCCGGATGCAAGCTGGGGTAATATGTTAAAAGAAGCTCAAGAGTATATAAATATTTTGTACAGACCTTGGCTCTTAACTCCCGGATTTTTAATTTTTGTTGCAGTCTTATCATTTAATCTGATAGGTGATACAATAAGAGATATATTAGATCCAAAAAGTAAAACAAGATAGGTAAAAATGATACAATATTCAATAAGTTTATTTTCGGCAGTAGTTTTAGGCTTTGCACTCGGTTTAGAAAGAGAATTAACAAATAAACAAGCCGGTTTAAGAACACATATTTTTGTATGTTTAGGTTCTTGTGTTTTTACGCTTCTTTCAATACACGGTTTTCCGACATTTGCTTTGGGAGATAATGTTATCGTAGACCAAGCTACAGGTGTAAGAGATACGGCACGTATTGCAGCTCAAATTGTAACAGGTATTGGTTTTATTGGTGCAGGTACAGTAATGAAGAACGGTTCTTCCGTTCACGGTCTTACAACAGCATCTACTTTATGGATCGCTGCGGGTATCGGCATGGCATGTGGTGCAGGAAAGTATGACATCGCTATCGTTGCCACTATTTTAAGCGTACTTGTTTTAATTTGTATTAAATGGATTGAAAGAAATGTACTTTCAAAAAGAAAAATTAAAAATAAACGTTTAAGACTTTCTTTAAGATGTGAAAAATGTAATATGACAGATATTCAAAATTACATTATTAAAGAATTTCCTAATCTTAACGAAATCAAAAATGTTGATTCTGACAGTGAAAATGAAGCAAAAATTGTTGCTGTAATTAGTGTTAAAGATAATAATCCTGTTCAATATTTGTACAAAGAAATTGAAAAAATTAACGGTATTAGGACAATTTCCATAAGAGAGGCTGATGAGTAATTTTTATGACAAAAGGGATAATACCGGCGATTATCTGAAAACTTTTTTTACAACACTATTTATTGTATTAACTTTTGGTATCTTTAATATTTTTTATATGATACACAATATTTTTAACGATAATGTCAATACAAAACGCCAAAATGTAGATTCTTCTTTCGAATCTTATTTGGTAGACATGCTAATTGACAAAAATATTGATCTTGCAAAAAAAGATCCTGAAAATTATACAATTGATATGCGTTTAGGTATTCTTTACAGTTATAAAAAAGATTATGTAAATGCCGAAAAGAATTTCAAAAATTCTGTTGAAAAAGCCTCTGTATACGATTATACACCAAGCTATCAATTATCAAAGTTGTATATTAAGATGGGCAAATTCCAAGATGCTCAAGCAATAATGGATAAAGTTGGTGAAAAACCTAATAAAAGACTCATAAGATTTAAGGGCGATGTTTACTCTCTTTTAGGTGATTCATATTATAATCAAGGATATTATGCTTTAGCTGCAATAAAGTATGAAAAGGCAATATCTTATTACAATTCATTAAATAAAAAATATACCAAAACTATTGATGATAAATATGTAGCGGCATTATCTTCTCTTGCTGATAAGTATGTTGAAACAGGTAAAAATGAAGAAGCTATTATGGCATTAGAAAATGCTTACGAAATAAAGCCTAAAGATTTAATGATAAACTATAAATTGGGACTTTTATATGCAGATAATAATCCTTATAAAGCTTTAGATTTATTTTCATACGTAATGAAGAAAAATCCTCAAAAAATTAATTATGATATGTATATTGACTTATTGCAAAATTTATCTGATATTGAATTAAAAAAAGAAAATTATACAAATAGTAAGCTTTATCAAAAACGAATTCGTCAGTACAAAAAATTTATAAAAAATAATATTTTATATCCAAAAGATTTATTTATAGATGTTGTAAAATCTGAAATTAAGACTGATATTGCGGCAAAAGAGTTTATTTATACTATTCAATTTACGTTGCAAAATAATTCTGATTTAGATATTGATAATTTAACAATAAATGCTGTTGTAAAAGATAACAATAAAGTTATACAAAACTTTAATCAAAAAATATATGACGAAATAAGAATATTTAAAGCAGGAAGTGTTTCACCACCACTTGTTATAAGCGCTTCAGAAACGTATAAAAATAATTTGGGCGGAAGTCTTAATGTTGAAATATACGCTTACAAATATCCAAAGTATGGTGTAAAACTATATTCCACAATAATCCCAAAACCTGCTACTATAGAATAAATATTTGCATTTGACAATTTTTACAATCAAACTTTAATTTATATTTTTGATTTTTTTCATCCGTCAAATAGAGATTGACAGGTTTTTTACATAGATTAAAAGCATATTTAAGACAATGTTTTGTTGTCATAATCGGTTTTTCTTTTGTGGAAACACCGCTTTCAATTGATTTTTCAACTATTGTGCAACCGCATTTTTCATAAAATTCTTTTGCAAATTTATTATGAACATTTGCTTTAAAATCCATTTTATCAAGCGGAAATTTTGCATATTTTAATGGCTTTTGTTTTTGTCTCGAGTAATTTTTTAAACGTTCCTGCATTAAATTTTCAAATAATTTTTTACGAAGTTCATTTATTTTTGAAATTGGTAAAAAAGGTAAATTTTCAGATTTTATTTCAATATTTTCGCAATAGAAATCACTTTCGCCTGTTTTTTGAAGTTGTTTTGTAAAATTTTCTGCCATTTTTTCTTGGTTTTGTGCAACTTCTTCAAAATCAATGCTGATTTCTGTATAATTTCTATCTTCATCAACAGCTGTTATTTTATTTTTAAAAACTTCAATGTTAACGGCAATTTGACGTTTTGTTTTAGAATTTTTTAATTTTTTTTCAAATTCTGTATCTTGGTTTCTGTATACAATTAAACCGACTTTTATGTTATCCATTTTGTTTGGATAAATTTTATCGCCGTCAATTTTGTTTACAAGACAGCCAAAACCGTTAAAATACAAGCCGTCCTGTGCGTTAAGGTTATGATTTTTTATTGTGAAATGATTTTTTCCAACGCTTTCTATTTTACCGATTTTTTCTCCGATTGATTTTGGAGTGTCAAAATTAAAAATTTTACCTCTTTTTTCTAAAAAATAATCCGTAAATCCACGATTAAACGATTTGTTGACATCAGGTTCAAAATCTAAAAATACCTTGCCTGATGATGTTTTTTTACATATTTTATCAAGTTTTTTTCTGTAATATGCAACAACATTTTTTATGTAATTCTCATCCTTTAATCTTCCTTCAATTTTAAAAGAAGAAACACCTGCATTAACAAGTTCTTCAATGTGTTCGGAAGCGTTAAAATCTTTTAAAGATAACAAATGTTTATTTTCTGCTAAAACATTACCTTTATCGTCAATAAGTGTATATTTTTTTCTGCAAGGCTGAGCGCATTCACCTCTGTTTGCGGAACGTCCGCCTATTGTCTGGCTTAAATAGCATTGTCCGCTGTAACTTACGCACAATGCACCATGAATAAAAGTTTCTATTTCTGTTTTTGTATTTTTACAAATATCTTGAATTTCTTTTAAAGATAGTTCTCTTGCAAGAATTACACGAGGAATTCCAATCTTATCAAAGAATTTAATTTTATTTAACGTTCTGTTATCACATTGTGTACTTGCAAATAGTGGAATAGGCGGAAGTTTACCCTGAATTGCAAGTTCCAAAATTCCCATATCTTGAACAATAATACCGTCAACGCCGATTTCATAAAGTTTTTTTATTAATTCAACAGCTTTTAAAATTTCATTATCATCAAGAATAGTGTTTATTGTGCAGTAAATTTTTACATAAAATTTGTGTGCATATTCAACAACCTCTTTTATATCGTCAAGATTATTTGAGGCATTTTGTCTTGCACCAAAAGAATTTGCGCCGATATAAACTGCATCTGCACCGTAATTTACGGCAGAAATAGCACATTCTTTATTTTTTGCGGGGGCAAGAAGTTCTATTTGCATTTTTTAATCTCTGCAAAGTATTCTATAGTTTTTTGTAATCCATCACGAAGTTTTACAGTCGGTTCATAACCTAAAACTGTTCTTGCGCGTGTTAAATCAGGTTTACGTTTTACAGGGTCATCTGACGGTAATTCTTTGTAAACTATTTTAGAATTGGAATTTGTAAGTTCAATAACAAGTTCTGCAAGTTCTTTTATTGTAAATTCTCCGTCATTACCAACATTTACTGGCTCAAAATAATTATCTTTATTCATCAATGCCATCATTCCTCTCACCAAATCATCAACATAGCAGAAAGAACGGGTTTGAGAACCGTCGCCGTAAATAGTTATATCTTCACCATTTAAAGCTTGTACAATAAAATTAGAAACAACACGACCGTCATTTTCAGCCATTTTAGGGCCATAAGTATTAAAAATTCTAATAATTCTTGTATCAACGTTGTTTTGTCTGTGATAATCCATCATTAATGTTTCTGCAACACGTTTACCTTCATCATAACAACTTCTGATGCCAATAGTATTAACATTTCCCCAATATTCTTCTTTTTGCGGGTGCATTAGAGGGTCGCCATAAATTTCACTTGTTGAGGCCTGTAAAATTCTTGCTTTTGTCCTTTTTGCAAGCCTCAGCATATTTGTTACACCTAAAACGCTTGTTTTTATTGTTTTTATAGGATTATACTGGTAGTGAACAGGACTTGCAGGACACGCAAGGTTATATATTTGGTCAACTTCAAGTTTTATCGGCTTTATTACATCATGTTTTATAAGTTCAAAATTTTTATTATTCAATAAATGTTCAATATTTTTTCTTGAGCCTGTGAAAAAATTATCAAGACACACAACATTATTTCCATCATTTAATAATTTTTCACATAAATGCGAACCGATAAATCCCGCACCGCCTGTTACTAATATTGTTTTTGACATAATTCATCTCCGTTTGAATTTATTTTAACATAAATATTTCTTAATAAATTTAATAATATTTTTGATGAAAATTTTATTCATAAATCATGAAAATTATTGTGGTACATGAGTTTTGACGAAATGTTTAAAAACTGCAATATTATTAACTTTTAGTAATAAATGGTGAAGAATACCATGCCTACATGAATGCAATAGTTTTTTACAAAATTTTAACAAAAATTATGTAAAAATTTTAAATTAAGTGTACAAATTTGCTAAATTAGACAGTACAAAAGTAAGCGGATTTTTAACAAAAATTAATGTAAAAAAAAGGTCATGTATGTGTAAAATAAATGATTTTACACAAAATTTATTGTATATTATAAATACATAATCTTGGGAGGCGGGGTTAGTTCCCGCGTTATATTAAAACCATAAGAAGAATGTTATTTATCCATCGTATATTTGATGCAAAATTTTATAAATAACATTACAATTTTAATTAACAGTAAATTGGAGGCGGAAGTTGTTAGAACGCGGCTATATACAAATCTATACAGGAGACGGAAAGGGTAAAACTACGGCATCTTTAGGTTTGGCTATGAGAGCTTTAGGTCATGGCTGGAAAGTTCTTATTATCCAATTTACAAAGGGTGATAGTGCGACTTCTTATGGTGAAATCGTTTCAGGTAACATGTTCCCTAATCTTGAAATCGTTCAATGCGGTATGGATAGAGTTGTTTACTCACATAATGTTTGCCTTGAAGATTTTAAAGAAGCTAAAAAAGGCTGGGAACTCGCAAAAGAAGCTATCCAAAGCAATGAATATCAATTAATTATCTTAGACGAAATCAATATTGCAATTGCAATGAATATGATTAAAGTTTCTGATGTAAAAGATGCTTTGTTGAATAAACCTGAAAACTTGGAAATAGTACTTACAGGACGCTATGCTCACCCTGAATTAAAGGCATTGGCTCACCTTGTTACCGAAATGAAACCGATTAAACACTACTTTGATATTGGTGTTATGGCAAGACAAGGTATTGAGTATTAGATGCGTTAGCCGGCGTGAGCGAATTTGCGATAGTAATTTAAAAGCTAAATCAAAGGCTATGCGAACCCGAATAATCCGAAACAATGGGTTTTTATGAAAAGAATTGCAATATTAGCACATTTTGATAAAAAGAACATAATTGATGATTATGTTCTTTTTTATGTTAATGAATTAAAAAAAGTTTGTTCTGATATAATTTTTGTTTCCTGTTGTGATTTACCACAAGAGGAATTGAGTAAACTGGATTGTCATAAAATTGCTCAAAAACATAACGAATACGATTTTGGCTCATATAAAAGAGGTTTTTTATATGCAAAAGAGAACAATATACTTGAAGATTGCGACGAATTATTATTTGTAAATGATAGTTGCTACGGTCCGTTTAAGCCATTAGAAAAAATATTTTCCGATATGGAAAATAATTCCTGTGATTTTTGGGGTATGACAAAGAACAAATACGCTTTCAAAATAGTTAAAAATAGGACAAAAGATTGTTATATACCGCATGTTCAAAGTTATTTTTTTGTTTTAAGAAAAAATGTATTAAATTCAAAAGCATTTGAAGAATTTATAAATTCCGTAAAAGAGGAAGAAAATAAAAATTCAATAATCGAAAAATATGAAATCGGTTTAACAACAACACTTGAACAGGCCGGTTTTACGAGTGATTGTGCGATAAAAAGTTTTTATAAATACAATAATCCTACCGTTTATAAGTGGAGAAGACTTTATGAAAAAACAGATTTTCCGTTTGTAAAATGCTCGCTTTTACGTCTTAATAATACCTTGCACACAACTGTTGATGGATGGCAGGAATTATTTTCAGATGAACAGATAAAATTAATAGAAAAAAATCTTTCTTATACTCAAAAAAGACCGCTAAAACACACTTGTCCGCGTTTTATTAAGGAATTTGTATTTAATCACTTGCCAAATAGAAAAATGAAATCAAGAATGATTACAAGAGCATTATTGAGAAGCATTTTGTCATTTTTAACTGACTAAAACAGTGGTGATTTGCGTTTTTTAATTCCGAGTAGAGTTTTTATAAACCTTATAAAAGCAATAGAATATACTCTTAACCTTACAAAACACATTTTTATTGTGCAAATGATTATGAAAAATAATAAATCCAATGACGGATTTTGCCTGAAAACATTACAGTATGCCATTACATTAACCATTTGTAAACGAGGTCTTTTGGGCTTTTTAATGTAGCTGTTGTCGTGTATCCTCCAATTTGTAAGTTTTTCTGGAATATAATCAAAATCATTTTTAAAAGCAAGATTAATGTATAACCACCAATCAAAAAGAGCATCTGTTTTTGTGTTAAAAAGTTCTTCTGTCAGTAATTCTCGTTTAATCATTACACTTGAAAGTGTTAAAACAGGATTTTTTGTATCAAAATTTTTGAAAATATTTGCAGGAAAACTGATTTTTGATAAAAAGTTTTCAGTTTTATCAACTTGTTTTTGAACTTCCTCTACCCACTCGGCATCACCAATTAAATTAACTCCGTTAAAAACAATATCGGCTTTGGTTTGCATGCGTTTTTCAAGTGCATTAGGTGTAATGGTATCATCGCTTTCAACAAGAGTTACCCATTCACCTTTTGCATATTTAAGAGCCGTTTTAACAGATTCTTTAAGCCCCTTATTTTTGTCATGACAAATAAGTTTTATTCTTTTATCATCACAATATTTTTTTATAATTTCAACAGAATTATCAGTTGATGCATCATCAACAATAATTAGTTCCCAATCCGAAAAAGTCTGTGCAAGCACAGACTCTATCGTTTGCGAAATATATTCAGCGTAATTATAACTTGTTGTGATTATTGTAATCATTGTTTAACCATTGTCTTGGATTATTCGGGTACGCACAGCCTTTCTGCTCGTATAAATTGCTATTGCAAATTTACCAATCGCAGTTGGCTGTTTGCTCTTACGAGTTTCACTCACTTACGTTCGTTCACTCTACCGAAAATCCGCTACGCACAACCTGAATAACCGCAGTTAGGACAAATGAAACAGCCTTCTGCCATTTGAATTTTATTACCGCATTCAGGGCAGGTTACTGTTTTGATTTCGCCTGTCGGATTATAATCTTCAACTGTCGGTTCTTCTGTTTTTGCCTGTTCTTCAACCTTTGGTTCTTCTTTCTTTTTAGTCAAGTTCATTGGTTGGAACTGACGACAATTGTTTCTGTAAACGGTAATACCTTTCAAATTGTTTTCATAAGCAAGAACATAAGTATCTTCAATATCTTGTCTTGTAGCACTTTCAACGAAGTTTACAGTCTTAGAAACTGCATTATCTGTATGTAATTGGAATGCAGCTTGCATTTTAACGTGCCAATAAGGTGAAACATCGTGTGCTGTTGCAAAAATATTTTTAGATTTTTCATCAATACCGTTAACGTGTGCGATTGTACCGTCTTCTGAAATTTGGCGCATAATTGCATCTGTGTAGAAACCGTGTTCTTCAGCGTATGCTTTGAAGATAGGGTTAACTTCAAGCATTTCTGTTCCGTCCATTACGTTTCTCATAAATACAAGACCGAATAATGGTTCGATACCGCCTGAGGCACTTGCAATCATTGAAATTGTACCTGTTGGGGCAATACATGTTGTAGTTGCGTTTCTGATACCGTATTTTTCAATTTCGCTGTCAAGTTCTGCCCACATTTCATCAGTAATCATGCCTGCTGATTTACCTTTGTATTTTGTTTGCAGGAATTTTTTACCGTCATAAATACTTCCTTTGAAATTGTGGAAACTTCCTCTTAATTTTGCTAATTCAATCGCCTCAACCTTTGAATGGTAATCAATAAATTCCATTACTTGAGCTGCAAGTTTTGTACCTTCTTCTGAATTGTATGAAATTTCTAATTTCATAAGCATATCAGCCCAACCCATTACACCAAGACCGATTTTTCTGTTATTTTGTACCATTTCGGCAATTTTTGGTAGTGGGTAATTATTTACTGTAATAACATCATCTAAGAATTTGATAGAAAGTTTTGTAACTTCTTTTAACTTATCCCAATTAATTTTGCCGTCTTCAACCATAAGTCCTAAATTGATAGAGCCTAAGTTACAAGCCTCAAACGGTAAAAGCGGAACTTCACCGCAAGGGTTTGTAGATTCAATTTGACCCAATAATGGAGTAGGGTTATCAGCATTCATTTTGTCAATAAATATGATACCAGGTTCACCTGTTTTCCATGCGTTATCAACAATTTTTCCGAAAACTTCTTTTGCGTTTAATTGTCCTACAACTTCGTTATTATGTGGATTAATTAAATCATAATTTGTGTTGTTTTTAACTGCATCCATAAATTTATCGGTTAGGGCAACTGAAATATTGAAGTTGTTTAATCTTGAAGTATCGTTTTTGCAGTCGATAAATTCAAGAATATCAGGGTGGTCAACTCTTAAAATACCCATGTTTGCACCACGTCTTGTACCGCCTTGTTTAACAGCTTCAGTTGCAGCGTTAAATACTTCCATAAATGAAACAGGGCCAGATGATACACCCATTGTTGATTTAACAACGCTGTTTTTAGCTCTCAAACGTGAGAATGAAAAACCTGTACCACCACCTGATTTGTGGATTAAAGCTGTATTTTTAATTGCTTCAAAAATGCCTTCTAAAGAGTCTTCTACAGGAAGAACAAAACATGCTGATAATTGTCCTAATTCACGACCAGCGTTCATTAATGTAGGTGAATTTGGCATGAAATAACGATTTGTAATCATTTCATAAAATTCATCAGCTAATTTTTTAGCATCTTCTTGTGTTTTACCATATTCCAATTCGGCTTTTGCAATCGAATCAGCAACACGTCTGAACATTGTTGCAGGTGTTTCAACACATTCACCGTTCTTATCTCTTTTTAAGTATCTTTTTTCAAGAACCTTAATAGCATTTTCCGACAAATTGATTTTTTCTTGCATATCTATGCTCACTACAACCTCCCTATATGATTTGTATAATAAATTTCAAAATGTGATAGTATATTAATTCTATAACAAATTATAATCCATATCCATGACGCATGTCCATAATTTTATAAATATTTACAAGAAATAAAATTTTAATTTATAATTGAGAAAAAGGAGGGTTTATGAGCGAAAAAACAGAAAAGGCAAAAGAATTATTCAAATCAGGCTGTAATTGCTCACAATCAGTATTAGGTGTATTTTGTGAAGAATTAGGTCTTGACCTTGATACAGCAATGAAAATAGCATCATCGTTTGGCGGCGGAATGGGCAGAATGAGAGAAGTTTGCGGAACAGTCAGCGGAATGTTTATGGCGGCGGGGCTTGCATTTTCGACTTCCGATAACAAAGCCGAACAATACAAAATTGTTCAAGAACTTGCAAAAAGGTTTAAAGATAAAAATGGCAGTATAATTTGCCGAGAATTACTAAACGGCATTGAAAGTTCAACATCGCCAACACCAAGTGAAAGAACAGAAACTTATTACAAGAAACGTCCTTGTATAGAGCTTGTGGGTGATTCAGTTGAAATTCTTGAAGAATTCATAAAAGAGCAGCAAACAATAAAAAACTCCCTGTAAAATGGGAGTTTTTTATTTTAAAAAGGCGACACCCAGATTCGAACTGGGGGATAAAAGCTTTGCAGGCTTCTGCCTTACCACTTGGCCATGTCGCCACAGGTTTTTAAAAGCTATCATTATAATATTGTAACCAAAAATATTTGTCAATAATCGTTTGATTTAAAATATATTTGTGCAATAATTAAATTAAAGTTAATACAAAATGTCAATCAGTTATACGTATAGAAAAAAGGAGATTAAGAATGACCGGAAGTCAAACAAAAGTCGATTTTTCAAAGATTGATGAAATCATCACTAATTGTGGTGGTCAAAAATCAAATTTGATAGCGATTTTGCAAAAGGTTCAGGAAGTTTACCGATACTTGCCTGAAGATGCAATGATTTACATCGGAACAAAAATGGAAGGCTTGTCGCCTGCAACAGTATTTGGTGTAGCTACATTCTATGCACAATTTTCATTAGACCCTAAAGGTAAATATGAAATCAGATGCTGCGACGGAACAGCTTGCCACGTTAGAGGTTCAATGCCTGTATTAAATGCAATAAAAGCAAGATTAGACCTGAAAGACGGTAAATTTACTACCGATGATGGTCTTTTTTCTTTAGAAACTGTAAGCTGCCTAGGAGCTTGTGGTTTAGCTCCCGTTGTTATGGTAAACGATAAAGTTTATCCTCAAATGACATCTGATGCAATCAAAGTAGTTTTAGATACTATTCTTCAGGAGGAAAATAAATAATGGAATTAAATATAGATATTCAAAAAGAGCAACAATGTGCTCAAGACGAAATAAAAGCTCAAGGCTTTAGAGTTTTAGTTTGCGGCGGTACAGGTTGTGTTGCAAACGGTTCTTTAAAAGTTATGGAAAAATTCAGAGAATTAGGTGCAAACGTTGAAAAACTTACTTCTCACGATAAAATGACCGTAATTCCTACAGGATGCCACGGTTTCTGTGAACAAGGTGTATTGGTTATTTTACCGGAATACCATACAACTTATGTAAAAGTTAAAGTTGATGATGTTGAAGAAATCTTTAATTCTCACATTTTAGGCGGTCAACCTGTTGAAAGACTTTTATATGTTGACCCTGCAACTAAGCAACATGTTAAAAAGAATGATGACATCAATTTCTATGCAAAACAAACTCGTACAGCATTAGAAAATTGTGGTAAAATCAACGCTGAATCTTTAGATGAAGCAATTGCAGTTCACGGATATGAAGCATTAGCTAACATATTAAAAGAAAATAATCCTGATGCTGTTATTCAAGAAATTTTGGACTCAGGATTAAAAGGTAGAGGCGGCGCAGGTTTCCCTACAGGTTTAAAATGGAAATTTACAGCTGCTAACAGAGGCGGCAAATCTTATGTTGTATGTAACGGTGATGAGGGCGACCCTGGTGCATTCATGGATAGAAGTGTTATGGAGGGCGACCCTCACAAATTATTAGAAGGTATGGCAATTGCAGCATTTGCAATTGGCGCTGACGAAGGTTATATCTATGTTCGTGCGGAATATCCTCTTGCAATTAAACGTTTAAGAAAAGCGATTGCAGATGCTGAAGAACGTCATTACTTAGGTAAAAACATTTTTGGTACGGAATTCTCATTTGTATTGCATATTAAAGAGGGCGCAGGAGCATTCGTTTGCGGTGAAGAATCAGCATTAATCGCATCTATCGAGGGTGAACGTGGTATGCCAAGACCAAAACCACCTTTCCCTGCAAATAAAGGTTTATTCCAAAGACCTACATTGATTAACAACGTAGAAACATTGGCTAATGTACCTGTAATTATGAGAAAAGGTGCAAAATGGTTTGCATCAATGGGTACAGAAACAGCTAAAGGTACAAAAACATTCGCTCTAACAGGTGAAGTAAACAATACAGGTCTTATTGAAGTACCTATGGGTACAACATTGAGAGAAATCATCTTTGATATTGGCGGCGGTATCAGAGGCGGTAAGAAATTCAAAGCTGTACAAATCGGCGGCCCATCAGGCGGTTGCTTGACAGAAGAACACTTAGACTTACCAATGGATTACGATAGCTTGGCAAAGGCAGGTGCTATGGTAGGTTCAGGCGGTCTTGTTGTTATGGCTGAAGATACTTGTATGGTTGAAGTTGCAAGATTTTTCATGAACTTTACAAAGAATGAATCTTGCGGTAAATGTGTTCCTTGCCGTGAAGGTACTAAGAATATGTTAAAAATCTTAGAAAAAATTGTTCAAGGCAAAGGCGAATTATCTGATTTAGAAGTATTGGAAGATTTGGCTAATACAGTTAAAGACGGTTCTTTATGCGGTTTGGGTAAAACAGCTCCAAATCCTGTATTATCAACTTTAAAATACTTTAAAGATGAATATATTGCACACATTGTTGATAAAAAATGTCCTGCAGGTGTATGTACTGCTCTTAAAACAATTAAAATTCAAGAAGATAAATGTAAAGGTTGTACAAAATGTGCAAGAACTTGCCCTGTTGGTGCAATTTCAGGTACAGTTAAAGAACCTCATCACATTGATCAATCAAAATGTATCAAGTGTGAAGCATGTTTATCAAATTGTCCATTCAAGGCAATTGTTAAAGAGTAGTATATAATTTTAGTAGTACACAGATAATCAAAAAGGAAAAATAAAATGTCAGAAGATAAAAAAACATTATTTATTGAAGGCAAAGAAGTAGAATTTACTGATGAGCCAAATCTTTTGGAAGTTATCAGAAAAGCGGGTTTAAATGTACCTACTTTCTGTTATCGTCCTGACTTAACACAATTCGGTGCTTGCCGTATGTGCGTTGTAGAAGTTGAATATCCAAACGGCAGAGTTATGGTAAATTCTTCTTGTACAATGCCTCCGGAAGCAGGTATCAAAGTAAGTATTAACTCAAAACGAGTTAGAAAAATCAGAAAAACAGTTCTTGAATTATTACTTACAAACCATGACAGAGAATGTACAACTTGTAACAAATCAGGTAACTGTGAATTACAAAAATACTCTGAAGAATATGGTGTTAGAAAAATCAAATATCCAACATTAACTCAAGAAGAAATGATGGAAATTGATGACAGAAACCCATCAATCGTTCGTGATCCTAACAAATGTATCTTGTGTGGTGCTTGTGTAAGAGCATGCAGCGAGTTCCAAGGTCATTCAGTATTAGGATTTGCTAACAGAGGTTCAAAAACAGTAGTTCAACCGATGAATGGCAGAGATTTAGCAGCGGTTGACTGCGTATTTTGCGGTCAATGTCAAGCAGTATGTCCAACAGGTGCTTTGACAATTAAATCAAATGTTGACGAAGTTTGGGACGAAATTAACAACAAAGAAAAGAAAGTTGTTGTTCAAATGGCTCCATCTGTTCGTGTAGCAATCGGTGAAATGTTTGGTTTAAAACCCGGTGAAAATACAATCGGTAAAATCTATGCAGCATTAAGAAAAATTGGTTTTGATTTGATTTTCGATACAAACTTCTCAGCTGACTTAACAATTACTGAAGAAGCAACAGAATTTGTAGACAGAGTTACAAACAACGGTGTATTACCAATGTTTACATCTTGCTGTCCTGCATGGATTAGATATATGGAAACTCAACATCCTGATATGCTGGCTCATTTATCATCTTGTAAATCACCACAAGGTATGTTATCACCGGTTCTAAAAGAATTGTTGCCAAAATACCAAGAAGGTTACACAAAAGATAATATTGTAGTGGTTTCAATCATGCCATGTACAGCTAAAAAATATGAAGCAAAACGCGGTCAATTAAGACGTGATGGCAAATTTGAAACGGACTATGTATTAACAACTCAAGAATTTGGCAGAATGATTAAAGAAGCCGGTATCGACTTTAAATCATTAGAAGATGAAAAAGCAGATTCACCATTTGGCGGATACACAGGTGCAGGTACAATCTTCGGCGCATCAGGCGGTGTTGCTGAAGCTGCTGCAAGAACAGCTTACTATTACATTACAGGTGAAAATGTAACTAATAACGACATTAAAGAATTCCGTGGTGTTGATAAAAATTCACGTTCAAAAACAATTGAATTAGACATCAAGGGTAAAAAAGTTGTTATCAGAGTTGTTTCAACTTTAAAACAAGCAGAAATTGCAATTCAGGAAATCAAAAACGGAACTGCAAACTTCCAATTACTTGAAGTAATGGCATGCCCTGGAGGTTGTATCAACGGCGGCGGTCAACCAAGGAGCTGTGATGATATTACAATTAAAGAACAACGTGCAGAAGGTCTTTATAAAGAAGATGAAAACCTTGAATTTAGACGTTCACACGAAAACCCTGATATTATCAGAATATACAAAGAGGATTTGGAAAAACCTGGTTCACATAAAGCTCATGAATTGTTACATACAACTTACACAGATATGAGAACAGGTTCTTACAAAGACCTTAAATAACAAAAATTTGAAACTGCCCGATGACAAGTCGGGCAGTTTTTTTATGCCATGCTTTAAAAGTTTTAAAAATTTGTTGACAACAGTTTTTGATATAATACAATAATAGCATAGCTTAGTATATAATAAGTTATTTAGTTATAAGTAGAAAGAAAAAAGGAGACCACTAATGGCACGCGAAAAGTACGAAAGAACCAAACCGCACGTTAACGTTGGTACTATTGGCCACGTAGACCACGGTAAAACAACATTAACAGCAGCAATCACAGCTACATTGGCTGCAGCAGGACAAGCAGAATTGAAAAAATTTGACGAAATCGATGCTGCACCGGAAGAAAAAGCAAGAGGTATTACCATCTCTACAGCTCACGTAGAATATGAAACAGCAACAAGACACTATGCTCACGTTGACTGCCCAGGCCACGCCGACTACGTTAAAAACATGATTACAGGTGCTGCTCAAATGGACGGTGCAATTCTTGTAGTTGCAGCTACTGACGGTGCAATGCCTCAAACTCGTGAACACATCCTACTTGCAAGACAAGTTGGTGTTCCTAACTTAGTAGTGTTCTTAAATAAATGCGATATGGTTGATGACGCTGAATTATTAGAATTAGTTGAAATGGAAGTTAGAGAACTTCTTTCTTCATACGAATTCGATGGCGACAACATCCCATTCGTTCATGGTTCAGCTTTAAAAGCTTTAGAAGCTGTTCAAGCTAATCCAAAAATCGCTAGAGGCGAAAATGAATGGACAGATAAAATTTGGGAATTAATGGATGCTTTAGACACATACTTCCCAGAACCTGTTCGTGAATTAGATAAACCATTCTTAATGCCAGTTGAAGACGTTTTCTCAATCACTGGTCGTGGTACAGTTGCTACTGGTAGAGTAGAACGTGGTATCGTTAAAGTTGGTGATGAAGTTGAAATCGTTGGTTTAGGCGAAACTAAAAAAACAACTGTAACAGGTGTTGAAATGTTCAGAAAATCACTTGACCAAGGTCAAGCTGGTGATAACATTGGTGCTTTGTTAAGAGGTGTTGATAAAACTGATATCCAACGTGGTCAAGTTTTAGCAAAACCTGGTTCAATCCACCCACACACAAAATTCACAGCTAACGTTTACGTTTTAACAAAAGATGAAGGTGGTCGTCATACTCCATTCTTCCCTGGTTACAGACCTCAATTCTACATCAGAACAACAGACGTAACTGGTTCAATCCAATTCGAAGGCGAAATGGTAATGCCTGGTGATAACGTTGTAATGAACGTTGAACTTATCGCTCCAGTAGCTATCGAAGAAGGTATGAGATTTGCTATTCGTGAAGGCGGTAGAACAGTTGGTGCTGGTGTTGTAGATAAAATTGTTGAATAATAACTAATCTCAACATTATAAACTTAAAAACGACTTGCGTGAGCAAGTCGTTTTTGTTAGTCATTAGTATAATAATTATAAAATATATTTATTGTATAATCATGTCAAAGGATTTTGTTATGCAAGAGGAATCTCAAATTCAATTAGGCAGTGATGAAGAAATTCTTGCTGAAGGTCAAAAAAATCAGGTAATGTATATCTGTTTTACGTTACTTTTGGTTGTTTTTATTTTTTTTAGTCTTTATGAAGCTGTTATTGCAAAAACTCTTGCAATGGGTGCTTCTTTTTCATTAATTGCATTTGTTTTACCTTTTGTGGTAATTAATTTGTCAAATTCATACAAATATAATCAAATTTACTTGACTGATAAAAGGATAGTTATAACCCAAAAAGATTGTATTGAGGGTATTCCATACGATGAGGTTAAGAATTTTGTCGGAAGCAATACTATATACTTAAAAAGTAACAGAAAAATTTTCTTTGCTTATACTGACCTTGATGATTTGATATTACAATTTAAAGAAATTTATCCGTCTTTTACGCAAAAATTATTCACAATAAAAGATATTATTATCATTATAGTTGTTCTTATTTTCGGTTTAAGTTTAAAGTTTCTTCCATTATTGAATAAAACTTTTCATAAATATAATAAAACTCCAAGTAATTATGAAGAACTAATTTTAAATAAAGACTATTATATGTTGTATTTGCAGAAGAAATTAAAATCCAATTGGCGACCGCCAAAACTTGCATATAACACAAAAGTTACCGTTGAATTTCAAGTTTTGCAAGACGGAACGATAATAAATGAAAAAATTATTGAATCATCGGGTAACAGAGATTTTGATAATGCTGCAATTTTAGCATTGAAAAAATCAATTCCTTTAAGAAGTTTGCCCGAGGATTTAAAACAAGAAAAAGAGGTTATAATCAATTTTACTTTTGATTATAACGTTAAAAAATAATCCTTATTTGTTGTATAATAAGTAAAAAAGCGTAAAAAGGAAGTATATATGTTAAGAGCAGGAATTGTAGGGCTACCGAATGTAGGTAAATCAACTTTATTTAACGCACTTACAAGTGCAAAAAATGCGCAAAGTGCAAATTATCCGTTTTGTACAATAGAACCAAATGTTGGTGTTGTAGCAGTTCCTGATGAACGTTTATATGTGTTGCAGCCATTGGTTCACACAGACAAAGTTGTTCCTACTGCGGTTGAATTTGTTGATATTGCAGGACTTGTAAAAGGTGCAAGCAAAGGCGAAGGTTTGGGCAACCAATTTTTGGCAAACATTAGAGAAACAGATACAATCGTTCAGGTTGTAAGATGTTTTGATGATGCAAATACAATTCACGTTGCAGGAAAAGTTAATCCGCTTGATGATATTGAAACAATTAATACAGAGTTAGCGCTTGCTGATATGGCATCATTAGAAAAAAGAATGGCCAAAACCTCAAAAATTGCAAATTCAGGCGATAAAGCGGCAAAAGTTGAAATGAAAGTTATGCAAACATTGTATGATAAACTTTCTGATGCTACATTTATTAATGTAAATGACTTATTTGACGATGAAGAAGAACTCAAAATTGCAAAACAATCTCAATTAATGAGTATAAAACCTGTAATTTATGCAGCAAATGTTTCTGAATTTGATGTTGTAAATGGAAATGATTATACAAAACAAGTTGAAGAATATGCTAAGAAACACGGTGCAGAAATGGTTATTATTTCTGCAAAAATAGAAGAAGAATTAGCAGAACTTTCACAAGAGGAAGCAAAAGAATACTTAAATGAGTTGGGTATAACAAGTTCAGGTATAGAAAAAATGATTCAGTCTGTATATAGTCTTTTGAATTTAAGAACTTATATTACAGCAGGCGAAATGGAAGTTAAAGCATGGACGATTACCGCAGGAACAAAAGCTCCTCAGGCAGCAGGTGTAATTCATACAGATTTTGAAAAAGGATTTATCAGAGCAGAAGTAATTTCGTATGAAGATTTTGTTGCTTGCGAAGGCTCATATACAGCGGCTAAAGAAAAGGGTTTAATGCGTCTTGAAGGTAAAGATTACGTTGTTCAAGACGGTGATATTATGCACTTTAGATTTGCTAATTAAAACTACGATATTTTAATTTAGGGGTATCAGTTTATTTAAGTCGACATTAAGAGCTTTTGCAATTGAAATAATAGTTTCAAGAGTAGGATTTGCTATTCCTCTTTCTATTTGACTAATTGTGTCTCTTGATAAACCTGCTCTGTTTGCAAGTTCTTGTTGTGTAATATTTTCTTTTATTCGTTCTATTTTAATATTTTTAGCTAAATTTTCATAGCAATTTTTCATATCCATTAATTCATTATAGCATATTGACAAAATATTTTGTGTAAACTATAATCTGCCTAAAGAGGAATATAATCTGCATGATAAAACAAATTACAGAAGAAAATAAAGAATTATTAGATTTAGCAGTACAAAATCTTTGTGTAATGCGTATAATAAAGGATTATTGTCATAACAATATGGATTTTGACACACGTTTTGAAAATTTGCATGCGCTGTCTGAAATTATGGAAAAATCAATAGCAGATGTTTTAAAAAATTACTAACTTGCAATTTTTAATAAATATATACTTGCAAGCGAGAAATATACTGCCAAACCCAAAACGTCAATTGCAGTTGCAATAACTGGGCCTGATGCTACAGCAGGGTCTATATTCATTTTCTCCATTGCAAACGGAGTTAAAGTACCTATTAATGTTGCCAATGACATATTTATTGCCATTGCTAGTCCTACAATAATTCCAAGTTCAATGCTGTTTTGCCAGCCCCATGTGAATAGCATTACAAGTCCGCCAAAAATTGCACCTATTAAAAATCCTATGGCACTTTCTCTTATCATGTGTTTTAAAGCTGAACCAAGAGTTATTTGACCTGTTGAAAGACCACGAACAATAATGGTAATACTTTGAGTACCGATATTACCTGCAAGACCGGCTAATAATGGCATAAATATTGCGATTACAGGTAGTGCTTGCAAGGTTTTTCCATAACAATTTGCTACATTAACAGCAATAAGTTCACCAATTAATGTTACAAAAAGCCAAGGAGTTCTTGCACGAATTGATGTAAATATACTACCTTCTAAGATTTCATCTTCATCAATGCTTCCTGTTGCGATACCTGATGATGCATAGATTTCTTCTGTTGTTTCTTCTTCTGCGGCATCTTGAATGTCATCCCAAGTAATGACCCCTCTTAAATGGTTATATTGGTCGACAACAGGTAATGAGTCGAATTGATATTTCATAAATACATCAAGTACTGCATCTCTGTAATCGTCAATGTGTAATTTGACAATATCTGAATTCATTAAATCTTCTGTTTTTGTTTTTAATGATGACCTTAAAAGAGCTTTTAAAGATACTACTCCGAGTAAATGTTCTTGTTTATCAGTTACATATACATAATACAGGTCAATATTATCTTCGTCTGCTCGGTCTCTTACATAATCTAAAACCTCTTTAACCGTCATGTCCGATGTAACCATCATGAATAACGGTGTCATCATACCACCGGCGGTATCTTCGTCATAGTTCATCAATTCACGAACTTCATCAGAAAATTTTTGAGGTAGAGATTCTAAGTAAGCTTCTGTATCATCATCTTCCATATCACCCAAGACGTCTGCTGCCGCATCATGTGGAAGTTTTTGGATAATTCTTGAAGCAAGTTCATTATCTATATCACCTAAAATTTCAACTTGTAGATTAGGCGGTAAATATTCAATCATATCGGCAGCTTTGTCTTCTTCAATCAAATTAAAGCATTCTAATCGTTCTTCAGGCTTTAATTCCTGAAAAATATCAGCTAAATCCGCAGAGTGAAACCCATTCAATTCTTCTTTTAACTGAATGTTTGATTCATCGTCAAGGATTTCTCTTAATCTTTCAACTGTTGCCGTAATGTTTATCATAGTTTTATTATATCCTAAATATTTTTTTTGGCTTATAATGTTCTTACTGAGAATATTATAAGTGAGGGAAAATGCTAAAAGATTTACTATTAAAAGAAACGGAAAATTCTATAGAATATGCAATAAAAAACAATTTATTAGGTCAAATGAACGAATATGAAAAAGGAACATTATCTGTTGAAAAGCCTAAAAACCTTGATTTTGGGGATTTCGCGATTAATGTTTCGTCGCTTGCAAGAAGTGCAAAAATTGCTCCGCCTCAAATTGCTAATACAATTTGTGAGTATATGAGCAAATGTGGTTATGAAACAACTGTTGTTGGCGGTTTTATAAATTTTAAACTGGGCAAAGATTTATTAATTAATGCAGTTGATGAAATTTTTAAAAAGGGTGAAAATTACGGTAAACCTGAAAATGTGGAAACTGAAAAAATTAATCTTGAATATGTTTCTGCAAACCCTACAGGGCCTTTTCATATCGGACATGGTCGCTGGGCAGCTATGGGAAGTGCTTTAGCTAATGTTTTAAAATTCTACGGGCATGACGTTCATCAAGAATTTTACATTAATGATGCAGGTTCTCAAATTCAAAAACTGGGTAATTCTCTTTTAATAAGACTTAAACAAGAAAAAGGCGAAAATATTGATTTTCCTGAGGACGAAATCGAAAGAAAAAATTATTATCCCGGAGAATATTTAATTCCGGTTGCAAAAAAATTCTTATCAGAGCACGAATATACAGAAGATGTGAAAGTTCTTTCAGATTATGCAAAACTTGAAATGGAACGTTTACAAAGAGAATTACTTGAAAATTTCAGAGTTCATTTCGACTTGTTCTATTCAGAATTGGATTTACACAATTCAGGTAAAGTTGAAGCTTCTTATAAAAAGCTTCAAGAAAGTGGTAAACTTTACGAAAAAGAGGGTGCAATATGGTTTAAATCTTCTGAATACGGAGATGATGAAGACAGAGTTATCAAAAAAGCAGACGGTTCAAATACATATCTTACTGCTGATATTGCTTATCACAAAGACAAAATGGACAGAGGTTTTGACAGATTAATCAATATTTGGGGAGCAGACCATCACGGTTATGTAGCCCGTGTAAAAGCTTCTATGGAAGCGTTAGGTTATGATTCAACAAAATTAGAAGTATTGCTTGGGCAACTGGTAAATCTTGTTGTTAACGGCGAACAAACAAGAATGGGTAAACGCAAAAATATGATTACGTTAAACGATTTAATTGAAGAAGTTGGCGTTGATGCTACTCGTTTTTGGATGTGCATGAGAGATATTAATAATACGCTTGATTTTGATATTGAACTTGCAAAAAAATCTACTGACGAAAATCCTGTATTTTATGTTCAATACGCTCATGCAAGAGCTTGTTCAATTTTAAGAAATGCAATTAACGACAGAACTGATGTTCAAACCGGCGAAACTATAAAAGCTCCATTAACGAAAGAGGAATTTGATAATTTTGTTAACAACTTTGATAAAACAATTCTTGAAAATGACGTTGAAAATGCTAAAAAATTGATTTTAAAATTGGAAGAATTTAAGTCTACAATATTAAATTCTGCTCAAAACAGAACAGTTTACACAATTTGCAGATATGTTCAAGAACTTGCAGCTGATTTTCATTCATTCTATAATGCAACACGGGTAATTACTGATGATATGCAAACAACAAAAGCTCGTCTGGCTCTTGTTTATGCAGTAAAATCAGTAATAGCATTAGGATTAAATATCTTAGGAGTTACTGCTCCTGAAAAAATGTAATAAAACTATAGTTTTTATTGCAGAATTAAAAAAAAAAAGCTATAATCATCATATCGGAGAATCATTATGAATAAAAAAATTATCGCATTTACTTTAGCAGAAGTTTTAATTGTAGCAAGTATCATAGGTGTTATTGGTGCTTTAACAATTCCAAACTTAAAAAAATCTCAAAGTAAAAGTGCAAATGTTGCAAGAGCTAAAGCTGCTTACACAAAGCTTGATTCTGCTCTAAGACAAATAGATATGAATAAGGTGTTGATAATCTCTGCAAATAATACTGATAAGAAACGCTCTAAAGCTTTATTAGATGCTATGTCGGAGTATTTAAAGTTGTCTACAAATTGTGGTTCTCAAACAGCATCAAATTATTGTTTTACTAAAGATGCCATAACGGATGGTTCGGGTTATATAACAAATGCAAATAGTCCTGTCGGAAAAGGTGATAGTTGTTCTACCGCCGTCTTAAATGACGGAACAGAATTTGCCGTTTGTTTAACAAGTAATTCAGCAGATTTAGATGCCACAACAAGTAATAATACGAGAGGCATGATTTTCGTTGACGTAGATGGTCGTTTAAAAGGCGATAATGTTAGAGGCAGAGATATTTTTGTATTTCAAGTCGGTGAAGATGGTTTACAGTTGATACAACAAAATGGCTATAATACAAGTAATGCTACATTAAAGCTTGAAGATGCAGTGTTTATTGATGAAGACTTGAATTAAACTTATTATAAACAACTTTTAAATTCTAATATAAAGTCTTCAAAATCGTTTACGATTTCTTTTTTAGTGATTTTGTTCAAATCTATTGTATAAGTACTATTTTCAGGACTATCTAAACCGTTGTGAATAGAATTTATAACTATATAATTATCTCTTTGTGTAATATTAAATTCACTCTCTTGTCTTTTGTTAATAAATTTAACCGCATAACTGCTTTCGGTTTCAATTAGCGGCATTTCTGTATCTGACAAAATGTCTTCATATTCGTCTACAAGTTCTTGGATAGCAGGCTTTATAACATTTTCTAATTTTTTTGCAAACATTTGTCTAAATAATTTGAAATTTGCGTGATTTTCTTCTGTTAAAATTTCTTCTGTTTCAAGCCAATTATCATTATTTGAACCTACTGTTTCAGAAATATACAACAATTCAGGTGAACTATGAGCTTTTATTATGCCTTCTTTTATCTTGCTTTCAATATCTTCAAATTTTGAGCTGTTTACTTCGTGAATACAGCCACATAACGTTTCTTCCGCACCAATACTTTTGTTAATTCTGTTCCATACAATCATAGCACCTTTTAAGTTGGTATTTGAAAGCAAAATAAAGAAAGTATTTTGTAATCTTGTATGAGATACGGTATCTGTTGAACGAATATTATTTTGTATTGCTTGAATAATATTTTCAGTACTTGGTTTTAGTCTTGAATTTTCATTTGGTTCAATTGCTATAAACATACCGCTCATCTTTTTTTCTTCTAAATAATCAATTTCATTTTGAAAAACTTTATGACCGTATTTTGAGGTATAGAAACCAGTTTCAGGGTTAATTGCATTTAATTGAACAAGAAGTTTTTCATATTTTTTATGCTGTTGGCGCATTTCATTTTTTTGCAAACTCCATATTGTTCTCATTAAAATTTCAGAGTTACAGAATTGAACGCTCAAAATGTCGCTAATACCTGCTTTAGTTACTGTTCTTACAAATTGAGGATTATAATTTTCAACAATTAAAATAATTGGAACTGATGATATTTTTTTTATTTTAGCTATCAAATCTAAACAAAGAGGTTCTTCAATAGAATTTTGACAATCAATAATAATTGCCTGAGGTTTATCATTTTCAACAGACGAAAGAGTTTCTTGGTAGCTTCTAATAAGAATACTATCAATGTTTCTTAACTGTATTAATTCAGAACTTAAAAGTCCTACAATATTTTCATTATTTGTTGTTAGAATAACGTTCGTTCCAGAAAACATATCTTTACCTCTAGTTTGATAATTCATTAATTAATATTGAAGCTCTGCTCATGATGCTTTCTCTTAAAACATCAGGGTTATCAAGTCTTATATTTAGATTTTTAAAATACTCACTTTTTATGGTTTTTGGATTATATTTGTCTTGGATAAGTTTGTCAACAAGATAAACCAAAGAACACTCAACGGGCATTGAAGATTTAAGAGGAGTATGGTGGTATTTAATGACATTTGTAAGTAATATAGGTAATTGCCATTTTTTTGCAAGTTCTGCTCCTATTTCAGAATGATTTGTTTGTAAAAATACATTTTCCACTTCTATAGTGTCAGAACCGTCTTCAACACACTGTTTAATTTTTTCAAGAACAATAGGATCTTGCATATTTAAAATTATTTTACCTATATCATGCATAAAGCCTATAACAAAAGTTTCTTCGCAATCTCTTATGTTCAAGTGTTCTGATAAGAATTCACAACCTACAGCTGCTTTTATGGAATGTTCCCATAACTGTTTATTTTTTTCTGAAGAAAACATAGGTTTCATTGCAACTGTTATAATAAGATTTTTTGTTTTATTCATTCCCAAAATTGTTAGCGCTCTTGAAATAGACGTAATTTGTTGCGCAAATCCATAGTATGCCGAATTTACAATATTTAGTACCTTTAAACTTAAAGATTGGTCGTAAGTTATAATATCTCCTAATTCTTTCATACTTGAATTAGGATTTTTAACAACGTCCAAGGCCTTTATTACAACGTTAGGCATTGCAGGAACATCTTTTAAATTTCTAATTAACCTATTTACTGCTTCATTCATTTTTCTTCGTTATACCTGCAAATGTTTTTTTATTGATAAGAAACTACCGCTTGCACCAAATGCAACACCAAGTATTATCATTGATATTATTACAATGTTTCCTGCAAATATCGGTGATGGCACAAGAAAGAATTTGTGTATATTACTAAGCATATTTTGTACTATATCAACAGGAATTAGTGCTAATAATGCTCCTACAAAACCATATAATGCCCCTTGCATAATTAACGGTATTCTTATATACCAATTACTTACGCCCATAAGACGCATAATTTCAATTTCTTCTTTTCTTGATTGAATTACAAGTTGAATTGTATTGTTAATAATGGTTATAGTTAATATTGCCACGATAATTACTACAAAAACTGTTGTCGTATTAACAACTTTGTTTAAGAATTGAATTTTTTTTGCAAGTTCCTGAGCATAACTCATGTCTTCAACAACAGACAAGGCTTTTATTTTTGTGAAAACTTCGTTTGTATGTTCAGGTTTGTCTATTTTTACATGTAAAGTATCAGGTAAAGGATTGTCAATATCAGAAATATCAAGCTCTCTTTTTAAATCATTCCATGATTTTTCTTTTGGAATAATTTTTACCTTTTCAACATGATCAAATTCTTTAATTCTTTCTGCAACTATGTTTGCATCGGCATTTGATTTTAAGTAAACAGAAATCTCTAAAACGTTACCTAATTCATGTGCAAAAGATGAAACGGACAAAGTTGTTCTCAACAAAGAGCCAAATAAAGTCAAAATGGCAGCCATAGTTGTAATAATAGCTAAATTAATCCATCCTGTCCTTTTTATGTCGTTAAAAATTTCAACAGACATACGGTAAACAATTCTTATTTCTGTTAACCAATCTTTTGGAATATGATTTTTAACTTTCTTCTTTATTTTTTGAGCCTTATTCATAAGTTCCTTCCATAACGTCGCGAATTACTTCACCGTTATCAAGAGTAATTACACGTTTTTTGAAGTAATCAACCATATTTTGGTCATGAGTTGATACAATTACGGTAATACCTCTTTGGTTAATTTGATCAAGGATTTGCATTACTTCAAGAGAATTTTTAGGGTCTAAGTTACCTGTAGGCTCGTCTGCAATTAAAAGTGGCGGGCCATTTACAATTGCTCTTGCAATACTTACGCGTTGCTGTTCACCACCGGAAAGTTCTGTCGGTTTTGCTTTCATTTTATCAATTAAGCCTACGACTTTAAGCGCACCTGTAACCCTTTTGTGAACTTCTTTTGAGCTTATGCCCAGAGTTTTAATCACATAAGCTACATTGTCATAAACGGTTTGTTTAGGCAATAATTTATAGTCTTGGAATACAATACCCATACATCTTCTGAGGTTTGGAACTTTATCAGATGTAATATTTGCAATATTCAAACCACCTATAATAACAGTTCCTGATGATGGAGTTTCTTCTTTGTAGAGAATTTTCATTAAAGTTGATTTACCTGCGCCTGATTTTCCTACAAGGAAAACAAATTCACCGTTACCTATATCAAGATTTACATTTTTAAGTGCATATTTATTTTTATATTTTTTTGTTACTGCGCGTAACTGTATCATTATTTTTGTTCCATTAATTTTGTAATATCTTCTGCCAATTCATCAGAGTTTAATCTGTAGTGTTTCATAAGATTATCAAAATCACCTGTTTGTCCGAAAGTATCTTGAACACCTAATCTGTGGACAGGTACAGGGAATTTTTCCGATAAAACTTCGCAAATAGCAGAACCAACTCCGCCAATAACAGAGTGATTTTCAACTGTTACAACGAACTTCGTTTTTTGTGCGGATTTTACAATTGTTTCGGCATCAATTGGTTTAACCATTGGCATGTGTATAACTTCAGCATCAATACCGTTTTTAGCAAGCATTTCAGATGCTTCAACAACTTCTGCGGTTGTTTCGCCGTTTGTGATTATAGTAACATCTTTACCTTCTTTTAATACAACAGCTTTTGTTAAATCAAATTCGTGTCCTTCTTCAAATACATCAGGAACGTTAGTTCTTGGAACACGTATGTAAACAGGGCCGTAATGTTTTGCAGCATATTTAACAGCTGCATTCATTTCAGCGCAATCACAAGGAACTAAAACTTGCATTCCCGGTAAACCTCTCATCAAAGAAACGTCTTCTAATGATTGGTGTGTTGCACCGTCTTCGCAAACTGTAATTCCGCCGTGAGTACCTACAACTTTAATATTAAAACCTGCGTAGCAAGCTCCGTTTCTAATTTGGTCATAGTTTCTGCCTGTTGCAAAAACTGCAAAACTTGATAAGAAAGGTATTTTACCTGTTGTAGAAAGACCTATTGCTGTTGTTGTCATATCTGCTTCTGCGATACCGCAATCAAAAAATCTTTCAGGGAATTCTGCTGCAAATAACTTTGTTTGAGTTGAACCTGCAAGGTCTGAATCCAAAACTACTACATTTTTATTTTCTTTACCTACTTCAACAAGGGCTTTACCATAAGCTGAACGTATTGATTTTCTTTCTTTTTTGTTAACAGTTAACATTTAATTCTTCTCCTTTTTTTATCCTTAAATGTATTATATCACAAAAAATGTAAATTTGTCTTAAATATCGTTAATATGGTTTACAAATACATGTAATTTTAACAAAAACTAAGTATAGTGTTATTTTATTTGTATTGTTTGATAACAATTACATTGACGATTTGTACGTTTAATGTTAATATATACCTAAAAAGCAGGTGTAAGATGAAAAAAAATTTAAAAAAAGCATTTACAATAGCAGAAGTTTTAATGGTTGTAGCTATATTAGGCGCAGTTGCAGTATTAACTATTCCTAATCTGAAAAACAATACAAGTGAAGAAACAAATGCGGCATCTTTAAAGACAGCATATAATCAGCTTGAAACAGCAATAAATTTAGTTGTTTCCGAATATGGTTCGCTTCAAGAGGTAAAAGATTCTTGTTCGCCGGCAGGAGCAGGATGTTTAAACAGTAAAGTCGCCGCAAAACTTGATTTGCAATTAAATTGTGAAGCTTCAAACTTATCAAGATGTTATTCATCAGAAACTTTAAAAAATATAGATGGTGGTGATGTTGCTTCAGGTGCAAGCAATGCAAGATGCAGTTACGCCTTTATTTTATCAAATGGTGCTTCTGTTTGTTATGTTTCAGCAAGTGATAATTACGAAATAGATATAAACGGCCCTAAAAACGGTCCTAATGTTCTTGGTGTGGATGTCTTTGATACATACTTTGATGCGAACGGTGATTTATCTTACGATAATCCTTCAACTGCGACTGCGACAAATACAGCAAGAGCAGGTGGAGGCGCATTTACAACAGGACGTGATGAGACGGCTTGGGTGATGACTTTTGGAAATATGGATTATTTGAAATGTAAAGCAAGCTTGGAATGGAATAAAAAAGTAACTTGCGATAATCAATAATTTTGTTAAGTTTTTTGTAATACTTTTTTGTATTTACGCACTTTTTTGATAAAAAAAACGTTTATCATGGTAAGTGTGTGAAGTAAGGTATTAAAGTGTCTTTAATTAATACGAATTTATATGTAAATCCATTCAAACCGCAAGGTAAAACAAAATCTAACGAAACAGAATTAGGTTTGTTTTATACGAATGATATGCACGGTGATGTAAACAGATTGAGCAAGTTTAAAACTGCACATGACATGTTTAAAAAAGAAAATAAAGATACTCCAAACTTATCTTTAGCAGCAGGTGATTGTTTATTTGGTTCAGATAAACAACGTAACTCATTAATGGTAAAACTTTTCAATTGGATGGGTTTGGATGCTTTAGCGCTTGGTAATCACGAATTTGCAGGCGGTACAGAAGGTCTTGCCGATTCACTTGATAAGGCTGAATTTCAATCTGTTTCAGCGAATATTGATGTAACAGCTGATAATAATCCTTTACAAAAAAGTATAAAAGACAAAAAACTTGTAAAATCGGCAGTATTTATGAAAGGCGGACATAAATTTGCTGTAATAGGTGCATCTCCTTTTGATTCATACATTAATACCGTAGATAAAGATGTTAAACCAAAAGCTTTAAAAGAAACTATTAAAGCTATTAACAAAGAAACAAAAGAATTAGAAAAACAAGGCGTAAATAAAATCATATTACTTTCACACTTAGGTTATGGTGAACAAGGGGATTTAGCCGTAGCAAGACAAACAGAGGGCGTAGATATTATT
>Ga0256405_10001134_pt1 | contig 77225 bp, 72 predicted proteins | sample RumenRJG_02DNA_FD_189096 | JGI IMG/M metagenome (GOLD analysis project Ga0256405, IMG submission 189096) | Bovine rumen microbial communities from Lethbridge, Alberta, Canada - RJG_02 | ecosystem: Host-associated > Mammals > Digestive system > Stomach > Rumen | place: Canada: Alberta... | reverse complement strand
GGGCAGCCGTAATAGACGACGGTGCCGGGCCTGCCCGACGCCTTCAGCTCTTCCGCAAGGCCGTAGGCAGCCGCCAGAGGCGCGACGCAGAGCAGGTTGTGGCCGCAGCCTTCGCCGGGCGCGCCTTCCTTAACGGGCTCCTTGACGGTGCTCACCTTCTGGCTGAGGCCGGGCAGCGCGTCGAACTCGCCCAAAAAGCCGATCACGGGGCTTCCGGAGCCGCGCACCGCGCGCAGGGCCGTGGGCATGCCGTACAGCCCCGTTTCCACCTCAAACCCCAGCTCCTTCAGGAGTTCTGCCGTGATCGCGCAGGTGTTCACCTCGTTATACGCCGTCTCCGGCGTTTCCCAGATCTTCTTCGCGTGAGCGGCAAACAGTTCTTCCTTCGCCTTGATCGCCGCAAGTGCGATTTCTCCGACCATGTCGTTTTCCTCCCTTTCCAGCTTTGAATTCAGAACCAACACAAAGGCCCTAGACACGAAGAAAAGACCTGTGACAGTTCGGCCAAAGTTCCAACCGCGCGGATTCATGCCAAACGATTTCTGTCCTGCGCAAGCAGCTTCTCTAAAAACTTTGTGTCTTTGGGCCTTTGTGTCTTCGTGTCAAGCTTTTGAATCTGCTTTTGATGACTGATTACTCATTGCTTTTCAGCACTTGTTCGGCAGGGCGGTCTTTTCGTACTCCTCGCGCATCGCCTTGCGAAGCTCGGGCTTTTCGAACACGTCCGCGCCTGTCATCGCCAGCCCCTTGGCCGCCAGCAGCACCACCTGATCGCCGCGCTCAGAGCGCGCCGCCTCGCGCATCTGCGGGGTGTGCGAGCTGGTCACGCCGGCTTTCAGCGTCAGGTACACATGAATGGCGGGAACGACCAGCGACACGTTGCCGATGTCGGACGAGCCGTTCATCAGCTTGGGATCGGGCCACTGGCAATGCTCGCCCAGCGTCTCCATGTTGGCGGCAAACGCCTCGTCGAGCACGCGGTTGCAGTAGCGCTCGGCCATGATCGTGTCGTGCTCGATCTTCACCTTCGCGCCGGTCATCGCCGCCGCGGCGTTGGCAAGGCGGACCATGTCGTCGTACATGGGCAGGATCTGATTCTTGCGCTCGGCGCGCAGCGTGAAGCGGCAGCGGCTGTAATCGGGGATGATGTTCGCCGCCGTGCCGCCGTGGGTGATGATGCCGTTGCATTTGCTCTTGTTAGGCCACAGGTGCAGCTGCGCGTTGACCGCGTTGAACAGCGCGATCGTCGAGGCCAGCGCGTTGATGCCCTTCATCGGCGTGGAAGAGTGCGCCGCCTTGCCGAAGAACTCGACGTTGACGCCCGTGCAGGCCAGCCCGCCGCGTCCGACAAGGTTGATGTCAGGCGCCGGATGCATCATCATCGCGCAGTCGACATGATCGAACGCGCCCGCGTCGGTCATCGCCACTTTGCAGCCCAGCGTTTCCTCGGCCGGCGTACCGAACAGGAACACGCACGCCGCCTGCCCTTCAAGAGCTTCAGCCAGCGAGATGGCCGCGCCGCACGACGAGGCGCAGATGGTGTTGTGTCCGCAGGCGTGCCCCATGCCGGCCAGCGCGTCGTACTCGGCCAAAAAGGCGATCTGCGGTCCCTTGCCCGGCGTGCCCTTCCACGCCTTGTAGGCCGTTTCGATGCCGCAGAACTTTTCCTCGACCGTGAAGCCGTGCTTGCGAAGCAGCTCCACCTGCCAGGCGCAGGCTTTGAACTCCTGCATCCCCAGCTCGGGATTGTCGTGCACGTCATGGCTCAGCTTGATCAGCTCCGGCGCGATGCGGTCGACTGTCGAAGCGATCTTTTCCTTCAAATTCATGGCGATCCATCCTCCCTTGGATTTTCTGTCGAATTATTCTGGCGCTATCGTACAACCTCGCCGTCATTTTCGCAAGATTAAAAAGGCACAATTAGCTCTGCCCAACCGATATTCCCGAACCGGGAAATATAAAAACAGAAAATTCAATGATATAATAAACACACGACAAAAAATATTTACTCTTCACATCGGCACACAGATAAATACCACAAATTTCCCTTAAAAGGGCGAAAAGGAGAAAACGGACATGAAACATCGAGACATCAGATATTCCCCCCATAGCGCTGGAGGAAGGAAGCAGACCAGCGCTGTCCCCGCCTCACGGATCGCCTGCGCGCTGCTGCTGAGCGTCTGCCTGACAGGCGCATACGGCCTGTCTGCGGCATGGGGAGCGCCTGACGGTGACGGGGCTAAAATTCAGGGCAATTCAGTTGCTGCGTCCGGAACGGAATCTTCTGCCTGGGGCCATTATGCCAAAGCTACCGGTGAGAATGCCACGGCCTTCGGATGGTACGCGGAAGCCCAGGGCGAGAATTCCCTTTCCTTCGGACGTAACACTTTTGCCATTGGCGCGGGGGCAACGGCATTTGGAAGCAATACAAGCGCCAGGGCCGATTATTCCACGACCTTTGGACTGAATACGAAGGCCGAAGGCAAGGCTGCTACTGCGTTTGGGCAGGGCTCAGAGGCCAGCGCTTACGGCGCTACAGCCTGGGGCGGATATATTATCGGTACCGAGGAACATCCGGGAGGCACTGCTATGGGTTTGGGCGCAACTGCGTTCGGAAGCGGGACCTGGGCGAAAGGTACCCTTTCCACTGCCTGGGGCTCAGGCGCAACTGCCTCCGGAGAAAACTCAACGGCATGGGGCTATCAGACACAGGCGACAGCCGCGCAGGCTACGGTCTGGGGGGCAAATACAGCCGCTTCGGCAGCCCATGCTACGGCATGGGGGGATTCTACGGCAGCCAGCGGTGAAGGCGCTACAGCCTGGGGCAACGGCACAACGGCCAGCGGCTTAGCTTCTACGGCGTTTGGTGATTCGTCCCGGGCGCTTGCCCAAAACTCCCTTGCAGCCTTGGGCGGCATCGTTGAAACAGGTGCCGATAATTCCGCTGCCGTCGGCAAGGGCGCAAAGGTGACCGTGCCGGATACGGTCGCGCTCGGCAGCGGCTCTGCGGCGAGCCGGACGGCAGGCGATGCGGACGCCTACCTGAAAGGCAGCAGCACCGGCGCCGCCTGGGTATCCACTCACAATGCCATCGCCGTGGGCGATGACGGCAATGTCACCCGTCAGCTCACCGGCCTGGCCGCTGGAACGAAGGACACCGACGCCGTCAACGTCGCCCAGCTGAAAGCGGCGGCCCCAGCGGCCGGCATCGGCATCGCCGTTTCGGGAACAGTGATCAGCGTAAGCGCGGGCGATGATTTCATATTTACTGATGGACAGCTTCAGCTGAAAAAGGACGGTAAAGTCGCGGCAGACGACAGCGGCGTCGTCACCGGCGGCACGGTGTATCAGGCAATGAAGGACAAAGCCGACAAGGCGACGTCGCTGGCAGGATACGGCATCACAGACGCATACACCCGCACGGAGACCGACGATGCGATCTCGGCCGCCACTGCCGATAAGGCAGATAAGGCCACAACTTTGGCCGGTTACGGCATCACAGATGCGTATAACAAGACCGAGGTCTATAACCGTTCCGAAACCGACGACGCTATCTCTTCGGCGCTGGCGCCCGTCGCCGAGACGGCGGCAAAGCACAACACGACAATCGCCGGCAAAAACGTCACCGTGACCGAAGGCACGAACGCGGCCGGCGGCACGGAATACACGATCGCCACGGCCGACGACATGACGCTCAGCTCGATCTCGATCACCGGCGGCGCGAAGATCAGCAAATCCGGTTTTGCCATGAACGGCGCAAAGATCACCGGCCTCGCCGAAGGAACCGACGACGCCGATGCCGTCACGGTGAAACAGCTGCGTGAATCGACGTCCAAGGCAGGCTCGCCGACGGTGCTGAAAGCCGGACGCAACATCGTCTTAAAAGAGGGCAAGACGTCGTCGGGCAGTCTTGAGTATACCGTTTCGACGAGCGATTCCCCCGCGTTTGACTCGATCACAGCCGGCAGCGGCAGCGATAAAGTGACGATCGGCAGCGGCGCCGTCAAGGTGGGCGGCAGGACCTATGTCAGCGGCAAAGGCCTGAACGCCGGCGGTCAGAAGATCACGAACGTGGCCGACGGGACCGTCGCGAAGGGCAGCACCGACGCCGTCAACGGCGGTCAGCTGTGGGACCTTGAGCAGAAGATCAACACCGGCGGCGGAGCGGGGCTTCAGGAGCTGGACCGCAAGCTGACGCGCGACATCCTCGAGGTCGGCAGCCGCGCCGCGGCTCTGGCCGGACTGCATCCCCTCCCCTATGACGAGGACGCGCCGACGACTTTCAACGTGGCCGTCGGCAGCTATCGCGGCGAAACGAGCGCAGCCGTCGGCATGTCGCATCACTTTACCCGCGACGCGATGTTCAGCGTCGGCGGCACGGTCGGCTCGCGTCCGATGTTCAACGCGGGATTCGCCCTTCGTCTGGGGCGCTATGATGAGAAGGTCGTCGAGGCGCGCAAACGCCGCCGCAAGGAGACCGCCGAAAAGAACCGCCTGCTCGGGCAGGTGTCGGCGCAGAACGCTCAGATCGACAGGCAGGCGGCAGAACTGGCTCAGGTAAAGCGCGAACGCGACCGGGACCGCATGGAGCTGGAAGCGCTCCGCCGCAGACTGGATCTGCTGGAACAGCGCCTTTCGCAGCCAGCGCAGTCTTCCCGTCGCCGCCGAAACAAATAATATTCTTTCATACTCGTTTTCGTTAAAACGGCTAACGTTCTTATAGCCGTTTTATAGCGCGCCAGGCGCGTCGAAAACTGCATGAGACGGCGTGGCGCCTGTAAGGCGACGACTGCCGCGCCCGTTTAGGGCACGGCCTCGCGATTAGATTTTTAATCGCGAAAGAGTATCACATTGCACCCATTTAACGAAAAACAGGATAAGATCATGCCCATTTGCAGACGCGTTTCAGACGGCAAATGGGCATTGTTGTATATATCTAATACAGTTTTCGAATAGAAATGCGAATGTGCTGCAGTGGCGGGCACACGGGCCCGCCACTGCGATGCAATATCAGCGGTTCGAATCCAAAGGAGTATAAATTTATGCCGATACCATCGCCGGCAGTCCTGCCACGCGCCCGGCGAACTCGCGCAGGCTGCGCCGCGTGTGTCCCGCTCGTCCTGTGACCGTGTCGGCCGCCAGCATCGAGGAGAGCACCGACTCGTTCACGGCTTCGATCACCGCACGGAAGAACGGATTGGCATCGCTGTCGCTCATCGTCTGCAGCGTCAACTCGCCATGGGCGTCCATCGGGATGCGCTGCGCGGTCGAAAAGGCGATCGCGATCTCGCCGCTGCCGTTGCCGATGATCGAGCCCGTCTTCGTGATGCCCGCCGTGGCGCGCCGGCACAGCCGCTTCAGCTGCCGGGCCGTGAACGGCGCGTCCGTCGCCAGGATGACGATGCACGATCCCTGCTCCTTCAGCGGTTCGCTTTTGATGATCGCATCGGCCTCAAGCCCCGTCGGACAGCCGCCGAGCGTGAACTCCGCCATCTCGCCGAAGTTCGTCAGCGCCAGACAGCCCAGCGTATACGATGTGCCGTGCGCCTCCACCATGCGCGAGGCCGAACCGATGCCGCCCTTGAACTGGTAACAGCTCATTCCCCGTCCCGCGCCCACTGCACCGAGGGCAAACACATCGCTTGCTTTTGCTAAAGCCTCATCGACCATCTGCGGCGTCACGAACTGCGCGCGGCTGTCGTTGAGAAAGCTGTCGTTGCACTCGCACACTACGGGATTGACCGTGCCCGCCGTGCGTCCGATCGCGCTCTCGCGGTCGATCATCCATCGGCTCAGACCGCGCCAGGCGTCGCCCACGCTCAGCGTGTTCGTCAGCACGATCGGCGTCTCCAGCGTGCCCAGCTCGTCGATCTGCACCAGCCCCGCCGTCTTGCCGAAGCCGTTGATCACATGCGACGCAGCGATCAGCTTGTTTTGAAACAGGCTCCCGGGGGCAGGCACGACCGCCGTCACCCCCGTCTGAGCGTCACCGTCGGCCAGCGTCACATGCCCGACGCTCACCCCGTCAACGTCGCAGATCGTGTTCCGCGGCCCCTTCGGCAGCACGCCCGCGCTCAGGCCAAACCGCTCCAGCCAGTCGTTTTTCCTTGCGCAATCCGTCATCATCGCTCACATCCATTCAGAAATTTTCTTTACGCTCCAATTATAGCAAAAAACGCCGCCGCGGAGATATACTCCACGGTGCCCCAGCGCTTTCCGCACAAAAAACACACGCCTGTTCCGCAAGCATGCAGGAACAGGCGTATGTTTTTGCTTTTCTGTCTTGTTTTTTCTTATCCGAGCAGCGCCAGGAGGACGCCGCCGCAGATGACGGAGCCGATCTGGCCGGCGACGTTGGCCGCCGAGGCCTGCATCAGCACGAAGGTGCCGGGCTTTTCCTTCGCGGCCATCTGCTGGATGGTGCGCGATGACATGGGGAAAGCGGAGATGCCGGCCGCGCCGATCATCGGGTTGATCTTGTTTTTGGTGAAGAGGTTGAACAGCTTGGCGCTGCACACGCCGCCGGCAGTGTCAAGCACAAAGGCGACGAGCCCCATGCCGAGGATGGTCAGCGTGTCGGCGCGCAGAAAGCGGTCGCCCGTCATCGTGCACGAGATCCCCAGGCCCAGCATGATCGTGACGATGTTGGCCAGCTCGTTCTGAGCGCTCTGCGAGAGGCGGTTGACGACGCCGCTCTCGCGCAGGAGATTGCCAAACATCAGAAAGCCGATCAGCGTCGAGGACGACGGAGCAAGCAGCCCCACGATGACGGTCACGGCGATCGGGAAGATGATCCGGGCGCGCTTGCTGATCACGCGTCCGCTTCCGCCCTGCGCCATGGAGATCTGACGCTCTTTTCTGGTCGTCAGCGCGCGGATGACAGGCGGCTGGATGACAGGCACCATCGACATGTACGAGTAGGCTGCCACGGAGATGGGGCCGAGCAGGTTGGGCGCGAAGCGGCCGGACACGTAAATTGACGTGGGGCCGTCAGCCGCGCCGATGATGCCGATCGAGGCGGCTTCTTTGAGGCTGAAGCCGAAGCCGTAATAGGCCAGCGCCATCGTCAGGAAGATGCCGGCCTGCGCGGTGAGGCCGAACAGCGCGAACACAGGCCGCTCCATCACCGGAGAGAAATCCATCATCGCGCCGATGCCGATGAAGATGAGCAGCGGGAACATCTCGTTGGCGATGCCGGCGTCGAAGAGGATGCTGATCGCGCCGGGAACGACGGTGCCGTCGACCGCCTGCGTGAGCGCAGCCGTCATGGGGATGTTGACGAGGATGGTGCCGAAGCCCATCGGCAGCAGCAGCGACGGTTCGTATTCCTTGACGACGGCCAGCCAGATGAGCAGAAGTCCGACGGCGATCATCACGCCCTGCTGCCAGGTCATGCTGAGAAGCGATGCAAACACGGAACGCGCCTCCTAGTCCTCTTCTGGAGGCAGCGGCTCATCGAGCAGCTGCATGTTGACGTGGCAGTAGCCGCAGGGCGTCTTTTTCAGATAATCCTGATGGTACTCCTCCGCCGGGTAGTAGTTGACGAGCGGCTCGACCGTGGTGACGATGGGCTTGTCCCAGTGCTTCTGCTCCTTTGCAAGCAGCTCTTCAGCCAAAGCGCGCTCCTCGTCGTTATTGTAATAGATCGAGGTGCGGTACATCGTGCCGCGGTCGGGGCCCTGCGCGTTGAGCGTGGTCGGATCGATGATGCGCAGATAATGGCGCAGCAGCGTGCGCAGGGGCAGGACATCGGGATCGTACTCGATCTTGCAGGCTTCGGCATAGCCGGTGCCGCCGGCCTTGACGTCTTTGTACACTGGATGCGGCGTCTGTCCGTTGGCGAAGCCCACTTCGGTGTCGAGCACGCCGGGCAGATGGCTGAAATAGCCCTCGACGCCCCAGAAGCAGCCGCCGGCCAGGATGATGCGTTTTGTTGTCATGAAAGTGCCTCCTTCGGCGAAAATCCGCGCGCTCCTCGGCTGTGCCGTCACGCCGGGCGCGCATGCAAATTCATCTTGTTTGCAGTAGAATTATAGGCGCGTCCGTGCGGAAATGCAATCATCATGCGGCTTTCGGCCACCCGGGGCCGACCAGGCCCGACGGCTGCTGAAAAGCCGTCCTTCATATTGTGTTTTTTAGATAATGCTGTCCATTCCGGCGTCATCCCACAGCCTGTGCACAGCGGCAGCTCCGAGCCCCGATGATATGATTTTTCGGAAAGAAACTAAAAAATATCTGCGCTCCTTCGAGCGCTTCCGTCTGCGCCCGCGCCGGACGTACCAGACCGGCAGCGAGCCTTTCGCCGGTTGGCAAAACGGCGGCCGTCTGCTATACTCGCGGCCTGATACTGTTGCGCGATTAAAATGAAAATCGCGCTGTCGTCACATGCTTTTTTCGACGCGACGCAGGCGCTGTAAAACGGCTAAAAAGACGTGAGCCGTTTTAGGGAGACGCTGATTAATTCGCCCGCGCCCTGTCGGATCTTTCGCCGTCTGACTGCGTCGAAGCTCATCAACATAGCACCGCTATGCCTCTTCGCTTCTCCTTGTCAGACGACGAAATTCCTCGACAGGTCATCGGGCTCATTTAATCAGTGTCTCCTTAAAGAAAAACAGTATGAATATCATTTTCGTTGAGCTGAGGTCATTTTTTCATGTTTACACCAGAAGCGCTGCATCACGCCGCGCACACGTTTTTTGAGATCTTCGGCGAACTGCTTGTGCTGTTTGCCGTCATCGGCTTTTTCGTCATCATGCTCCAGATCCTCGTCTCGCCGCGGCGCATCCGCCGCGCGCTCTCATCGCGCCGGCCGGCCGTCAGCGCCGCGCTGGGAGCGCTGCTGGGAGTCGCCACGCCTTTTTGCTCATGCTCGACCATCCCCGTGCTGATCGGTCTGCTCAAAAGCGGCGCGCCGTTTTGCGGATGCATGTCGTTCCTGATCGTCTCCCCCATCCTCAACCCCGCCGTCGTCACGATGATGGCAGCTTTTTTCAGCCCCGTGGCCGCGGCGCTGTACGCCGCCGTCACGTTCGCGTTCGCCGTCGGCGCCGGTCTGGCACTCGACAAGGCAGGCTTTGCCTCCTGCGTCAATCACATCGCCTGGCAGGGGCGCCTGTCGGCCGGCGTGCAGTGGCGCGAGCTGGGCGACACGTTCTGGAGCCGGCTGCTTGAAGCCTGCAAGATCGCCCTGTACGAAACGTGGCAGATGTTCCGCGCCGTATTCGTCTGGCTGCTCATCAGCGCCGCCATCGGCGTTTTCGTGCACGAGTTCGTGCCGCAGTCGCTGCTTGATTACCTCAGCGGCGCCAGCAGCATCTGGACCATCCCTCTGGCAGCGCTCGCGGGCATCCCGCTGCACATCCACGCCGACACGCTCATCCCCATCGCCAGCGCCCTGATCTCGCGCGGCGTCTCCTCGGGCGTGGTCGTCGCGCTGATTTTAGGCGGCGCGGGAGCAAGCGTTCCCGAGGTTTCGCTGCTGTCGTCGATCTTCCGCCCCAGGCTGCTGATCGCCTTCCTCGCCTCGGTCCTTTCCGTCGCGGTCGTGACGGGCTGGCTGTTCAACGCGCTGCTGTAACCTTGTCCTGATATGCGAAAAACGGAGGCCGGGAACATTCCCAGTCTCCGTTTTTTGGGCTGCATTTGAGAAGCAGCAGCGCGCTCCGTTGCCGCGGGAAGCCGCGATTTCAGCATTGCAGATTTTCTGCTTTGTTGAAATACCCCTTACGCGTCGGCATCCCACTTTTTGAAGCCCTCGCCCACCACTTCCGTCACGTCGCCCATGATGACGAAGGCAAACGGATCGACGCTGCGCACGAAGCGCTTCAGCTCCACCGACTGGCGGCGCGTGAGGATGACCATCACCATCTCCGTCGGCAGGCGCAGATAGGCGCCGCGGGCAGAGATCAGCGTGGCCGTGCGGTCGAGCGTGTTCATGATATAGCCGACGATCTTCTCCGACTGCGGGCTGATGATCGTCATCTGAGTGCGGCGGTCGAACGACCTGAGCACCCAGTCGATCGTCACGGACTCGACGTACAGGTTGAGCCCGCCCAGCAGCACACGCTCCAGATCGACGGCGGCAAGCGAGATCAGCAGGACGGCGACGTTGACAAAGAACGAAGCCGAGCCCACATCGATCCCCCAGCGTTTTTTCGCCACCGCAGCCACAACGTCCATGCCGCCCGACGAGCCGCCCTGACGGAACATGATGCCCATGCCCAGCCCGCCGACGACGCCGCCGAACAGCGCGGCAAGGATAGGGCTGCTCATCAGCGGATACGGCACCGACTCAAACAGAGGCAGCGCCAGGAACGTGAGCGCCGTATTGTACAGTGTCCACAGCGCAAAGCGCGGCGAAAGCGCCTTCCAGCCCCAGAGCAGCAGCAGCGCGTTGCCGATCGTGATGATCCACACGGGCGGAACGCCCCAGAGGTAACTGGGGATCAGCGCCAGTCCCGTGACGCCCGCGCTGGCAAAGCGGTACGGCTCGATCAGCCCCGCGACGCACAGGCAGACGAGCAGCGTTCCCGCCGTCATGCCCAGAAACGGGACGAACTCGTGCTGCGCGGCTTCGACAATAGCCTCTTTTCCCTTTACGAAGCTCATCACTAAACCTCCGACACAAAAGAGTTTATTTTTTAGGATGCGCGGACATCATAGCACAAAAAATCGATTCTGGTCACTATTTGGATAATTTTTCAAGAAGACTTTTTGCATGATGCCGAAAATATTAACTTGATTCGTGAATCTGGTTTATTATAATGAGAGAACAGGACTTTTTTACAGGGAGGAAAACGCGACATGCCATACGAACAGTTTCTCAAAAATCTGCGTGCCAACCGCTTTGAGGCCGGCTACTTCCCCACTGCGGCCGAGGCGATCGACTACCTGTGCGCGGCCATCCGCGGCAAGACGGTGGGCTTCGGCGACTCGCACACGCTGCTGGCGATGAACGCCGCCGAGCGGCTGCGGGCGCACAACACAGCCGTGTACGATCCGACACCGCTGTCGGGAGATGCCTTCAAGGAAGCGGCCGACAAAGCGATGACGGCGCAGGTCTTTCTGCTCTCAGTCAACGCGGCAGCCGAGACGGGCGAACTGGTGAACATCGACAGCTCGGGCAACCGCGTGGCCGGCTCGCTGTGGGGGCACGAAAAGGTATACTTCGTCTTCGGCGCGAACAAGATCGAGCCGACGCTGGAACGCGCCATCTGGCGGGCGCGCAATGTGGCGGCGGTGACGAACGCGTCGCGTTTCGGCTTCCGCACGCCGTGCGCCGCAAAAGGCGACAGGTGCTACAACTGCGCCTCGCCCGACCGCATCTGCAACACGCTGTGCGTGTACATGAAAAAGGAAAAATCGATGGACATGGAAGCCGTGCTCATCGGCGAAGAACTCGGCTATTGACGGACAGAGCAAAAAAAGCAGGCCCCTCCCGCGCGGGAAGGGCCTGCTTTTTATACAGATACAAACGATTACTTGACAGCGACGACTTCGATCTCGACCTTGCCGTCCTTGGGCAGCTTGGCGACCTGCACGGCGCTGCGGGCGGGGAAGGGCTCGGCGAAGAACTTGGCGTAGATGCCGTTCATCACGGCGAAATCGTTCATGTCCTTGAGGAAGACGGTGGTCTTGACGACCTTGTCCATCGAGCTGCCGGCTGCTTCAAGGATGGCCTTGATGTTCTTGAGCGACTGCTCCGCCTGCTCTTCGACGGTCTCGGGCAGCACGCCTTCGGGCGTGAGGCCGAGCTGGCCGGACGTGTAGATCATGCTGTCGGTGGCGATGGCCTGCGAATAGGGGCCGATGGCGCCGGGAGCGTTTTTGGTGGCGATTGCGTTTTTCATGGAACATTCCTCCTGCACTGCGATTTTTTTCGCGGGATCATCCGCGACGTTCTTTGTTTATTATACCATGCGGGCGCAAAGCGGCAAGTTTTGCCGGAAAAGTCGCGCGCGCGGGGCGAAGGTGCTAGAATAGGGGCGCTAAAAATCTGCCAACTGGAGGGATCGGAATGGACCGACTTTTCCGCCGACTTGCCGCCGCTGCGGCCGCGCTGCTGCTGGCCGTGCCCGCCAGCGCGCTGACGGTCGGCACGTTCGACATCGAAGATTTTCACATCGCGGGGACGTCCGGAGTCAGCCGCAAATCCGCACCGTATGACCAGCGCGACATGCGCGATCTCGCCCGCGCGGTGCGCAAAAGCCGCGCCGATGTGCTGGCTCTTCAGGAAGTGGAAGGCGACGCGACGATGCGCTATTTCACCGTCACGGCGATGCACGGATGGAAGTACGCCGGCAACGACACCGCGGGCGTTCAGGATCTGTACTTTATGTGGGACCCGAAAAAAGTGACGCTCCAGGGCCGCGTTCAGGCGCTGAAAGCCAATCTTTCGCGAACGCCTGTCGCAGCCCGCTTCGCCGACAGCGCCACGGGCCGGACCTATACGCTCGTCAACGCCCATCTCGACAACACGGCCGCCGACGAGCAGATGAAGGAGCTGTACCGCTGTGCAAAAACGCTGCCGCAGCCGGTGATCCTGCTGTGCAACTTCGGCGATCCCGATCTGGAGCATCCCGATATCGCCTTTCGCAAGCTGGAAGGCGGTTTCAGCTGCGATGACACGGGCAGCAGTCCCGACTTCATCGGCTATCTCGGCATCTCCTCGGACAAACTGGGCACGGTGAAGGAGACGGAAACGAGCATCAGGCGGCGTTCGTCCAAGCGGCGCGAGCATCCTTCGCACGACATCATCACGGTCGAGGTCTTCAAGTAGGGCATGAAATCCCGCTGGAAGACGCTCGCGCTCTGCGCTTTTCCGGCCGCTGCCGCGCTGAGTGCGGCGCTCGTGTTCTTCGCGCCGGAGCTCCTCTTTTCGTCCGGGGCGCAGCCAAGTCACATCGTGGCGGGCGGAACGGAACGCCTCGTCATCGGCACGTTCAACGTGGAGAACTTCGATCTGCGCCACCTGGACAAGCCGCGCACGCCGAACGACTACACCGCCGGCGACGCTAGGCTGGTCGCGCAGGCCATCCTGAGCAGCGGCGCCGACGTGCTGGCACTTCAGGAGATCGAAGGAGAGGCGACGATGCGGCTGTTCGTCTCGCGCTTTCTGCCCGGCTGGCAGTTTGCCGGCAACGACACAGCCGGCACGCAGGATCTGTACTTTCTCTGGGATCCGCGCAAAGCCGCCTTTGAAGAGCCGCTGCTGATGAAGGCCGCGCGCACGCTACTTCTCAAGCGCTCGCCGGTGCCGATCGCCTATTTCGGGAACGAATCCTACGAGTTCGAGGGGCAGCGGGTGCGGAGGTTCGACCGGCTGCCGCTGCGGGGCGATTTTCGCACGGCGGGGGGAAAACGGTTCACGCTCATCAACGTCCATCTCAAAAGCCAGCTCGTCATCGGCGCTCCCGACGCGGAAAAAGCCCGCCGGCGCAACGGCGTGCGGCGTCTGGCTCAGCTTGAATCGCTGAATCGGCTGAAGGAGCGCTTCGCCGGTGAGGACGTTCCCGTCTTCATCCTCGGCGACTACAACGGCGATTTCACAAAGCCAGAAAGCGCTGCGCTGCTCTCATATCCGCTCCTGCATCTGCAAAGCGGGCACAGCTACGACGATCTGCGCGGCAATCTCGACTACATCGGCATCATCAGCGGCGCACGGCTCATGGTCGGTCCCGCCGCTGAAACGGAAACACGGATCGAGCGGCGCTCCACCCCGAACAAGGAGCACCCCGATCACGACATCATCACTGTGGAGGTCAATCTGTCATGAAGAAATTTTCCGCACTTGTGTTCAGCGCGCTGGCCGCGCTCCTGATCGCGCAGGCCGCGCAGGCGCTGACGATCGGCACGTTCAACATCGAGTATTTCCACATCGCCGGCACGGGCGGCAGCACCATGTCGCACCCGGCCTACACGCGCGACGACGTTCTCGCCGTGGCGAAGACGATCCTCAAAAGCGGCGCCGACGTGCTGGCGCTTCAGGAGATCCAGGGCGAGGAGACGATGCGCTTTCTCACGCTCACGGGTCTGCCGGGCTGGAAATACTACGGCAAGGACATCGCCTACAAAAAGCTCGGCTGGGACATCAGCCGCGAGAATCAGAACCATTACATCCTCTGGAATCCTGAAAAGGTCACGCTGCTGGGGACGCCGTATCTCCATTATCTGAAGGACAAGTTCGAGCACGGCGGACGCCGCTCGCTGATCTTCGACCGCGCACCGATGGAAGCCCGGTTCCGCGACAACGCCACGGGACGCGAGTTCACGCTGGTGTGCGTGCACCTCAAGAGCTTCAACACAGCCGGCAAGAGCGACGTGGAGGCCGCGCAGCGCTACAACATCGCCAAGCGCGCCGCGCAGACGGAGAAGCTGAACGAGCTGTCGAAAAAGCTGAAAGGCCCCGCGTTCATCCTCGGCGACTACAACAGCCCCGATCCCACGCGCGAAGTGACGTTCCCGCTGCTGACGCTGGAGCGCGGCACTACGTTCGACAACTGGAACAGCAACATCGACTACATCGGCTATGTCGGCGTCGACCGCGACAAGCTGGGCACGCCAAAGGAGACCGAAGCGAGGATCGAGCGCCGTTCGACGAAACGCAAGGATCATCCCGACCACGACGTGCTCACGCTCGACGTGACGCTCGACTAAATCTCCGCCATGAACAGGGCACGACGATTTTTCGCGCTGCTGCTGGTTTCACTGCTGCTGGCAGCGTGCGGCGCCGAAGCGGCGTTTTCGGCGGGCCAGGCGCTGCCGCCGGCTGTGCAGCGGGCGCTCGGCGACGTCCGCCGCGTCTCGCGCGGTACGCATGCGCCCTCGGCGGTCCAGCGCGAGCGCATCCTGCACTATGACGTGACCGCCGAGGTGAATCCCGACGCATCGCTGACCGTGCGCGAGGACCTGGAGTTCATCGCCTCCGGCATCAAGATCAAGCGCGGTCTCGTGCGCGCCATTCCCGTCCGCTACCAGACATCCGAAGGGCGAAATGTTGAAGTGGGGCTGGAAGTGTTGTCAACTTCGGTCGACGGACGCTCGCTCGACTGGAAGGAATCGGACGAAGGGCGCGGGCGTCAGATCCGCATCGGCGACCCCAAGCGCGAACTGAGCCACGGCACGCACCGGCTGTCGCTCGTCTACCGCACCACGAAACAGCTGGGCTTTTTCGACACGCACGACGAACTGTACTGGAACGTGACCGGCAACGAATGGGACATGCCCATCCAGAGCGCCTCGTTCCGTCTGAAGCTGCCGGGAAGAGATTTCGGCGAGGATTTCTATACCGTCGAATGGTACACGGGCGCTTTCGGCTCCACCGACAGAAGCGGCGCCCGCGAAACGGCCGGCCGCACGACCGTGACGACGCGGGCTCTCCAGCCCGGTCAGGGGCTGACGGTGGTCTACACCTGGCCCAAGGGCATCGTGCTCAAGCCCGATCCGACGATGAGCGAGCGCGTTTCCGATTTCGCCTGGGAACACGGCAGCTCTATCTTCAACTGGCTCTCCGGGCTGGGCGCAGCCGTCGCTGCCGCGCTGCTGGGACTGTGCAGCATTCGTGCGCTCACCAACCACACGGGAGAAGTCGCCGCGTCTCCGCTGTTTCACGAACCCGAAGGACTGTCGCCGTCGCAGGCCCGCCTGATCCACGCCGGCGATGTCGATACCAAAGCGCTCAGCGCCGAGATCATCAAGCTGGCCGTGCAGGGCTGGCTGAAGATCTCCGGCAGCAAAAAAGAAGGCTACGAACTGGAGAAAGTCGACCGTTCCGATAAGCCCGGCGATCCTGGTCAGAAGCGCCTGCTGAGCATCCTCTTCCCAGGCGGCGCGCCAGGCCTGCGTCTGGCCAGATCAGAGCACGAACGCTTCCAGGAAGCGAAGGAAGCCGTCAAAGAGAGCGTGAACGCAGACGCGCTCTACTCCAGCGGGAACGGACTTCTGCGCGGCGCGTTTGCGGCGCTGCTGATCGGGTCCGCGCTGGCCAGCGCCTTTGCTCTGATCACTGAGGCAGGCACGGCCAAGCAGTTCACGGGCGGGCTCTTCGCCGCCATCCTCAGCGTTTTTACGTTCTCGGCCTCGTTCCGGGGCGTCGGCGCGGCGGCGGGAGGATTTCTCACCCTGCTGCGGGGCTTCTTCCGCTTTATCATCCCCGCAGCCCTCTGGGGCATCGTCATGCTGACCGAAGAGCCGGGCAGCATCTGGTACGCGCTGCCCGTCCTGATCGGAGCGCTCCTGGGACTGCCGCTGCGGCGGCGCCTGCTCCGCTGGACGCCCGAAGGCCGCAAAAAGCTCGAGCAGACGCAGGGGCTTGAGATGTTCATCCGAGCCGCCGAAAAGGACCGGCTGGAACTGCTCAACGCGCCCGACGACACGCCTGAGCTGTTTGAAGAACTGCTGCCCTACGCCGTAGCGACCGACAGCGTGAAAAACTGGACAAGCCGCTTTGCCAAAGTGCTCGAAGCCGCTTCGTACCAGCCCGAATGGTGCTCCATGCCGATGCACGGCGCGCACTTCGTCGCCGACGACTTTACAAGCGGCTTCAACTCGCTTGCCAGCGGCTTCTCGTCAAGCCTCAGCTCGGCGTCGACGCCGCCCGGTTCGTCATCAGGCAGCTCCAGCTTCGGCGGAGGCGGCGGCTCCTCCGGCGGCGGCGGTGGCGGCGGCGGCGGTCACGGCTGGTAAGTAAAGCACTGCAAACAAAAAAATCCGAAGGCTGAGTTCCACGTGGAACGGGCCTTCGGATTTTTTGCGAAAAAGATTGCGCCGCCTATTCAGCGGCCTTGAAATTGTAGATCGGCTTCAGGCGTGAAATGATCCGCACGGTCGGCGTGACGGCCTGCCTGATCTCATCAAGGCTCTTGTAGGCCATCGGAGACTCGTCGAGCGTCTCGGACGACACGGAGTATAATTCTATCAACACTTTTTTGCTTACGCAATATTTTTCGTACAACAGGACCGGGAGTCCCGCTTCGATACTTTTTGCCGCTCCCCTTTTCCATAAAAAAGCTCAGGCAAAGGGAGAAAAACTCTTCGCCTGAGCTTATTGTTGAACTGTCTTTTATTCGCCAGCCCCAGCGGCATATCGGTAACAGTAGCAGAAGAACGCATGAGAGAGCAGTTCGCGCCCCCGATAATCAAACAGGTCCTGCCCCGTCAGATCCCTGATGCGGGTGATCCTGTACCGCAAAGTATTGGCGTGAACGTGCAGCGACTCAGCCGCTTGCGCAAGAGCGCTGTTTTCTGTTAGGACTGAAATCGTCTCCATGAGGGTATGATTGCCGTGTTCAGCATCATAATGCACAACCGGGAAAAGAAACTTCTTCATGAACAGTGTTGTTTCAAGAGCATCGATTCCGCCAAGAAGAGACAGTTCATGAAGCCAATCCTCATAATACAGCACTCCGTTTAGTGAGCTTCTTTTGGCAATGCGGAAACAGCTGCTGGCGATCCGGTAACTGTCTCGAACGCCAGCCAGACCTTCCACACGCGGCCCTGCAGACAGTATCGCCCCGCTCTCGGCAGCGAGGATCTCTTTCATCTTGTAAAGATAATACGGCTCTTCCTGTTCTTTATCTGCGTCGACGATCAGGACGCCTTCTTCATCAGAAAGCCACAGCGTCAGGTTGTTTTTGACAAGATTGCCAAGCGTGCCCATGAGAAACTGCGCGCTCCGGCGAAACAGTGGACGCTCGTCACGGCTGTGCAGCAAAAGCACGCGAAAGTGCTCCCCGGGATGAAATCCGTTGGCGTTCATCGCTTCGCGGATCGCGTTCTCCTCACGTGCAGGAGCGTTCATCAGGCGAGTCCACAGCCGGGTGAGAGAATCCTGACGTCCTTTGTATCGCTCCAGCCATTTCATCGTCAGGTGCATACGCAGCTGTTTGAGCATGAGACGGGATGTGTCGCTCAGATCATCCGCTTTACGTACGATCAAATATCCAAGCAGCAGTTCCGCCGCTTTCAGCGAAAAGACGTGCCATTCGCCAAAGCGCCATTCAGAGCCGGTCAATCCTCTCTGCGGGAAAATATGCCTCAGCTGTTCAAGAATGCTGTCAAGTTCCTCGTGCGGTGCAAAGTTCGCCGACCACACCGGCGTCTGAAGATCAGCTGTCAGCAGCAGACAAGGCGCATGGATGCGCTCGGAAAACTGCGTCAGGATTCGTACATCGCGGCTGTCATCAAGCGCAGTGTCATACAGGTCCTGAAAGTAATGATCGACTTCCATCAGGACACTGGCCTGATACAGATTGATCTCCGCCATGATGGACTGGATGATCCATTTGAACAGACAGCTGGACTGGATCTCAAAAAGGGGAAGATTCTTTTCGTTGGCTATACGGATATACTCTTCAGGAACTTTTTTGATGTGCCGGCCGATTTTAAACCCCATCGCCGATACTTTGTCAGCAAGCTCTTGAAATCCCTGACGCGCAAGATCAGGATCGACGCTCGTCAGGTATCCGACAGAGAACACAAACTCCCGGCCTTCAAGCTGAGCAGCAAGATCAGGCGCTTCCCACACAGTCGTATGCACGACCAGGCGATCGAGTCCGCCTTCACCGGCCACAAGATGCATGTATTTCTTGAAAATGTGCAGATTCATCAGCTGCCTGACGGTGACAGCTTTCGGATTCTCGCCCTGCCTCTTCATTCCCTCATTCGCTCCTCGCCGTTCTATTCTCTGTATTATTTATCGCAGTGATGCCATTCTACAGAAAAAAAACCGTAGGTACAATCTAAAAAGATATTTGTTCAGAAATGTTTTTTCCAGCTCCTGAAAAACTTCTGCCGGAGATCGTCCACATCATCATACGCCTTCAGGCCTTTGCCCGTCACCCGTCCGACCTGCATCAGCGCCGCCCAGACCCCCCCTACGACGCACGGAGCCCACAGCGGCGTTCCTCCTGTAACATCCCATGCTGCATACGCCGCCGCAATGGCAGGCACCAGAGAACGGCAGACAGGCCTCAAAGCTTTCGGCAACGTGTGGTTCAAAGCCCAGGCCGCGGCTATGCCCATCGCGCCCCACGGCAGCGACGCGCCGAAACAGAATACCAAAACGTTTTCTTCCATTTGTGGAGAACGCTCCTTTTCATACTATTTCGCGATTAACAAGCTAATCGCGAGGCCGCGCCAAAAACGGGCGCGGCAGTCGGCGCAAAAACGGCGCCACGCCGTCTCATGCAGTTTTCGACACGCCTGACGGCGCTATAAAACGTCTATAAGAGCGTTAGCCGTTTTAACGAAAACTAGTATCAGAATCTCAAGCACAACAGACCGGATTTTTGCAAAAAAGCCCCCGATCACTCGGAGGCTTTTCGTTTATGTGTGATTATATTATTCGCCACGCGCCTTACAGGAACAGGAAGCCGAGCGAACAGACGATGCCGACGAACAGCGCGATCATGAAGCAGTAGCCCATGATGTCGCGAACGTCAAGATCGCAAATTGCAAGCACAGGCAGAGCCCAGAACGGCTGGATCATGTTCGTCCAGCTGTCGCCCCAGCAGAGGGCCATAGTGACGCGGCCGAAGTCGGCGCCGATCTTCTGAGCAGCCTCGATCATGATGGGCCCCTGGACCGCCCACTGACCGCCGCCGGAAGGAATGAAGATGTTGACCAGACCGGCCGACCAGAACGTGAACAGCGGCAGCGTTTTCGGCGTGGCAAACTGAGCGAACATGTTCGACATCCAGGCAGCGAGGCCGGAGTTGCGCATCATGCCCATCATGCCAGCATAGAAGGGGAACTGGAGCAGAATACCGCCGCAGGTGCCGGCCGCTTTGGAAATGGCCGCGGAGTAATTGGCAAGCGTCTTGTGAGCGATCAGGCCGAGCAGGAAGAAGCACATGATGACGATGTTCATGCTCAGGTTGAACGACGTGTTCTTGGCAAAGAAGTCGTAGAGATACCAGCCCATTGCCAGGGCAAGCAACGCGGTAAGGATGACGCTGTTGTCCACTCGCTGCGCAGGCGTGGGATTCTCAATCTTCTCTTCCTCGACATCCTTCATCATCTCGGCGACGATACGCGGGTCAAGCTCGATGATCTCGTCCTCGCCCTTCTTGGGATTCATCAGCATGAAGACGATCGGCATACCGACGAGAAGAACGCCGGTAATGATCAGGTTGTAGGTGCTGTACAGCGTCTGCGTGACGGGGATGATGCCGCAGATCTTCTCAAGGAAGTGTCCCTGTGAAGCAACGGCCAGAGGAATGGCAGACGAAGGGCCGCGCATGACCTGTCCCGCATAAGACGCAGCGACGAGCAGGGGGAAGTGGAGCCCCTTGCCGGTGTTGCGCACAGCAACTTCACGGGCAATGACAGCGCCGATGATGGGACCGAAGCCCCAGTTGAAGTACGACGCCACAGTCGCGACCACCTGCACGAAGCAGATCGCCGAAAGCGGACCATTCGTCAGCTTGGCAAGACCGCGCAGGATCTTTTTGACAGGTCTGGCATGCGCCAGAGCGTGACCGGTGATGAGCAGCAGGACCATCTGCATCGTGAATCCGTACAGGCTGAAGAAGCCCTTGCCCCAGTAGACAGTCATATCGTGGGCCGAGGTGCCGGTGATGACGATACCCATCACGTAGACAAGGATGCTCAGGCTGACAGCCAGGGTGAATGGCGAGGGAAGCCATTTCTGCACAAGGCGGATGAAGAAGCGGGTAATAGAACGAATCATAAGAATACCTCCAATAGGGTGTTCTGGTCAGTTTGTTTTTTGTGATCGCGCGATCGTTACAGGCGCTTAACGACCATGGCGACGCCCTGTCCGCCTCCGATGCAGGCGGACGAGATGCCAAGCTCCTTGCCCTGCTGGCCGAGAGCGTTGATCAGCGTCGTGGTGATCTTGGCGCCGGTGGCGCCGATGGGATGTCCCAGAGCGATGGCGCTGCCGTGGACGTTGAGCTTGTTCATGTCGAACTTCAGCTCGCGGTGGCAGGCGATGACCTGAGCGGCAAACGCCTCGTTGATCTCGATCAGATCCATGTCGGACAGCTTCAGTCCGGCGCGCTCAAGCGCCTTGGGCATGGCGACGACGGGACCGAGCGGATAGCGCTCGGCTTCAAGTGCGCCGGCCGCGTAGCCGAGGATCTCAGCGATGGGCTTGATGCCGTGCTCCTTCGCCCACTCAGCGCTGGCGATGATGATGATCGAGCTGCAGTCGCAGAGGGCGGAGCTGCTGCCGGCCGTGATCGTGCCGCCGTCTTTCTTGAAGATGGTGGGCAGTTTGGCCAGCTGCTCAAGCGACGTGTCAGCGCGGAAGATCTCGTCGGTGTCGATAACGATCTCGCCCTTCTTGCGGTCCTTCAGGACGACGGGGACGATCTCGTCCTTGAACAGTCCCGCCTTGCTCGCGGCGGCCGCCTTCTGATGCGAGGCAAGCGCGAACTCATCCTGCTCCTGACGGGTGATGTGGTATTCCGCAGCGATATCCTCGCAGGACTCGCCCATCAGCTTACCGGCGATCGGGCAGAGGAAGCCGTCCTTGTGGAGCACGTCGAGCGCCTTCTGCTCGCCCATGCGGAAGCCCCATCTTGCCTTGGGCAGGATGTAGGGAACGTTGGAAGCGCTCTCCATGCCGCCTGCGACGACGACATTGGCATCGCCCAGGCGGATCTTGTCGGCCGCCAGCATCATGGTGCGCAGGCCGGAGCCGCAGCGGATGTTGACGGTGAACGCGGGGACCGAGCAGGGGATGCCCGCATGGTACATGGCGATACGGGCAGGGTTGGCGCCCACGCCGGCCTGCCAGCCGGTGCCGAGGATCACTTCATCGACGTCTTCGCCCTTGATGCCGGCGCGCTCAATGGCCGCCTTGATGGCGATCGTGCCCAGCTCGGGGCCGGTCAGCTTCATCAGACCGCCGCCGAATTTGCCGCCCGCGGTGCGGACCGCACTGATGATCACAGGATTGCTCATTTATTTTGCCTCCGTAACGGGCTCTTCAACGCCCTGCATAACGCGCACTTCAGGCGCTTCTTCGTATTCGGCCTCGGTGTTGGCGCGAATGTCTTCCTTGGTCACTTCGGGAGCCACTTCAAGCAGCGTCATCTTGCCGTCCTTGATAGAGAACACGGCAAACTCGGTGACGATCAGCGAAACGACGCCAACGGCGGTGAGGGGCAGACGGCACTTCTTGAGGATCTTGCTCTTGCCCTTCTTGTCGCAGTGCGTCGTGGCGACGATGACGCGCTTGGCGCCCACCACCAGGTCCATCGCGCCGCCCATGCCGGGCAGCAGCTTGCCAGGGATGATCCAGTTGGCAAGGTTGCCCTCCTGGTCGACTTCCAGCGTGCCCAGGACTGTGGCGTCGACATGGCCGCCGCGGATCAGGCCGAAGCTCATGTCGCTGCCGAAGAACGAGCAGCCGGGCAGCGGCGTGATGAAGCGTCCGCCGGCGCCGATGAAGCGGTAATCCTTCTCCTCAGGCTCGGGACCGGCGCCGAGGCAGCCGTTTTCCGTCTCGATGATCAGACGCTTGTCCGCAGGCAGGAAGTTGGAAACCAGCGTAGGGATGCCGATGCCGAGGTTGACGACGTCGCCGTCTTCAAATTCCAGTGCGATCCGCTTGGCAATGCGGTTGCGCACGACTTCTTCATTAAGTACGGGCAGCATAGTAGTTGTCTCCCTTCACGACCAGGATATCGACAAGGATGCCCGGCGTTACGATGTTGTTGGGGTCAAGCTCTCCGACTTCGACGATGGAATCCACTTCGGCGATGACCAGATCGGCCGCCGTCGCCATCGTGGGGTTGAAGTTGCGGTTGGTTCCGAAATACGTAAGGTTGCCCATGCGGTCGGCCTTGTGGGCGCGGATCAGCGCCACATCAGCACGCAGCGGCTTTTCAAGCAGATACTTTTTGCCGTCGACTTCGATGACCTGCTTGCCCTCTTCGACCTTGGTGCCAAGCCCCGTGGGCGTGAGGAAACCGCCCATGCCGAAGCCGCCGCAGCGGATGCGCTCGACGAACGTGCCCTGGGGCACGAGCTCCAGCTCGAGCGTGCCGGCGTTGTACTGCTCACCGGTCTTCTTGTTGATGCCGATGTGCGACGCGATGACCTTTTTGATCTGACCGGCAGCGACCAGACGGCCATGGCCGACGGTGGCATAGCTGGTGTCGTTGGAGATCATCGTCAGGCCTTTCGTGCCGGCCTTCTCCAGCGCTTCGACGAGCGTATAGGGGACGCCGCCGTAGTTGAATCCGCCGATCATGACGGACATGCCCTCTTTGACCGACTTGATGGCCTCTTCAGGCGACAAGACGGGCTTGATGTAGTTTCGAGCCATTCTCGAACTCCTCCCGATTCTGGCTGAGGCTGAACGATCGCTCGTCCAGTCCCGATATCTTAATGATAAAGATGAAATTTAGAGCTGCGACAAATAACGCCTCAGACATCCGCGTTCGCTCCGCAGACGTCTTCTGCCATTCGGCCGTAACGGCAACGCGCCTGACGAGCATGTTGTGAATCGCTTCGCGAACTCCTGTGATTGAATTCTATGTTTTTTCCGGGGCGTTGTCTTTAGCGGCAAACACAGAAAACAGCGCCGTCATTTAGAGCAAAGTACAACGTCTATCAAACAGAATAATTCACCAATTACTCAATAATGATAATTTTTATTTGCGCCCGTTTATCATCAGTCGCCAGAGCAAAAGCGCCGCGCGGGGAAATACCATTTATATTGTATACATTGTATGAGAATGATTATGACCGATTGACATTCCAGGCATAAATTGTATAATTATTAAAAGAAAGGAAGTGTCCTTATCACTCACTTTCTCATTCATATTTCTTAAACGGAGGGATTTTCATGGCAGAGAAAAAAGGCGGAGTTTCGCTGATTTGGCAGATCTCGATCGGTTTCATCGCGGGCATCGTGTTCGGGCGCATGGCGTCGCCGCAGGTCGTCGGCTACGTCGCGCCGCTGGGCAGCATCTTCATGGCGCTGCTGAACATGCTCATCGTGCCGCTGGTCCTTTCCAGCCTGATCGTCGGCGTCGCGTCGCTGGGCGACCTCAAGGCGCTGGGACGCATCGGCGTGAAGACGGTCGTGCTCTATCTGCTCACCACCGCGGCAGCCATCGCCATCGGTCTGGCGCTGGGCAACATCATGCAGCCGGGCGCGGGCATGGATCTGGCGCTCGCCAAGGCGACGGAGGCCAAGGCCGCTCCTTCGCTTGGCCAGGTGCTGACGAACATGTTCCCCAAGAACGCGTTTGCTGCCATGGTCAACGCCAACATGCTCCAGATCATCGTCTTCGCGCTGTTCTTCGGCGTGGCACTGACGATGGCCGGCGAGAAGGGCAAGCCGGCGCTGGCGTTCTTCGACTCGATGGCTGAAGTGATGTACAAGATGACGGCGATCGTCATGAAGTTCGCTCCTTACGGCGTCTTCGCGCTGATCGCGGGCACGGTTTCCAAGTACGGCATGGCCGTGCTGCTGCCGTTCGCCAAGGTCATCGGCGCCGTCTACATCGGCTGCATCATCCACGCCGTGGTCATCTACTCCGGCCTGGTGACGGCCTTTGCCCGCAAGAGTCCGATGTGGTTCTTCCGCGGCATCAAGGAAGCCAGCCTGACGGCGTTCGTCACAAGATCGTCCGCCGGCACGCTGCCCGTCACGATGGAGTGCTGCCACAACATGGGCGTGCCTGAGAAGGTCTCGTCGTTCGTCCTGCCTCTGGGCGCGACGATCAACATGGACGGCACGGCGCTGTATCAGGGCGTCTGCGCGCTGTTCATCGCTCAGGCTTACGGCATCCCGCTGAACCTCAGCGCTCAGCTCGGCATCCTGCTCACCGCCACGCTCGGCTCGATCGGCACGGCCGGTGTCCCCGGCGCGGGCCTGATCATGCTCACGCTCGTCACCACGCAGGCCGGTCTGCCCATTGAGGGCGTCGCCATGATCGCCGGCATCGACGCGATCCTCGACATGATCCGCACGTCGCTGAACATCACCGGAGACGCGGCTGTGGCCACGGTCGTCGCCCGCACGGAAGGCGCGGACTTCACCGAAGTCGAGTAAAGCGGAAATTCAAACCTGACACGAAGTAACACACAAAAACAGCCGGAGCGCGCTCGCAATAATCGTGAGCGCACTCCGGCTGTTTTTGTGCTGCTTCATTTGAATGAGAACGATATTCAGCATTCGACAGGACACAGGCATTCAGCTCTGCCGCGATCTTGTATCCGTAGTTCCTTCGTGCCTTTGCGTCTTTGTGTCGGCTTTGAATTTGATTTCCCAAGACTGATTCGGAAATTCCACTCAGGTCTGTTCGCGCGCTGCCGAACAGAGTACAATATCGATAGCATTTAATTTTATGATCCTTGTCGAGGTGACGTTTCCGTGGATGCCGTAAGTTTTCTCTGCTGTCTGGTCGCACTGACCTGCTGGGGGCTGGCGCCTGTCGCATACCGCTACTGCGGCAGCGCTTTTTCGCCGCTGAAGATGCAGGCGCTGCGCTCGGTGGGGTTCTTCACCTCTGCGGCAACAGCGCTGGCGTTTCTGCCCAGGGTGTCGCTGTGGCCCGGCTGGCTGCCTTTTGCCGTGCTGATTGGCACCAGTCTGCTCACGTTCCTCGTCGGCGACACGCTGTATTTCAAATGCATTGCGACGATCGGCGCGGGCAAGGCGGCTGCGCTGACGAACACGTATCCGGTCTACGTCGTGGCGCTCTCGTGGCTGTTCATGGACGAAGGACTCTCCGGCCCGGGACTGCTGGGCGTGCTCGTGATCGCTGTCGGCATGGCGCTGCTGTGTTTGTTCAAAGACACGTCCGGGGGCGCCTCTGACGGAGGCGATCAGCCGGTGAGCGCCGGTCTGCTGACAGGCATCGTCGCCGGGATCTGCTGGGGCATCGGCCAGGCGGCAGTGCGCTGGACCTTTCTCAATTCTTCGCTCGGCCCGGCCGAGGTCACGTTCTGGCGCGCAGCAACCGTCATTTTTTCGTCACTGCCGCAATACGCAGCAGCGCGCCGGCGCCAGACGGAACAGGCCCCGTTTTTCGGGCCGGATCGGGCACGCGCCGCAGTGATGATCTTCACGGGATTTTTCGTCCTGACGCTCCCGGGATGGCTCGTCGCCTCTGCGATGCAGCGCGTTCCAGCGGCAGTCGTCTCTCCCCTCACCGGCAGCAGCCCGATGGTGGCAGCGCTTTTCAGCGCCCTGCTGTTCCGCGAAAAGATCGCCCCCATGCAGTGGCTTGGCATCTTCATGATCATCGGCGGCGGCGCGATGGTGAGCCTTCTGTGATGCGCCCCGATGCGCCTTCTGTCCTTTGGGCCTGCATACGTGATACGAATAAAGCTCCGGAAGATCGTCTCTCCGGAGCTTTTTTGCGTTTTGCTGCCAATATTGTGTGTTCGCTGACGATAAGTTCCACACGGAACATCACCCGCCGATCGGATACTCCATGCCGTCCAGCCAGATGGTGTAGCCCGCCGGATTTCCTTCCGCACGTCTCAGCTCGGCGAACAGGCCCCGCGTGGGTGTGAGCGCGCCCTTCAGCTCGTGCATCACCGTACAGGCGGTGAACACCGCCGCGAGCATCCGCGAGGGAGCGCGCCGAGTGATCAGCCCCGAGACGAACGACTCAGCCATGCCGAAGGGAACGCCGCGCACATAGACTTCTGTGCCGCCGCCAAGCGTGGCATGCAGCAGGCTGCGTTCCGCCTCCAGCGAGGCGGCAAGCCGCGTCTGCACATCGCCGCCTTCCAGGTCGAGCACGCGCAGACGCGACTGATCGGCAAACGTGGCAAGGTAGCATTCGCCCGGAAGGCGCGTGATCACGCAGGCATAAAGCACGCCAAGCCGTTTCAGGCGCTCCGGCGACATCAGTTCTTCCAGGCTGGCCATGGGCGAATCGCTCCTTTCTCTCCTGTTTTTCAAGGTCTCCCGTGATTGTGCGCGAAACATCTCTTTTTGTCAATAACACGCCGACGTGCAGGCAGCTATTCTGTTTGTCAATAACAAGTTATTCATTATCGCAATTTGTAATTTTTCCTGACTTCCTTTATAAAGGGAATCGTCGCCTGTCTCGCTGAGGACACTCGCGGCAACCTTTGAACCGAAAGGATGATCTCTCATGAAAATGATGAAAACTGCTGTTCTTGGCGCACTCGCTGCTGCGTTCTGCTGCAGCGCGGCCTTTGCCGCCGACGCCCTCAAAGCACAGGACAGCTGCAAGGCGCAGGGAGACCCCGCCCGCCTCGTTCCCGAAAAGCTGACGCTGACGCAGGAGTGGGACAAGACGTTCCCCAAGAGCGACAAGGTCGACCACCGCAAAGTCACGTTCGTCAACCGCTTCGGCATCACGCTGGCCGCCGACCTGTACACGCCCAAAGGCATGACGGGCCGCTCTCCCGCCCTGGCCGTCGCCGGACCGTTCGGCGCCGTCAAGGAGCAGTGCTCCGGCCTGTACGCGCAGATCATGGCCGAGCGCGGCTTCGTTGCCCTCGCGTTCGACCCCTCCTTCACCGGCGAGAGCGGCGGCAGCGCGCGCTTTGTCGCTTCGCCCGACATCAACACGGAAGACTTCTCCGCCGCCGTCGATTTTCTTTCCGTCCAGGACTTCGTCGATCCTGAGCGCATCGGCGCCATCGGCATCTGCGGCTGGGGCGGACTGGTGCTGAACGCTGCCGCCATCGACACCCGCATCAAGGCCACCGTCGCCTCGACGATGTACGACATGAGCCGCGTCATCGCCAACGGCTACTTCGATTACGAGAAGGACGAAAAGACTCTGGCCGCCGAGCGCATGGCCGCCCGCAAGGCGCTGAACGCCCAGCGCACCGCCGACTTCAAAGCCGGCGCCTGCAAGCAGGCCGGCGGCGTTCCCGACGAGCTGCCCGCGGACGCGCCGTGGTTCGTCAAGGACTACTTCGCCTACTACAAGACGCCGCGCGGCTACCACAAGCGCTCGCTCAACTCCAACCTGGGCTGGAACGCGACCAGCGCCCTGTCGTTCATGAACACGCCGCAGCACGTCTATGCCGGCGAGATCGAAAACCCCGTGCTCATCATCCACGGCGAAAAAGCCCACTCCCGCTACTTCAGCGAAGCCGCGTTCAAAAAGCTCACCGGCAGCAACAAAGAGCTGCTGATCATCCCCGGTGCCACGCATACCGATCTGTATGACCAGGTCAACATCATCCCCTTCGACAAGATCGAAGCGTTCTTCAAAGCCAATCTGAAATAACCGCAGCATCTTCACGCGCGCCTTTCCCTGACGGAAAGGCGCGCTTTTTCTCTCCGTTGACAGAAACTCGCCTTTCGTATTAAACTGAATGCAAAAGAACGTTTTTTTCGCGCAGGAAGCCGGTGCGAATCCGGCGCAGCCCCGCTACGGTATGAACTTGAAGCCCGACACTGCGCACGTTTTTATACGCTTCCTTCGAGGGCGGGAAGCGCGCCTTTTGCGCAGCCGAGCCCTTGAAAAGGGCTCTTTTTTGTTATCTTTCACGAAAGGAACGGTCGCTATGGCACGATCGATCATGATCCAGGGCACGATGTCCGGCGCGGGCAAGAGCCTGCTCTGCGCGGGGCTGTGCCGAATCTTCCGCCAGGACGGGCTGAGAACTGCTCCGTTCAAATCCCAGAACATGGCGCTCCAGTCGTTCATCACCGGCGAGGGGCTGGAGATCGGCCGCGCACAGGCGGTGCAGGCCGAGGCGGCGGGCGTCGAGCCGAGCTACGCGATGAATCCGATCCTGCTCAAGCCCACCAGCGACAAAGGATCGCAGGTGATCGTCAACGGCGAGGTGTACGGCGACTACTCCGCCACGGAATACTACCGCATCAAGCACCGGCTGTGGCCGGCAGTGCGCGGGGCGTTCGAGTCGCTCTCATCGCAGTACGACCTGATCGTCGTCGAGGGCGCGGGCAGTCCAGCGGAGATCAACCTGAAGGCAGACGACTTCGTCAACATGGGGCTGGCCAAGCGGCTTGACATCCCCGTGCTGCTGGCCGGCGACATCGACCGCGGCGGCGTCTTCGCGCAGCTGTACGGGACGCTGGCGCTGCTTGAGGCCGACGAAAGGCCGCTGGTGCGCGGGACGATCGTCAATAAGTTCCGCGGCGACCTGAACATCCTGCGCCCGGGGCTGAAGATGCTGGAGGAGCTCACCGGCATTCCCGTCGCCGGCGTGGTGCCGTTTACCAAGCTCGACATCGACGACGAGGACAGCCTCTCCGACCGTCTCACGCACCGCGCGGGCCCGGCACTGATCGACATCGCCGTGCTGCGGCTGCCGCGGCTTTCCAACTTTTCCGACTTCACCGCGCTGGCTGCCGTGGACGGCGTGGGAGTGCGCTACGTCGAACGCGCGTCGGAGCTGGGCTCTCCCGATCTCGTCATCATCCCCGGCACGAAGAACACGATCGGCGACATGAAGTGGCTGCGCGAGTGCGGCCTGGAAGCGGCTGTCAAAAAGCTGGCTTCGCGCGGTGTCCCCGTGATCGGCATCTGCGGCGGCTACCAGATTCTGGGGCGCGAGATCGTCGACGAGGAGGGCGTCGAGGGCGGCGGCACGATCGCCGGCATGGGACTGCTGCCGATCGTCACGCGCTTCGTGCCCGAAAAACGCCGCACCCGCACGGCCGCGCGGGCTATGCAGACCGGCGGGCTGTTCTCATCCCTCACGGGAGCGAGCCTGGAAGGCTACGAGATCCACTGCGGCGTCTCCGTCCGCGACGATGGTGCATCTCCGCTGATCCGCCTCGAAGACGGCACCGAGGACGGCGCGCAGCACGGCAGCGTGTACGGCTGCTATCTGCACGGATTTTTCGATCATGAGGAAGCGCGGACGGCCGTGCTGAACGCGCTGGCTGAGCGCAAGGGCGTGACGCTCGGCTCTCCGGCATTCGACTGGAAAGCGTACAAGGAACAGCAGTACGATCTTCTTGCCGACACGCTGCGCGCCAGCCTGGACATGGACCTGATCCGCCGCATCATCGACAGAAAAGCGTAATAAAGGAGCGATCTCAATGGAACGCATCGACCTGAACGAACTGAACTCGCGCATCCCCGGCATTGACAGCGCGGCCGTGCAGTCATCGCTCGACCGCTGGAGCGTCGTCGCCAAGCCGCTGAAAAGCCTGGGCGTTCTTGAGGATCTGGTCACGCAGATCGCCGGCGTCAAGGGCAAGGCGCGCTTTTCGATCAAGCGCCGCATGCTGGCGGTGATGTGCGCCGACCACGGCGTGATCGCTCAGGGCGTGACGCAGACGGACGAATCGATCACCGCGCTGGTGGCTGCCGATCTGGCCAAGGACTGTTCTTCGGCCAACCTGATGGCGCATGTGGCCGGATGCGACGTGTGCGCCGTGGACGTGGGGATCAAAACTCCGCCTGACCAGCCGGGGATCGTGAACAAGCGCGTGGCTCCCGGCACCGCCGACTTCACTCAGAGGCCGGCGATGACGCGCGAGCAGGCGCTGCAGGCAGTCTGGGCCGGCATCGACACGGCCGAGTCGTGCGCGAGCGAAGGCTATGACCTGCTGCTTTCGGGCGAGATGGGCATCGGCAACACAACGGCCGGCACAGCCGTGACCTGCGCTCTGCTGGGGCTTCCCCCGGAAAAGATCACGGGGCGCGGCGCCGGGCTTTCGAGCGAAGGACTGGCGCGCAAGGTGGACGCGATCAAACGCGGCTTCAAGCTGAACCGCCCCAATCCGGCCGACGCGCTTGACGTGCTGTCCAAGCTGGGTGGCTTTGAGATCGCCGCGATGGCAGGATTTTTCATCGGCGGCGCGCTGTTCCGCCTGCCTGTCGTCATCGACGGCGTCACCTGCGCCGCAGCTGCTCTGGCGGCGGCGAAGCTGTGTCCGGCCTGTCGCGATGCGATGCTGCCCAGTCACATGTCGTCGGAGCCGGCAGCCGAAAGGATCTTTGACGCGCTCGACATGAAGCCGGTCATCAACGCCGGTCTGCACCTCGGCGAAGGAACGGGCGCGCTCTGTCTGCTGCCGCTGCTCGATATGGCCATGTCGCTGTACGACGGGCTGGTCTTCAGCGACATCGGCATGGATGCCTACACGCCGCAGGAATAAGGGAAAACCTGATAAAAATTCTGCGTAATAGGATTAAATCAGCGTTTTCCTAAGGTTATTTGATGCACACAATACGCTTCACAGAAAGGAGCTTTCTTCATGACCGACGCTTTGAAAACCAATCCCGACGAATGCAAATACTCCTTTTTCAGCCATAAGGAATGCGAATTTTTCCCCTGTCACAAGGGGGCCGATCCGGAAAATTTCAACTGCCTGTTCTGCTACTGCCCGCTCTACGCTCTGGGGCGCGAGTGCGGCGGAAACTTCCGCTACCTTGACAGCGGGATCAAGGACTGCACCAACTGCCTGCTGCCGCACAGCCGCAAGAGCTACAGCCTGATCGTCTCGCGCTTCGCGAAGATCGTCGAGGCGATGAAAGACCTCGAACAGGCCCGCCAGAAAAACGCTGCGCCTCAGGACGGAAGCGCGCAGTGACGTTCCGCGTGGAACACCCCGCGTTTGACGAATCATGCTGATCCTCGTCACCGGCGGCAACGGCAGCGGCAAGAGCCGGTGCGCCGAAGCGCTCGCAGCGCAGTTTGCGGGGAACAAACTCTACGCCGCGACGATGATCCCCTGGGGACCGGAAGGCGAAGCCCGCAAGGAAAAGCACATCCGCCAGCGGCGCGGGCTGGGCTTTGTCACCGTCGAGTGCCCGTTCTCGCTCGATGAGGTCCCCGCGGGAAAGGACGATCTCGTCCTGCTTGAAGACGTCAGCAATCTGCTGGCAAATTCGCTGTTCGACGCGGAGCATCTCGCGCCGCCGGAAGCTGTCGAAGCGCAGATCATCGCGCTGGAAAAACGCTGCGCTGGCCTGATCGCCGTGACGATCGGCGGTCTGACGGGCGACGGCTGTGACGCGGAAACGAAAAATTACGTGGCTGAACTGAACGCGCTGAACGACCGCCTCGCCCGCCGTGCCGACGCGGTGATCGAGCTGCGCGGCGGCAAGCCGCAACTGATAAAGGGGAATTGTCCATGGACTTTGTAAAATCGCTGTGCATCGCGCTCTCAACATATACGGCGCTGCCGATGCCGCAGTTTGAATGGGACGAAAGGCCGCTCAGCCTTTCGTTCTGTTTTTTGCCCGTCGCCGGGGTCATCATCGCCGCGCTGCTCTGGCTGTGGCTGAAGCTCTGCTGGTGGTGCGGCACGGGACTGATCCTGCGCAGCGCTGTCTGTGCCGCGCTGCCGCTGCTCGTCACCGGAGGCATCCACATGGACGGCTTCTGCGACACGGCCGACGCGCTCTGCTCGCATCAGGACCGCGAGAAATGCCTGGAGATCATGAAGGACTCTCGCGCCGGCGCGTTCGCCGTGATCTTCTGCGGGGCCTATCTGCTGCTGAGTTTCGGCCTTGCCAGCGAAGTTTCCGGCCAGCCGGGCGTGTACTGCCTGATCTTCGTCCTCTCCCGTGCAGTCTCCGTACTGTCGGTGACGGGGAAGAAAAACGCGCGCGGCACAGGGATGCTGGCCGCGTTTCAAAAGCCCGTCCTGCGCACCGCCGTGCGGCGCGTCGCCTGGGGCTGGATCGTTCTGTGCGCGCTGTGCATGGACCTGGCCGACATCTACGCAGGCAGCGGCGCGCTCTTGGCAGCCGTGATCGTCTGGAACCGCTACCATGCCGTCTGCAGCAGGCGCTTCGGCGGCATCACGGGCGACACGTCAGGCTTCTTCGTGCAGATGCTGGAACTGGCCATGATGGCCGGCATGTTTCTTGGCCAGGCTGTTGAGATCTCGGGGTTCATCCTGTGGAGATCCTTCTGATCCGGCACGGCCGCGCCCCGAGCAACGACGCGCGGCGCTATCTTGGCCGCGCAGACGAGCCGCTGTCGGCCCTCGGACGAGCGCAGGCACAGACGCTTTACGAAAGCGGACTGCCGCCGGTCGATGCCGTTTTCTCCAGCCCGCTGAAGCGCTGTCTTGAAACAGCCGCGATCGTTTATCCCGATCAGGAGCCGCTTATCGTGCCGCAGTTCGTCGAGCTCGATTTCGGCCGCTTTGAAGGGCGCACGCATGATCAGCTGACCGCCGAGGAGCCGGCCTATACCGCATGGCTGGCCTCAAACGGTGAAGCGGACATCCCCGGCGGAGAAAACAGAGCCGAACTGTGCGATCGCTGCCGCAGCGGCTTTCTGGACATGACCGCCCGGGCTTCGGGAGCCAGGCGGATCGCGACTGTCGCTCACAGCGGCGTGATCATGGCTGTTGTTTCGCAGTTCGCGCGTCCGGCGCGAAACTTTTTTGACTGCTTCATTCAAAACTGCCAGACGGTGCTCTGCGATTGGGACGGACAGTTTTTGACGGTAAAAGGCGGCGCGCTGAAATGAACGGATGGCATTCGCTGATCGCGCTCTGCGCGGGGTTCGCGCTCGATCTCGTCTTCGGCGATCCGCACGGATTTCCGCATGTCGTGCGCTTCGCCGGATGGCTGATCGCCGCGGCTGAAAAAAAACTGCGGCCGCTCTTTCCGGCAACAAAGTCCGGAGAACGTTTCAGCGGCGCGCTGCTCGTGCTGATCGTCACCGCCGTTTGCACAGCCGTGCCGCTTCTGGCGCTGAGAGCACTGTACGCGCTCTCGTTCCCGGCGGGACTGGCAATCGAGAGTTTTCTCTGTTATCAGCTGCTGGCTGCCCGCTCGCTGCGCGACGAAAGCCTGCCGGTGTACACAGCGCTCAAAAGCGGCGACCTCCAAGGCGCCCGGCGTGCCCTGTCGATGATCGTCGGGCGCGACACGGAAGTGCTCGACGCGACGGGCGTGACCAAAGCAGCCGTTGAGACCGTGGCCGAAAACACCTCTGACGGCGAAGTCGCGCCGCTGTTCTGGATCGCGCTGTTCGGCGTTCCCGGCGGCTGCTTCTACAAGGCCGTCAACACGATGGATTCGATGATCGCCTATAAAAACGCTCGCTACCGCCATTTCGGCACCTGCGCTGCAGTCCTTGACGATATCGTCAACTTCGTCCCCGCACGCCTGGCCGGCCTGCTGATGGTCGCCGCCGCAGGGTTGTGCGGATATGACCGGCGCGACGCCTGGCGCGTCTTCCGCCGCGACCGCCTCAAGCATGAAAGCCCCAACTCGGCCCACACCGAAGCGGCCTGCGCCGGCGCTCTGCGCGTCCAGCTGGCGGGGCCGGCACAGTACGAAGGCCGCGTCGAAGACAAGCCCTTCCTCGGCGATCCGCTCCGCCCCGTCGAGCCCGAAGACATCAAACGCGCGCACCGTTTGCTGTTTGCCGCATCGGGCCTGGCATTCTGCCTTGCCGTTCTTGCACGAACCGCTATCGTCTGCCTCATTCAATAACACAAAAACAGGGAAGTTTTCCGGCATTCGCGGAGAACTTCCCTGTTTTTTTATCGTCCGCGCGGCTTTCAACAGCATATTTTTGCGATTCAAGAGCCTGACTTATCCTGACCTTATTTTTGACAGCCGCCCGATCCGGCGCACAGCGTTTTCGCTTTCTCTTTTTTTTTCGCTGTGCTAGTATGACAAAGACGCGTTTCTCGCGGCCCATGGATGAAGCGGCCGCGAAAGGAGGTTTTATCTTGGAACGATACGCCCACGGCGGCGACGTTTTTTCCCGTCCCGTCGAACTGGACTTTTCCGTCAACGTCAATCCGCTGGGGATGCCCGCAGCGGTCAAAACGGCGCTGAAAAACGACATCGAAAACTGGCAGAGCTACCCTGACCCGCAGTGCCGAGCCCTGCGGGCGGCCCTGGGAGATTCGCTCTCCCTTCCTGCCGAAAGCATCCTCTGCGGCGCCGGTGCGGCCGATCTGATCGTGCGGCTGTGTCTGGCCCTGAAGCCGAAGCGCGCGCTCCTCTGCGCGCCGACGTTTTCCGAGTACGAAAAAGGCGCCCTGATGGCCGGCGCTCTGATCGAACAGTACCCTTTAAAAGAAGAAAACGGCTTCGCCCTCGACGCGGGGATCTTTGCCGCGCTCCAAACGCGGCCCGATCTGTTTTTTCTCTGCAATCCCAACAACCCCACCGGCGCCGTGACGCCGCCGGCAATGATCGAAAAGATCGCCGGCTTCTGCGAAGAGCGCGGCATCCTCTTCGTGATCGACGAATGCTTCCTCGCCTTCACCGAAACTCCGTCCGCCCGTCCGCTTTTGAAAACTCACCCTCACCTGATCGTGCTCGACGCATTCACCAAGCTCTATGCCATGGCGGGGCTGCGCCTGGGCTATCTGCTCTGCGCCGACTGCTCGCTGCTCTGCCGCATTGCCGGCTTCGGCCAAAGCTGGGCTGTTTCATCCCCCGCCCAGACGGCGGGAATTGCAGCTCTAACGTGTGAGCCGGAATGGACGCTCAAGACCCGTGCGTTTATAAAAGAGGAAAACAAATTTGTGCGCGCACGTCTGCGCGGCCTGGGATTAAAGGTCTATGAAGGTCAAGCCAATTACACACTTTTTTGCGCCCCCCGATCGCTCGGCGAACGCCTGCTTGACCGCGGCATCCTGATCCGTTCCTGCGCCAACTACGACGGCCTCGACGCTTCTTACTGGCGCGTGGGGCTGAAAACGCGGGATGAAAACGAACGTCTGCTGGAGGCGATGGTGGAAGTATTGTAAAATTCCGCCACAGTCCGTTTGCCTTTTCCGTGATTTATGACATAATAGACTTGTTATTTTGTGCTTTTGGGGAGGTTTTCGCTGATGCGCGTGTTCTGTCTCGGCGACAGTCTGACGGCCGGGTTCGGCGTGCGGCCCGGGCAATGCTGGCGTGCGCTGGCGGCGCGCGAGACGGGCTTTGACCTGATCGACGGAGGCGTAAACGGCGACACGACCTGGAGCATGAACTACCGTTTTCGCCGCGACGTGCTGCCCTGCCCGCCCGATCTGCTGTTTTTGATGGGCGGCGGCAACGACATGATGCGCGACGGGACGGACCGTATGGCGCGCAAGAACTTCGCCGAGATCTTCGCTCTGGCGCGCAGCGCGAAGATCCCGCTGATGATCGGCCTGCCCTGCCCGTTTGTGCCGGAGCTGGCGCGCGTCTTCTGGTCGCCGGATATCGATTATGTCGAGGCGGAACTGGCGCTTTCCGGCTGGGTGGACTGGCTGCGCTCTCAGGCGGCGGCGCTGGACGCGCCGATCTGCGATTTCTGGTCGATCTTCGCGCGCATGACAAACGCGCAGCGGCGCGATCTGTACATCGACGGCCTGCATCCCCGTCCGGAAGGGCACCAGCTCATGGCTTTAACCGCTGCGGCGGCTCTGCGCGAGTTTGCCGCGGGCGGCACCCATTTATAAGGAGGACCACCGATGAAGGAACTTGAAAAGAAGATTTTCGACTACCTGAAGGCGCACGAGGAGGACATCATCGCCGACATCATCACGCTGGCAAAGGCCGAATCGCCCACGAAGGACAAGGCGGCATGCGACAATTGCGCGCGCGTGCTGGCCGGTCTGTACAAGGACCGGCTCGGCGTGGAGTCGCAGCTCGTGCCGTCTGAGCACAGCGGCGACAACATTGTCAGCGTCTACGGCGAGGGTGACAAGACGCTGCTCATCGTCGGCCATTACGACACGGTGCACCCCGTCGGCTCCGTTCCTATCCGCCGCGAGGGCAACGTGCTCTACGGTCCCGGCGTCACCGACATGAAGGGCGGCGACGTTTCCGCCATCTGGGCGCTCAAGGCGCTGAAGGAACTCGGCGTAAAGCTTGACAAGCGCGTCATGCTCATCAACAACTCCGACGAGGAGACGGGCTCCGACTACTCGCGCCCGCTGATGCTGGAGAAGGCGAAAGAGTGCTTTGCCTGCATCGTCTGCGAGCCGGCTTTCGGCGTCGACGGCAAGATCAAGGTTGCGCGCAAGGGCGGCGGCTCGATCACGATCAAGTGCTGGGGCAAGGCCGCACACGCGGGCAACAACCCGGCCGACGGCGTCAACGCCAACGTCGAGCTGGCGCATCAGATCATCTTCGCGCAGAGTCAGTGCGACTACGGCCCCGGCGGCAGCACGTTCACGCCCAACAAGATCGTCTGCGGCGGCACGGTGAGCAACGTCATCAGCGACTACGCCGAAGCGGTCGTCGACTGGCGCATGTGCGTTCCCGAGGCGGTCGACGCGGGCAAGAAGATCTTCGCCGAGCGGAAGGCCGTGCTTCCCGGCGCCCGCGTGGAATTCGACGTTCACGTCGGACACCCGCCGATGGCCGACAACGAAGTGAACCGCAAGCTTTACGCGCAGCTTGAGCCCTGCGCGGCCGACCTCGACCTGCACATCGAGAAGACCGGCATGATCGGCGGATGCTCCGACGGCAACGACATTTCGTTCGCCGGCACGCCGACGATCGACGGCATGGGCGTTGTCGGCAACTTCATGCACAACCCCAACGAGCAGATGTTCCTCGAACACCTTGTCGAGCGCTGCGCCCTGCTGGCCTCGTACATCAACCGCGTGCAGCCGGTGAAATAAGGAAACACTGAGATAATACGTCATCTCCTGCGAAACGCTGCCCGAGGGGCTTCTCCGACGTACCGAAGTACGCCTCCGAAGCCCCTTGCGGACAGGTTTCTTCGGATCTGACGCATTCTCTCAGCGTTTCAGCGCGCTTGTCAAATTCAGTAATATGTGAATCAATCAGCGTTTACATAGTTTTTGTAAAGTACAAGTCCTTTCGCGTCGCTTTTGAACGATCGCGAAAGGGCTGTTTTTTAGGAGACACTGATTAAATGAGCCCGATGAACTGTCGAGGAATTTCGTCGTCTGGCAAGGAGAAGCGAAGAGGCATAGCGGGACTATGGTGATGAGCTTCGACGCAGCCGGGCGGCGAAGGTCCCGACAGGGCGCGGGCGAATTAATCAGCGTCTCCTTTACGCAAAGGAGATTTTTTCATGAGCCTTGAAAGCGAACTGTTCGCGCGGCTGCGGCCGGATTTCTCGCGCTTTCCCGCGGCGGGATTTGCTCACGACGCGAAGAAACAAGCCTGGACCGCGCGGATCGAATTCATGAACGGCGACTTTTGCGCCGACGTGACCGTGAGCGACGCCGGCAACGTCAGCGGCCGCGTTTATGACGCCGACAGCGGCGACGAATACCTGGCCGTGCACATTCCCTCGCAGTCGGGCGCGTTCGTCTCGAAAGTGCGCGAGGCGTACGCTGCAGCGCTGCGTGAGCTGGCAGGGCGGTGCTTTGCCGCGCACGACTTTAAGAGCGATCAGGCCAACCGCATCGCCGGGCTCATCAAGGCCGAATTCGGCGTTTCGCCGGAGTTCCCCTGGGACGACATCAGCGGCGCCGTCTTCCGCAACGAACGCACGCGCAAGTGGTTCGCCCTCGTCATGGAGATCGACCGCGCCAAGCTCGTCTCCGGCGCGTCAGGGAGCGTTGAGGCGATGAACGTCAAAGCTCCCGAGGCCGACGTGCCGGCGCTGTGGAACGAGCCGGGCATCTTCCGCTGCTACCACATGAACAAAAAGCACTGGATCACGCTGACGCTCGACGATCACCTGAGCGACGAGCGAATCATGCAGCTGGTGCGGCAAAGCGCGGATTTCGCCGCGCGCGGCGGCTCGAAAAAAGGCACGAGCCCGGCCGCGGTGGAACAAAACGCCTGGATCGTCCCCGCCAACTACAAGTACTGGGACGTTGAAAAGCACTTCAGCGAAGACCCCGTGCAGCTGTGGAAGCAGACAAGCGCCATACATCCGGGCGATACCGTTTTTATGTACATCGGCGCCCCGGTCTCCGCCGTCTGGTGCCGGTGTGACGTGCTCGAGACGGACATCCCTTATCAGTACGACGACGAAAACGTATCGATGAAAAAGGTGATGAAGCTGCGCATGACGCGCTGCTACGGCCGCGAGCTGATCCCCCTGTCGCTGATGAAGCGCTGCGGCGTGCTCGCCGTTCGCGGAGCTCGTCGGATGACCGCCGAGCTGAAAGCCGAGATCGAACGCCTGGAAGCGGCCCTTCCGCCCCAAGCTCTGCCGCGTCCGGTGCGCGACAAGAAAAAATCAAAGAGAAAGCCGAAAAGCAGCGCATAAAAAAGTTCCACGCAGAACGTGTTCATTCTGCGTGGAACTTTTTCATACTCTTTCGCGATTAAAAAGCTCATTGCATGGCCGCGCCCCTAAAGGCCCAGCTTCGCGCCGCAAACTCGTATAAACTGCAAATATCAAGAGCCCGGATCGCAGCAATGCGGTCCGGGCTCTTGTTTGCAGGGCTCTGCGTTCAATCTTCATAATGTCCTTTGCAGGCAATGATGACAAGGTTTCCTTTTTTGTCAACGGCGTAGACCAGTCGGTTTTCCCCGTCGATACGGCGGCTGAAACCTTTGCGGTAGCGCAGTTTTTCCGGATTGCCAATGCCTTTCAGCAAGCCGTCGCGTTCGATGCTCTTCAGCAGGTCGTTGATGCGCCTGACGTTCCTGCGGTTAATTTCCTGCCAGTAGAGATAATGCTTCCATCCGTCGTCCGCCCAGACCTTATTCATCATCAGCCTCGATCAGATCATGCTGCCGGCATGTGCCAGCCTTCATCTGCTCAAAGCCGCGATCAAGCATGGCAAGGTATTCGGCATTTCGCATTGCCTTCGCCATACGCTCATAGCTTTCAGGATCGACAAGGTAAAAATTCCTGTTGTTCAGGGTAACACCGACAGAGCCTTTGAGTGTGCTCAAATCGACCGAGGAAGGCATCGTCATCGTGACGTCCATTGAGTAAACCTCCTTCTAGAACAGCTGCGTGCTTCATAATATCTGATTATATTTTATCACACGCCAGCAGGAACGCAATTCAACAGCCAAGAGCCCGGATCGCGGCAACGCGGTCCGGGCTCTTGATATTTGCTGCTGTGTGCTTACGCTTCAGGCAGGAAGTCGAACTTCACGCGGTCGTTGCGCAGGATGAGGGCCTTGAGCAGATCGAAAGCGGCAACGCAGTCGTTGAGGTCGACCAGCTCGACGGGCGAATGCGAATAGCGTCTGGGGATGGCCAGAGGCACGGCCGGGCAGTGGCTGCCGTAACGGTCAACGCTGTCGGAGTTGTTGGAATAGCAGTGGCCGAACATGCTGACGACCTGCAGAGGCAGCTGTTCTGCGGCGGCTGCGGCGCGGATGTGGCGCAGCAGGCCCTTGTTGGGCATGTGGCAGATGGAGCGGCCGGCGTCGGCGACGCTGAGCACGGGGCCTTTGCCGATCGAAACGGGCAGCCGCGATTCGGGCACGTCGGGCGTGCCGCCCGCAGGGATCGTATCGAGCGCCACGAAGTAGTCGGGGCGGAAATGGACGCTCGACTGATAGGCGCCGACGAGGGCGATCTCTTCCATCGTGGAAATGCTGACGATCACCGTTCCGCAAAAGTCAAGATTGGGCAGTGTCTTCGCCATCTCCAGAAGCACCGCGCAGCCGATACGGTCGTCAATGCAGCGGCCGGTGAGCAGATCGCGGTTGTGCATCTCGACGACCGGGCTGTCGAACACGGCGACGCTGCCGATCTCGATGCCCATCTCGGCCACTTCGGCGGCCGACCGCGCGCCCACATCGATGTAGCACTTGCCCAGATCGGGCAGCGAAGCGGCTTCGGCCGCGGTCTGGATGTGTCCCGGCGTCATGCCGACGACCCCGGGGACGCAGCCGTGCGTGCCGCGCACGACCATGCGCCGGGCCATCAGGGTCTTCGCCGAAATGCCGCCCAGCGGCTCAAACAGCAGAAAGCCTGAGGGCGTGATATAGCGGATGAGCACGCCGATCTCGTCGGCATGGGAGTCGATCATCATCGTCGGGCCGGGGCGCGAACCTTTGAACACGGCGCCGATGCTGCCGTTGGGCAGCACCTCGACGGAATCGGCCCACTTCTTCAGCTCGTCGCGGCAGTAGCGGATCACGTCGAATTCGCTGCCGCTGGGACCGGCAAACGACGCGAGCGTCCTGAAGCGGTTTCGGATGCGTTCTTTCATCAGCGCCACCTACTTGCCTTCCGCCGGCTGCTTTTTCTTCTGCACAAGATAGACGATGCGCCCCACGATGATCGACGAGGCGATCGTGATAAGCATGTACCAGGAGCTGGCGACCTTGGTGTGGTAGGCGAAGAAGTACGTCACCAGAAACGGCGTCACCCAGTAGCCGATCTTCTTCAGGCTGCAGATGTTGGTGGCGACAAGGCTGCCGAACAGCGCCGGCACAGCGTACTGAAACGCGGGCTTGAACGCGGGATTCTCGACCAGCGGCTTGACGAAGCCGGAGAAGCACACGCCGACGGCAAGCACGAGCATCACGCAGATGGCCGAGCCGCCGGCGGCGAGCACGCCGACGCAGTGCGCGGCTTCGGAGCAGGGCTCGACATCGCACATGTTCTGCGTGGCCATGATGGCCGGCAGCTTGAGGTTGGTGGCGTTGCCGGTGACGTAGGTGCTGTACAGGGCGCCGGGGCCCATCGTCTGCATGAAGCCGAGCGTCTGGCTCACCCAGTACGGCGCCAGCCAGACGATGGAGCTGATGATGGCCGGCATGATCTTGGCCCAGTCAGGCCACACGCCGTAGACGACGCTCGCCGCAACGGGCAGCGCCATCATCACGGCCGAGATGGCAAGTCCGCTCCAGATGCCGAAGCGATGCACCCATACCTGATACCAGCTGGAATTTTGTTCGTTCATAGAAATCTACACTCCTTAGGGAAACACTGATTAATTCGTGTAATGCCGAATTTGAATTGCGCACAGGAAACCTGAGAAAATGTGTCAGATCCGAAGAAACCTGCCCGGAAGGGGCTCCGGAGGCGTACTCCGGTACGTTGGAGGAGCCCCTCGGGCAGCGTTTCGCAGGAGATGACGCATTTTCTCAGCGTTTCCTTAGAAGATGACGCAGGCGGCGACCATGCCGATGACGAGGCTGATGGACAGGTTCCAGTCCTTCAGCTTTTTCAGCGCGGGCACGTACTTGATCAGCAGCGAGATGGCGAACGACGCGGCGAAGCTGACCAGGAAGATCGTGCGGTTGTTCGGCTTGCGCGTCTCGGTGATCGACAGGTAGCCCATGATGCCCATGATCGCGCTGGTGCCGAGGATGCCGACCCATTTCAGGTCGACCTTGCCGGTCATCTTGTTGAAAGCCAGATCGCAGGGCTTGCAGGCAAACGCCATCCAGACGATGTTGGAAATGCCGGCGATGGTCGTCACCCAGGCGGCGGCGATCCAGGCGTTGATCGAGTAGCCGTTCAGCACCAGCTCCTCGCCCATGGCGGTGACGGCCCATTTGCTGCACGTCGTCTCGAACGTGGCCGAGCCGATGACCGAGAGGCGGTACCACGCCAGCGGGCCGCCCAGCAGCGGGATCAGCGTGAGCAGCACGACCAGAACCGACACGGTGGGCATGAACGACACGCCGAATCCCACGGCGATGCCCTTGCGGCACTGCGCCGGCGTGACGCCCAGCTCGCGGGCGCGCCCCCACGCCTTGCGCATGAAAACAAGCGTCTGCGCCAGCACGCAGAGCAGGATGAATCCGGCGACGGCGTACATCCAGCTTTGATTGGCAACTTCGGTGTACATGAATAGTTCCTCCTTGAAATTCATATTCAATTCAAAGCCGACACAAAGACACGAAGATAACGATCTGTGAAAGCCGATTTTGCCTGGCCGAAAAGCGTTCCGGGCGATACACGTCATTTTGCAAAACCCCAACGGCTCATAAAAAATCCTTCGGGTCTTCGGGCCTTCGTGCTGACTTTGAATTTGACGTTCGTCTTTACAGGATGATGAGGTCCTTGGTGAAGTGGTTGAACGAGATGGCGCCCGTCTCGGTAACGCAGACGGTGTCTTCGATGCGCACGCCCCAGCGGCCGTTGTACACGCCCGGCTCGCACGAGAAGGTCATGCCCGGCTCGAGGATGATCTGGCTGTCCTTTGCCAGATTGGGCAGCTCGTGCCCGTCCATGCCCACGCCGTGGCCGAGACGGTGCGGGAACCACTTGGCCAGGTCGTACTTTTCAAGGTAGTTCCACGCCAGCATGTGCACGTCGCAGGCGCGCACGCCCGGCTTGATCGCCTCGAACGCCAGGTGCTGCGCCTCGCGCACGCGGTTGTACACCTCCACATACTCAGCGTCGGGCCTGCCGACATGCAGCGAGCGCGTGATGTCCGACCAGTAGTGATCGATCGAGCCGCCCAGATCCAGATAGATGGCATCTCCCTGCTTGGCCGTCCTAGGGCCGCTGACGTGGTGCGCGCTGCCCGTGTTCTCGCCGAAAGCGATCAGGTTGGAGAAGCCCCAGCGCATGCCCTTCTGCGCCAGCTCGTACTCGATCCACGTCTTCAGCTCCGCCTCACTCTTGCCCGTCATGATCTGGTCGATCACCATCTGCGTGGCCCAGTCGCTGAGCTGTCCCGACACCTTCATCATCTCGATCTCCTCGGGGCTCTTGCGCATCCGCAGCAGCGTGAACAGGTTGCTGCCGGGCACGAACTCCGAAGCCGGCGTCGCCAGACGGATCAGGTTGAACGTGCGGAACTCGAACGTGTCGTCGATGGCGATGCGTCCGCCCACGCAGCCCAGCTCGGCCAGGATGCCCTTCACATAGGCCAGCATGTCGATGCCGTCGGTCCAGAAACGCTTGTCCTCCACTTCGCAGGCGCGCGACGCCATGTCATAGATCTTCGGCACCGCCATGATCGGCTTGCCCTGCTGCGGCACGAAGACGACCTGGAAGCGCTCGTCCTTGTGCGGCGCGTATCCCGTCATGTAGAACAGATTGGGCGAGTTGCAGATCGCCACGCAGTCCACATTCTGCTCGGCCATCGCCTTCTGCAAAGCGGCAAAGCGCGTTTCGTGAAGTTTGTTCATGTGTAAAGACTCCTTTTCGGTAAAATGAAGGGAAGATCCTCGGAAGGACCGCCCTGAAAAACCGTAAAAGAACGATCACAGCACCCGTTCCAGGATGGTGTAGAAAATGTGAGCGAAAACGCCGGCTCCCAGTCCGCCGATGGTGTGACAGAGGATCGCATAGCCGGTGAGCCTGCGGCACTTCAGCGCGTCCATCATCGCGACATGCGTGCTCAGGTACCCGCTCCAGCACATGCACATGGCAGTGAACACAGCGATGTCGTGTGCGTGGATCGCTCCTGATTTTACCATTTTTGGGACAAGTCCGATAGCCGCTCCCGCAGATCCGAGCGCCGTGATCGGGACAGCGACGCACTGCGGCGACGAAAAACCGAACAGGGGCCGCAGCGCGAAACTGAGCTTGTCGGCCAAAGCCGGGAGGAACGCGACGCCTTCAAACGCCCTGCCTGAGTATCCTCCCTCGCCGGGGCCGTTCGTGATGAGCATCACAAGCGTGCAGATGATCAGCACGCCGGGGATGATTGAAAGTCCTACCTTGACGCCGGAACTGCCGCCCTCGAGTGCCGCGTTGAGGATGCGTTCGCCCGCGTTGCCCTCGTGGATCGTACGGTACTGCATCATGTCGATGCCCTCGACGGCGTTGCTCGTCACGTCCCAAGCGTCGCCCAGGAGCTTTCGGCTTTTGACGAGGAACAGCCGTGTCGAGATGACGCTGCCGGCAACTGCGCCGAGATTGCCGATCAGCGCGGCAGCGACAAAGCTTTCGCGCTCCGTGGAAAGACCGATCATGAACACCGTCACGATCATGCCCATGCCGAACGCCGTGCCAATATTCGTCAACGCCGGGATCTGGAATCTGCGGAAATATTTGCGGAAGCCTTCGTCATTGCACAGCGTGAGGATCGCCGGATTGTCAGAGAGGTAGCAGGTGAAGATGCTGATGACGCTAGCGCCGGGCAGACCGTACAGCGGTTTCATCAGCGGCGAGAGCAGCCTGTTGAGCAGCGCGATCACGCCAAACTCGGAGAGCAGCGCTGCCGCCGCACCGGCGATCACCGCGATCGCCATGATGTAAAAGCATGTGTTGAGCAGCAGCGACGACGCAGTGTTGAGCATCGTATTCACCATGTTCACGCCGCCCATCCGCGAAGCTACGATCCCGAACGCCGCGCCTGCCACGCCGAGGAATACGAACGTTTCGGTGCTGACCGCCTTTTTCAGAGGCAGGGCTCCCGGTCTGCGGATGACTGTACGTTCGCCTTCGGACGGTCTGTCCGGCTGCTCGAAGACCGCTGTCTCGACTTCATTCGTCAACTCTGTCATAAAGCATGACCCCCGTTGTGAGCAAATTGATATCATCTAAAAATGCGATTGTCTTATCGACGCGACAAGTATAAAATGAAAATCAGCAAAAAAATAACGCCTATTTCTTCTGTTAAACATGAGTTTTTGGCATGTATTCCAGGAGGGATCATTGATGAATATCGACAAACTGAAAATATTTACGCAGTCGGCCTTTCTTGGCAGTATTACGGAGGCTGCCGCGTCGCTCGGCTACACGCAAAGCGGCGCCAGCCATCTGCTCACCTCACTGGAGACTGAGCTGGGAGGGGTCAGGCTGCTCACGCGCGGCCGCAGCGGCTGCCGTCTGACGGTCGAAGGAGAGCGGCTGCTGCCGCTTATCGAACAGATCGTGCGCACTCACGGACGTCTGATACAGGAAGCGCGAACGCTTGCGGGCGGTCTGACGCGAACCTTGCGCGTGGCTGTATTTACGAGCGTCGCGAGCCTGTGGCTGCCGCGCGTGCTTGAGTCGTTCCGCGGGCGCTGTCCGGATGCGGCCGTCGAGACGCTGGGCGCCAGCTATGCGGAAATGGAGAAATGGCTGCGCGACGGTGAAGCGGACTGCTGTTTTTGCCGCCTGCCCGTCGGCAGGGGGCTGCGGGCCTGGTTCCTCGCCGACGACCCCCTTGTGTGCGTATTGCCGCCAGGACATCGCCTGGCAGACAGACCGTCGGTCTCGCTGACTGAACTTGACGGCGAGGAGTTTGTCCGTCCTACGACAGACCGCTTCAACGATGTCTCCCGTCTCCTCGTCGAGACTGGCGTACGTCCGCGGTTTCGCCATATCGTGCACGATTATCACAGCGTGCTGAGCGCGGTGTCTCAGGGGCAGGGACTGAGCGTGGTGCCGCTGATGATGACGAGCCTCGTCGAACAGCCGCAGATCGTGCGGCCGATCGCTGAAAACCCGCGCCGCAGTATCGGCATCGCCGTGCGCGACGGAGAAACTCTGCCGCCATTGACGGAAACGTTCGTGGCGGTGACACGCGAATTGTTTGAAAAAGGTGATCTGCCCTGGAGCGGTAAAATAGGCTCCAGTTGTTGAAAAAATTTGTTTTTGCAGTTGAAAACAAAGCAAAAATCACGTTATAATAACAGCACTGTGAAAATTGCCGCTACGGCGGAGGCGCAGCACGCCGGGTGAAATGACGGCTCAATTCCCGAAAGGAGACTGATTCCCATGGACAACAGGACAAAGATCGCCGATTACATCGAGTCGCGCGGAAGCCGCTACAACGAGTTCGCCGACGAGATCTGGGGCTACGCGGAGACGGCGTTCCGCGAGCACAAGTCGATGGAAGCGCAGATCAGACTGCTCGAAGAGGAAGGCTTCAAGGTCACGCGCAATGTCGGCGATGTGGAGACCGCTTTCTGCGGCGAGTGGGGATCGGGCAAGCCCGTCATCGCTTTCCTGGGCGAGTTCGACGCCCTGGCCGGCCTGAGCCAGAAAGCCGGCGTCTGCCAGAAAGACCCCGAAGTCCCCGGCGCCAACGGCCACGGCTGCGGGCACAACCTGCTCGGCGTCGCCTCGATCGCCGCGGCGGCCGCGCTGAAAAAAGTCATGGCCGAGCAGGGGCTCAAAGGCACCGTTCGCTACTACGGCTGCCCCGGCGAAGAGGGCGGCAGCGGCAAGGCGTTCATGGCCCGCGAAGGCGTGTTCGACGACGTTGACGCGGCCCTCACCTGGCATCCCGCCAACTGCTGCTACACCGCAGGCGACTCGTCGCTGGCCAACTCCCAGATCTATTACCGCTTCCGCGGCGTCAGCTCCCACGCAGCCGCAGCGCCGCACCTCGGCCGCAGCGCTCTCGACGCTGTCGAGCTGATGAACATCGGCGTGCAGTTTTTGCGCGAGCACGTCATTCAGGAAGCCCGCATGCATTACGCCATCACCGATGCCGGCGGCGTGTCGCCCAACGTCGTCCAGCCCTACGCGGAAGTGCTCTACCTGCTGCGCGCGCCCAAGAGCGGCCAGGTCAAGGACATCGTCGAGCGCGTCGACCGCATCGCCCAGGGCGCGGCCCTGATGACCGACACCGTGATGGAGAAGGACTTCGTCAAGTCGTGCGCCAACATCGTCAACAACGAGACGCTCGAGCGCGACCTGCAGAAGAACCTCGAATACTACGGCGCGCCCAACTTTGACGAAGAAGACAAGAAGCTGGCCGAGGCCATCTTCGCCACCACGCCCGAGAAAGGCCGCTTCGAAGACCTCGCCAAGCACGTCCGCGGCGCGGGCGAAGCCGGCCGCAAGGCTCTGGAAGAGGCCAAGAAGCACGCTCTGCCCTGCACCATCCTGCCCTACGTGCCCACCGGCATCGCCCAGGGCGGCTCGACCGACGTGGGCGACGTGTCGTGGCAGACGCCGACGGCGCAGATCTACATGGGCACCTGGGCCAACTCCACGCCGGGGCACTCCTGGCAGGTCGTCGCGCAGGGCAAGTCGGGCCTGGCCCACAAGGCCATGCTCCAGGCCGGCAAGGTTCTGGCCGCCACGGGACTCGACCTGGTGCTCGATCCCGAGCTGGTGAAGAAAGCTCAGGCCGAGCTGAAAGACCGCCTGCAGGGCGAGACATACGTCGCCATCCCCAAGGGCGTCAAGCCCCGCGGCCTCTCCGGCGCTAAAAACTAAGGAAACGCTGATAAAATACGTCATCTCCTGCGAAACGCTGTCCAAGGGGCTCCTCCAACGTACGAAAAGTACGCCTCCGGAGCCCCTTACGGACAGGTTTCTTCGGACCTGACGCATTTTCTCAGGTTTCCTGTGCGCTCGTTAATTCTGCATAATGGAATTTAATCAGCTTTTCCCTATATTCAAAGCCGACACAAAGACACAAAGGCCCTAAGACACAAAGAAAAAGACAAAAAATCACGGCTCTCTGAAGAGTTCATCTCTTCGGAGAGCCGTGATTTTTGCATGATGCGCGATGTTTTTCAGCGAACGTTCGCTTTTGTTCAGCGCCGGGGGAGCGTGGAGCCTGTTCGCCTTTATTCGCCGGCGCCGTTATATTTTCTTTGCGTCTCCGAGCCTTCGTGCCTTCGTGTCAAAGAATTTGAACTTACTCGTACAGTCTCTCAATGCACGCCCGCGACAGGCTTTTCAGGCTGCTCACGCCCATCTCGGGAGGCAGCGAGCTGGCGTCGTAGGCCAGGGGGAGCTCGGTACAGGCAGTGACGATCGGCACGCGGCGGATGCTCCACAGCCGTTCGCCGATCTCGTCCATCACGGCTCCGCTCGCTTTCAGCTCGCCGGCTTTGACCAGGCGGATCGCCTCGGTCGCCAGATCGCGCACGGCATCATCCACGCCGAACAGCGTATAGCCGCGGCGTTTCGCCTCGTCCGTGTAGATCCCGGAAGCCAGCGTCGCGCCCGTGGCGATGATCCAGCAGCCCTCCGGCGACGAGCGCATCGCGTCGTCGATCGTCGCTTCGACGATGTGGACAAGCGGACGTTTCAGCTGCGAGCGGAAGCGGTCGATGAAGATGTGCGCGGTGTTGCAGGGCACGGCCAGCAGGTCGGCGCCCCAGTCGCACAGCCGGTCCAGCCCTTCGCGCAGAGCGTTCTCGGGGCTTTCGCCGCGGCCGAAAAACGCGTCGGTGCGGTCAGGCGTCTGCGCGTTGGAATACAGATACACGACCGGGTGCTCCTGGTCCTTCTTCGCCGGCGCCATCGCCGCCAGCAGCCGCATGAACTCGGCCGAAGCGGCCGGCCCCATGCCGCCGTACACGCCTAATATCTTGTTGGGGATCATCGTTCGTTCGTCTCCTTTGGTATGAAGCATTTCTTCGAGAATCGTATACCGTTTCGAGCGCGCGGTCAACTCTGCCGCGCAAATCGACAGCAAAAATGAGCGTTAAGAGTTTGATTTTTATTCACCATTGAAATGTGGCAGGCCGAAAAAATCCTTGTCCTTCGCAGACAGCGCTGATAAGATAGAAACATCTCTACGCAAAAGGAGAAATCACCATGTCCGTCGTCGCCCTCTGGCACTGTGATGAATACACGTCCGCAAAACTCGATCCGATCGTTCGCGAGGCGCTCTCGCTGCGCCCCTTTTCGCCGGGGATGCGCGTGCTTGTCAAGGCGAACATGCTCGCCGCCCGTGCGCCTGAAAAGTGCGTCGCCACGCACCCGGCGCTGGTCGAATCCGTCTGCCGCGCGCTGCTCGACCTGGGCTGCCGGCCTTTTATCGGCGACAGTCCGGGAATCGAGCCCTTCCCCTTCGTCGCGCGCGCGACCGGCATCGCCGCCGTCGGCGAGAAACTCGGCGTGCCGGTCCGCGAGCTGTCACGCTCAACAGTCTGCCTGCCGAATGCCCGGCGGGTGAACAGGAGGCTCGAGCTTTCGGCCGACGCGCTGGAAGCCGACGCCATCGTCAGCCTGCCGAAGCTGAAAACGCACTGTCAGATGCAGCTGACGATGGCCGTGAAAAACCTGTTCGGCACGGTCGTCGGCACGCGCAAAGCGCAGTGGCACTACGCCGTCGGCCTTGACCGGGCCCGCTTTGCTGACGTGCTGATCGACATTCTCGTCTCGCTGCCGCCCGTGCTCTCGATCGTCGACGGCGTCTGGGGCATGGAGGGGCGCGGTCCCGGCAGCGGAAAACCGCGCTTCTTCGGCCTGATCGGCGCATCGGCCGACGCCGTTGCCCTCGATGCGGCGCTCGCGCCGATGATGGGACTGCCGGCCGAAAACTATGCTCCGCTGGCCGCCGCGCGCGCACGCGGCATCGGCGACTGCGAACTGAACGGCGCAGAATGGCGGGGCGACTTCGATCCCGGCACGCGCTTTGAAAACGTGGATATCCCTGCGCTCGACGCGCTCAGCCTGATGCCCCGCTTCATGGACAAGCTGGGGCGGGCGCTGCTGGCTTCCCGTCCCGCCCAGGACGAAAGCCGCTGCATGCAGTGCGGCCGCTGCGCCGCCGTCTGCCCCGCCGGCGCGCTCGTCCTCGACGGAAAAAAGCTGCGCTTCGACTATTCAAAATGCATCCGCTGCTACTGCTGCCACGAGATGTGCCCGTTCGACGCGATCGTCTTCCACGAGGGCGCGCTGATGCGCATCTTCAAAGCCCTCGGCCTGGCACGGCGGTGAACAGGCCGCGCTCCATACGGCCCGGCCGCGCCTTCATGCGATTTATGCCCCGCTGTTATCGCATTATGTCCGCGCTGACATTGGACGAATGAAATGCAGTGCGTTATAATTTTCGTGTTCCAGATGTGAAATTTGTCACAGGCTGCACAAAAATCCCCAAAGGAGTAGATGTCAATGTCTGTCAAGGATCGTCTGAAGGAACTCGGCGTGGAGCTGCCCGCAAGCACGCCGCCCGCCGCCGCGTACACGCCCTGCGTGAAAGCGAACGGCTTTCTGTTCACCGCCGGCCAGACGCCGAAGATCAACGGCGTTCTGCAATACAAGGGCAAGGCCGACGAGATGCCGCTCGAAGAGGCGCAGAAGGCCGCCCGCATGTGCGCGGTCAACTGCCTGAGCATCATCGACCGCAACGGCGGCCTCGACAATGTCGAGCGCATCGTCAAGGTCACGGGCTTCGTCAACTGCGGCCTCGATTTCGCCAAGCAGTCGCAGGTCGTCGACGGCGCGTCGAAGTTCCTCGTCGACGTGTTCGGCGACAAGGGCGTCCACGCCCGCAGCGCCGTGGGCGTCGCTTCGCTGCCCGGCAATGCCGCCTGCGAAGTGGAAATGATCGTACAGATGAAAGAATAACTGAAGCAAAACAGCAAAAACGGCCGCAAACGCCGCCCTGCGTGGGCGATGTTCGCGGCCGCTCTTTTTTGTTCCGCATGGAACACGCTCTTCATTCCAGCAATGGCATGATGTCATATTCGAGCCGTTATTTGACGTTTATTTAAGTCCGCACTATAATGCCCGCCATTTATGAAGAATATTGAGAAAATTCTTTCGATCGCAAATATTCCCATCATTAAAACAAAAGGAGGAATCTTTGATGAAGAAGATCGCGTTTTTGGGCGGCGGAAAAGTCGGTCAGGCGATGCTCGCCCATGTCCTTGAGAAGAAAAGCGCCGAAGTGGCGTTCGTCTACGATCCGTTTCAAAAAGCTGATGAGCTGATGGGCGTACCCGTCTGCCGCGAGCTGCCGGAAAATCCCTTCGCCGGGCTCGACCTCGTTGTCGAGTGCGCCACGGCCGACGTGGTGAGAGCCTGCGCGGTAAACGTTCTGAAGGAAGCCAGCTTCATGCCCTTTTCCATGACCGCGTTCCGCGACGACGAACTGCTGGCAGCGGCCAGAGCTCAGGCGGCAGTCAGCGGACACACGCTGTATCTGCCCCACGGAGCCATCCTCGGCCTTGACGGCGTGTTCGACGGGCGTGCGATCATCAACGAAGTGTCGATCGAGACGATCAAGAACCCGAAGAGCCTCGGCCGCAACGACACCGAATATACCGTTGTCTTCGACGGCACGGCACGCGAAGCCACGGGCCTGTACCCGCGCAACGTCAACGTCCACGCCGCGCTGTCGCTGGCCGGCATCGGCTTTGACAGAACAAAGTCGCGCATCATCTCCGATCCGTCGGTGGACACCAACGAGCACGTCATCCGCATCAAGGGCGAGGGCATCGACTGGACCATCCACGTCACCGCGTTCGCCGCCGGCGCCGTCTCCGGCAAGTACGTGCCCTTCTCCGCCTGCGGCTCGCTCGACCGCATCCTCGGAAGCGGCAGCGTCAGCTTCGTATAGAGGAAACGCTGGCTGGAATACGATAAAATAGGATCAAATCAGCTCTTCCTAAAAGCAGCGACCCCAAAAAGACTGCCGTTCACACCCCGCTTTGTCAGCGATGTGCGAACGGCAGTCTCTTTTTTATTTACGGCGCTTTTTCTGCGGCCGGCGCTTCGCTCATGTAGCGGCCGATCTTTTCATAGTAGTTCAGGATCTGCTGCCGGACAAGCTTCTCGAAAAACGTCTGATAGCGCGGCTGATACGCCGACTTGAGCCGCACCAGGTCGATCTTCAGCGTCTGCGTCAGGTCCTTGATCCTGAGGATCAGCAGCGGGTCGGCGTGAGCGCGCTCCTTGAAGCGGTTGTAGTCGATCAGCAGATCGAGGATCAGCGTCGGGCAGGTCATCGCCGACAGGCTGCGGCCGCAGAGGCTGAGCTGCGTGTCGTAGTCGCCGATGAAAAACGTCTGCTGAGGGATGATGTTCTGCGCCGTCAGATACTCTTTCAGCAGCTGATACGTCGTGCTCACGTTCAGGTTGCCCGCCAGCGGCAGCAGAGGAAAGTCGTGCAGATCGACCGTATCGCCGGTGCGCAGCGGCCGCCACGGCGACGACCCCGCGTAATGCCGGCGCAGCAGCGTGCTGGTGGCGATCAGGTACACCGACTCGCGCGCGATGTTTTCCACATGGAACAGCTTCTGCGGCTCGCAGTCGACGCCCAGGAACACGCTGAGCCGCCCCTTGCGCAGCATCTCGGCCAGATCGACCGTGTCGGCCGTCACCGTCTTGACCCGCACTTTCGGGTAGCGGGCGCTGAACTGCTCGAACAGGCTGGGCAGAAAGATGCGCGCGCGCGTGACGTTGATGCCGAAGCGGATCTCGCCCACCGTTTCTTCTTTTAAGTCGCGAAGCTCTTCGTGCAGCCCTTTTTCCAGAGCCTCGATCTGCCGCACCGTGTTCAGCAGCGACTCGCCCGCCGCCGTCAGCCGCAGCCGGGGCGAGCGCTCAAACAGCTCCGTCCCCAGCTCGCGCTCCAGCCGCTTGATATGATTGCTGAGACACTGCTGCGTGACGAAGATCTCGTCCGCCGCTTTGGTGAAGTTCATGTGCTTGACTGCCAGCAAAAACATGCGGTACGCGTTATCCATCGTGAATGCCTCCATGACGCTGCAAACAGGGTCAAACTTCCAGCCACAAGAAATTTCTTGGTTTGAGGGTCATTATATCATTGTTTTACGCCGGAACAGCACGATGGTATAGTCTGAAACAGTGATACATTTTATACTGATTTGATATTTTGTTATAAAGTACACTCAGATTTTCAGTCGTTGATATTTTACTTTATGAGCAAAGATTGTTGATAAAGTGTGCCCCTCTTCGATGCTTTTTTGTTTTCAAAATGGAGGGAACCAAACGTGGCTTCATAGTTCCACTCTGATGGAACTTTAAAATATCAAGTGGGAGGTATTGTTTCATGAAATCGGTATCTCGTGCAGTATTTGGAGTTTTTTGCGCCTGTGCTTTTGCTTTCAGCGCTTTTGCTGCTGAACCGGAGTACGTTTTGAAAGCGGGCTCCGTCCTTGCCCCTGATCATCCTTACAGTCTAAGCTTGATTCATCTTGCTGAACTCTTGAACAAGAAAACCAACGGACGGATCAAGATGGACGTTTTCCCCTCCGGTCAGCTTGGAGGAGAGACAGAAATGATCCAAGCGCTTCAGCTTGGCACGCTGGATTTTGAAGTTTGTGCGACAGCTCCATTGAGCAATTTTACCAAAGCGTTGTTTGTTCTTGACCTGCCCTACCTGTTCCGTGATACACAGCACGTTTATGCCGTTGAGGATGGCGAGATTGGTAAACGTCTACTCAAACAGGTGACTGACGAAGTTGAAGGCGTGCGCGCTATGAACTTCATGGAGTGCGGTTTTATGGAGCTTGCTAATACCAAGCTGAACATCCAGAAGCCCGAAGATATGAAGGGACTTAATGTCCGTGTCATGGAAAACGCGATTTATCTAGCCTACTTCTCTGCCCTTGGTGCAAACCCGATTGCGATGGCATTGACCGAAGTGTACCCTTCACTTCAGAATGGCACGATCGATGCTGTAACGAACCCCGTTGTCACGATCTACACCAGCGGTTTTCATAACGTAGCAAAGTATGTGTCGCTTACTGACAATATCTATATCCCCGCAATCCTTTTGATGAGTGCTGACCTGTATGACCGTCTTCCTGATGATCTGAAAAAGATCGTTACCGAGTCTTGCAACGAAGCGATGGTTTATGAAAGAAACCTCTTCGTAGACCTCTACAGAAAATGCTACGACTCAATCCTTCAAGATGGAGCGCAGATTAATACCGTCGATCCTTCGCCATGGAGAGATCAGGCTTTTCTTGACAGCATCTATAGCAAATTCGTTCCCAGTTTGATCCCAGCAGATCTTGTTGAGGCCATCAAAGCTGTAAAGTAAACACGGGCATACGCATCACATGTAAAGAGAGATTACGGCACGCCCGCAATCTCTCTTTCTTTCTTGTACGTAACCAACACACAATCTTCACACAGCAGCTTATTCGTTTGTGTAAGAAACAAATGTAGCATCTACTTCCTTAGAGAACGCGACCACTAGCTTTAATCGTATTTTTATTACAGATACACCGAAGGAGCGTCATTGCATGAGCAGGAAAAATTTTTTTAAAATATTTGACATGATCAATTCTGTCGCCGCACCAATGGAAAAATTCATTGCCGTTGTATGCTTTATTGGAATGTGTATCGTCGTCATGTACGGCATTATCTGCCGTTTTATCCTGAAAATCCCCAACCTCTATGGCGAAGAAATTAGTCGCTATCTAATGATTCTTTCCGTCTACGTCGCTGTAGCAACCGGTGTACGAAGAAAAGAGCACATCCGCGTCGATGCTTTTATCAATTATCTGCCGGAAAAACTAAAACATTTTGTAGATGCTTTAGGCATCTGCGTTACAGCAATCGGCTACGGACTTCTTGCGTACCTCTCAAATGATATGGTATCGCGCCTCATGCGAACTCGCCAGCTAACTCCATGCATGAGGATTCCTATGTATCTGCCCTACCTTGCTCTTGTAATTGGACTAGCGCTGGCATGCATTCACCAGATTGAAATGCTGTTGCGCAATGTGTTCAACGTTCCTGCAACCAAAGAGGGGGAATAGACATGGCTGCATGTATTTTTGGCGTATTCTTTCTTCTCCTGCTAATCGGCGTTCCCATCTCAATGTCTCTAGCGCTGGCATCAGTAATCCCTCTTTGGCTGATGACTCACGTCAACTTAACCTCTGTTGCTCAAAAGATGTTCGACGCGGCAAATTCATTCAGCATCATGGCTGTGCCATTTTTTATGTTAGCTGGAATGATTTTTGCCAAAGGTGGCATTTCCAAACGTCTTATAAAGCTTGCAGACTCTCTCGTCGGCTGGCTGCCCGGAGGACTTGCTGTCGTCACATTTGTGGCATCGGCGTTCTTCGGAGCAATTTCAGGGTCTTCTCCTGCAACAGTTGCTGCTATTGGCTCTATCATGGTTCCAGCTATGCTAGAAGCTGGTTATCCTCTAAACTATTCTTTGGCCACTATTGCTTCTGCAGGCTTTCTTGGAATCGTAATCCCGCCGAGCATTCCTATGGTAATGTTCGGTGTCTCATCCAACACCAATATCGGTGATCTCTTTATGGGCGGTTTTGTTCCTGGTATCCTGCTAACCATTTCAATGTCTGTCTATTCGATTCTTTACGGTAGAAGGCACCTGCCAAAAGGATCTCCATTCGTGCTTAAAAACGTTTTTAGAGCCATAAGAGAATCCATTTGGGCAATTATCATGCCAATCATTATTCTTGGAGGAATTTACGGGGGTATATTCACCGCAACCGAAGCCGCTGTCGTTGCTTGTTATTATGGCCTTTTTGTAGGCATGTTTGTGTACAAAGAACTGAAAGTCAAGGATTTGTGGAATATTTTTGACAATTCTATTGTTCAGGCCTGTACAATTATTTTCATTGTCGCTACTGCAACAGCGTTTGGTTTCGTTATGACACGAGAGATGATCCCGGCTACAGTAGCAAAAGCGATTCTTAGCGTATCTAGCGGGAACAAGTGGATTTTTCTGCTGTTAGTCAATCTTCTCTTCCTGCTTGTCGGCACATTTATGGAAACAATACCAGCAATTCTCATTCTTACGCCAATCCTGCTTCCTCCAGCCAAAACACTGGGGATTGATCCCGTCGCCTTCGGTGTTATGATGATCGTTAACCTCGGAATCGGTATGGCCACCCCCCCAGTCGGTATCAATCTCTTCGTTGCAGCTGGACTTGAAAAACGTCGTTTAGAAGACGTGATCTGTCATCATCTATGGATCTATCTGGTATACGCACTGATCATTCTCGCCGTAATCGTTATCTACCCCCAGCTTGTTACGTTCCTTCCCTATCTGCTGAAATAATCCTTTGTTATGTTCTGCAGAAAACGTAGAAAATATACATTTTAAGGAGGAATCCTTTTCATGTGTAATGTTCCGAAAATCACCGTCGACGTACTTTTGACAGGTTTCCCCGGTTCGTCGAATAAAATGTCCCTTGGCATCAGTTCCGTCGCGCTTGCAAGAACGACAGACCACAACATACTGTTTGATACGGCCGGATTCGGCTCACGCGGCATGCTGCTGCACGAGCTAGAAACCCGTAATCTTGTTCCTGGTGATGTTGATATGGTACTCGTCTCACACCTACATTTTGACCATATAGCGAACATTGATTTGTTTCCTCATGCGCAATTCGTTGTGAGCGAAGAAGAGTGGCGCTATGTCCATGCTAATTATGATTTATATGTCCAGATGCCGCTTATAAACACGATCAATCTGTATCGGAAGCGTTTTCTTAAGCCCAATGAGGAGGTTCTTCCCGGTCTCTCCTCGATGTCCACCCCCGGCCATACTCCCGGCGGGACCACGTACATTATAGAAAACTGCGTTTCTGCTCAGGGAGACTGTTGGGGTGCCACAGCTTTCGCTGGCGATGCAATCAAAAATCGCACAGAGCTGCGTACAGGAACAGTTGGCATGACTTATGACAAGGAGCTCAGTGCCCAAACTATCGAATCAGTTAAAAAACGTTGTAACACCATTATCCCAGGTCACGACTGTGTTATGAAGGTCGTTCGAGACGATGCTCATGAAAGCATCTTACCTCTTAAGGATAATTCCTTTATCGTTACATTCCAGCCGCAGCTCTCAGCCAATCAAGGCTGCCAGAGCATATCCATTACATTGGATTCATAAATAAATAGCGATGAGGACTGAAATCATCAGGTCCTCATCGCTATTTTTTCATACTGAGTCAAGCCCAGACTTCACACTGGAATTCTTGCCCTCGCACGAGCAAACGTAAAAAAATCCGTTCCCAGCTCGCGCTCCAGTCGCTTGATATGATTGCTGAGACACTGCTGCGTGACGAAGATCTCGTCCGCCGCTTTGGTGAAGTTCATGTGCTTGACTGCCAGCAAAAACATGCGGTACGCGTTGTCCATCGTGAATGCCTCCATGACGCTGCAAACAGAGTCAAACTTCCAGCCACAAGAAATTTCTTGGTTTGAGGTTCATTATATCATTGTTTTACGGCTCAAGATGGCAATGATACATTCTTGAACAGCGACAAATCCTGTTCCGTTTGAAAAACGGACAGCACTCAGGGGGAGAACATGCAAGCTCATCACAGAGGCAACATCGAAGACACCACCGAGGCCTACTACATCGGCCTGATGAATTCCTGCGGGTTCCGCAACGCGGACCTGAAAAAGCCCACGATCGCCATCGTCAACAGCTGGACCGACGCCAATCCCGGCCACAAGCCGCTGCGCGAGCTGGCGCAGTACGTGCGCGAGGGCATCTGGGCCGGCGGCGGCACGCCCGTGGAGTTCAACGTGCCGGCGCCGTGCGACGGCATGGCTCAGGGCGCCGGCATGCACGCCGTGCTCACCCAGCGCGACCTGATCTGCCGCTCCATCGAGGCGATGACCATCGCCCACGGCTTTGAAGGACTGGTCATGCTCTGCTCGTGCGACAAGATCGTTCCCGGCATGATCATGGCCGCCGCCCAGATCGACCTGCCCACCATCTTCCTCACCGCCGGCGCGATGACGCCGTATCAGGACGGCGGCAACGTCTACGTCACCTGCGACCTGAAGGAAGCCATCGGCCAGTTCGGCAGCGGCAAGATCACCGAAGAGACGTTCCACCGCTGGGAGCAGTGCATGTGCGCCTCGTCCGGCACCTGCTCGATGATGGGGACCGCCAACACCATGGGCACCTTCCTCGAAGCCACCGGCGTCGCCCCCTACGGCGCGGCGACCATGCTCGCCAGCGACGCGGGCAAGGTGCGCCAGGCGCGCGACACGGGCGAGCGCATCGTCCAGCTCGTCAAAGAAGGCGTATCGTTCCGCGACATCATGACCAAGGCCAACTTTGAAAACGGCATCAAGTACATCTCCGCCATCGGCGGCTCGACCAACGCCGCGCTGCACACGCTGGCCATCTCGCGGATGCTCGATATGCCCATCACCATCGAGGACTTCGACCGCCTGCAGAAGAGCGTGCCGTGCATCAGCAAGTACAAGCCGTCGAGCAAGTTCAACATCACCGACTTCCACAACGCCGGCGGCGTTCCCGCCGTGCTCAAGACCATCCGCGACTACCTCGACCTCGACGTGAAGACCATCCACGGCTACACGCTGCGCCACTTCCTCGACACCGCGCCCATCCACTGCGACAGCTCCGTCATCGGCACCGTTGAAAAGCCGCTGAGCGAGGCCGGATGCTTCTCCGTGCTCAAAGGCAACCTCGCCCCGCAGGGCGCCGTCGTCAAGAAGACCGGCGTCGATCCGAAGATGTACTACCACAAAGGCCCCGCCGTCGTCTTCAACTCCGAAGAGGAAGTCCGCGACTACATGCTGGCCGGCAGCGTCAAGCCCGGCTGCGTGCTCGTCATCCGCTACGAAGGCCCCAAAGGCGGCCCCGGCATGAGAGAGCTTTCGATCCCCGCGGCCATGCTCGTCGGCATGGGCCTGCACACCAGCGTCGCGATGATCACCGACGGACGCTTCTCCGGCGCCACGCGCGGCCCCTGCGTCGGCCACATCACGCCCGAAGCCTACGTCGGCGGGCCGCTGGCCTACGTCGAAAACGGCGACATCATCGAGATCGACATGGACAAGTGCACCATCAACCTGCTCGTCGACGAAAAGACGCTCGAAGAGCGCAAAAAGAACTTCAAGATGGGCGACATCCACCCCGTCACGGGCCTGCTCAAATCCTACCGCGACAAAGTCTCCGGCGCCGACGAAGGCGCGCTGTGGCTGTAGGCCGTTCGAGTACTCCCGTCCAAACATCCGTATAAAACACAGAAGGTCCGAGTGCCGCAATGCACCCGGACCTTCTCTGTTTTTGTGTCGTCATGAGCGTTATAATCACCGGTACAAGACCGCCCAAACTCACAGCCAGGAGATGATCCCAGCATGAACACCGATGCGAAAACGATGTGCACCTGCGCGGACAAAAGCTGCCCGTTCAATCCCGCCAACCACGACCGGGGCTGTACGCCCTGCATTGCCAAAAATCTCGCCGCCGGCGAGATCCCCAGCTGTTTTTTCAACGCTGTTTCCACGAGCCGCACGCCGCGCGGCTACCGCATGGAAGATTTTGCAGAGTTCGTCCTCGCCGTTTCACGGCGCTAGATCATCCCTTCAGCCCTCAGCAGCGGGACGAGGCCGGTCAGGTCGGGGATGACGCGCCACGCGCCGGCGGCTTCGAGCGTCTCGCGCGCGTTGCTGGTCGTCACGCAGACGCACTTCATCCCTGCGGCGTTTGCCGCCTGCGCGTCGATGGGCGTGTCGCCGATGTAGAGCGTGCGTTCGGGCGCCGCTTCCAGCAGCGAAGCCGCTTTCAGCAGCACGTCGGGATATGGCTTGGGGCGTTCCACATCGTCGGCGCCGGTCACGCAGTCCATCAGGCCTTCCAGCTTCATGAGGCGGATGACGCGCATCGGTCCGATGCGGTTGGAGGCGCAGCCCACCTTCATTCCCGCGCTCCGCAGTGCTTCCACGCAGTCGACCGCGCCGGCAGCGGGGAACATGCGCTGAGCTTCGATGGGAATACAGTGCTCAAGGTAATATTCGCCGTATTCGGGCCGATTGTCGCCGAGCAGCGCTGTCCAGAAATCGCGCGTGTTGTAGCCGATCACCTGGAGCAGCTGCTCGCGCGAGCACTCGGGGCGCGAAAAGGCCCGGGCGATCATGTTGACGTTGTGCAGCAGCGCCTGGCTGGTGTCGATCAGGGTCATGTCGAAATCAAAGAGTACCGCTTGGAGTTTCATGGCTGGTTCGTCCCTTCCGTCGTATCTTCGCGGAAATCTTACCATGAAACGAGGCAAATAGGACATCCCCTTCTCACGCAACATGCACGAACGAATTCTTTCGGCAGATTTCGCATTTTTGCCTCATCGCCGTAAAAACAGTCTTTTTACGGACAAAAATCTATTGCGATGAGAATGGCCTGATTCGTCCGCGCGAAAAATATATCCATTTTGCCCGCGACGGGCTATAATATGATTGGATTATTGTTTCGCAAAGGGGTGAGCGCGAATGGCGCTTTATGACGTGACTCGGGACCTGGCCGCAGGCGAGCGGCCGCCTTTTGAGGACGACTGCGTCTATGTCCTGCGGGCAAGCCGCGGCAACATCACGGTCAAGGTCGATTCGGGCGTGACGAGCGCGGAGGCGGGGCGTCTGCTTTCGGCGCTTGGCGAATCGCTTCGCGAGGGCTGCGCGCCGGCCGGCACGGATTCCGGCACGGTGGCGGAGCAGAAGGGGCTCAACTTCGGCGGCGTCGATCCCGATTCAGTCACGGAGGATCTGGTGCGCTGGCAGGGCGGCTTTGCGGCCTACAAGCAGCCCGAAGGCCGCTGGTGGTGGGTGAAGTGGCGCGCCGACACGGGCGAGCGCTGGGGGCTGAGCGGGCCGCTGATGGGCGCGGTGGAGACGAAGAAGGGGCCGTTTGACAACTTCGACGAGACGCTGGCCAGTCTGCTGCTGTTCCGCTCGCAAAAGCGCGAAGAGCCGGACGAACGGGCATGAGTCTGCCTGTCGAGCTCTGGCAGCTGGGCGCTGCCGCATGTGCGCTGTTTTTCGGCAGTGCCTTGCAGGGCGTCGCCGGTTTCGGCATGGGGCTGTTTGCGCTGCCGGTGATCCTGCGGACGCTGCCGCGCGAGGCGGTGGTGCCGCTGATGACGGCGCTGGCGTGGGGCATGAACGCCCAGATTTTCTGGAAGCTGCGCCGCGACGCCGATCTGCGCGTGATCGCGGTGTTCCTGCTCGGCGCCTGCGCGGGCACGCAGCTTGGCGTGTATATCCCGTCGCTCGTGCCGCCGCGCGCATTTCAGATCGCCGTCGGGGTGCTGATCTGCGTCTCCGGCGCGGCGATCTGGAAGGGGTGGCGCGTCTCGCTGCGCAGCGCGCTGCCGCGCCTTGCCGTGGGCGCTCTGAGCGGCGCACTCGGCGCGAGCATCTCGCTCTCGGGGCCGCCGATCGCGATCTTCATGACGGCGGGCGGCGTGCCGAAAAACGTGTTCCGTTCCTCGACGGCGCTGTACTTTCTGCTGCTCAACACGGTGACGCTGTTCACGTTCGGCGCGCGCGGCGCACTCAACGCGACGTTCGCACAGCTGCTGATCTGGCTGCTGCCATCTCTGATCCTCGGCACGGCTGTCGGCGTGCACTGGGGCTCGCGCGTGGACGAAAAAAAGTTCCGCGCCGTGGTGATCACGCTGATCTTCGTCTCCGGCTTATCGCTCCTGTTTTAACGCAGCGGCGCGAATAATCATTCGGATATAATTTTAAATCATGAAGGGACCTGTTACTATGAACGCAAATCTTGCGAAGGCGCATGAACTGGGACAGAGCATCTGGTACGACTCGATCTCGCGCGCGGCGATCCGCGGCGGCGAGCTGAAAGCCCTGATGGATGCCGGCGTTCGCGGCGTGACGACGAATCCGGCCATCTTCCAGAAGGCGCTGTCGTCGGCGGGCGTGTACGACTCGGACATGAAGGCGCTGATCGCGCAGGGCAAGACTGACACGGAGATCTACGACGAACTGACAGCCAACGAGGTGCGCGAAGCGTGCGCCGTGTTCCGTCCGCTGTGGGACGAATGCGGCGGCACCGACGGCTTCGTCAGCCTGGAGGTGAACCCGCTGATCGCCGACGATCTCGCCACGACGGTGAGCGAGGCGCTGCGGCTGTGGAAGAAGCTGGACTGTCCCAACGCGATGATCAAGATCCCGGCCACGGAAGCGGGCGCCAAGGCGCTTGAAGAAGCCGTCGCCGCGGGCGTCAACGTCAACTCCACGCTGATCTTCTCGCTCGAGCAGTACGAAGCCGTGGCGCGCGCCTACATCCGCGGGCTTGCCAGGCGGGCCGCGAAGGGCGAGAGCCTGAACGTGGCTTCGGTCGCCTCGGTGTTCGTCAGCCGCATCGACACGGCGGTCGATCCCGTGCTCTCTGTCAAGGCGCCCGAGCTGGCAGGCACAGCGGCGATCGCCAACGCCCGCGCCGTGTACGCCAAGTTTGAAGAGCTGTTCAGCTCGCCCGAGTGGAAGGAGCTGGCCGCAAAGGGCGCGCGCGTGCAGCGGCCGCTGTGGGCCAGCACGGGCGTGAAGAACAAGGCCTACTCCCCCACGCTCTACACCGATTCGCTGATCGGGCCCGACACGGTGAACACGCTGCCGCCCGCGGCGCTGGAGGCGTTCATGGCCGCCGGCAATCCGGCGCGCACGGCTGACGCTCCCGGCTTTGAAAAGGTGCTGGCCGCCCTGCCCGGCCTCGGCGTCGACCTCAGTGCCGTCAACGCCAGGCTGCTGGCTGACGGGCTTGAAGCCTTTGCCCAGTCGTTCCGCGACATGATGAAGATCATCGCGGACAAGCGCGCCGAGCTGACGAACAAGGCATGATCGTCTCCACAGCGATGGCGCTGGCCTGCGCGGCCGTCTTCGGCGGGGCGGTCGTTCAGGGCATCGTCGGCTTCGGCATGGGCCTGCTTTCCGCCTCGATCACGCTGCGCGCGCTGGGACCGCAGCTGATGGCGCCGGTCAACGTGGGGCTGGCGGTGTTCATGAACGCGTCGCTGTTTTTCAGGCTGCGCAAGAACGCCGACTGGAGCATCATCGCGCCGCTGCTGATCGGCTCGCCGTTCGGCATCTGGCTGGGCACGTACCTGCCGCACATCATCCCCGCGGATATTTTCAAGACCTGCTTCGGCATCTTCGTCGCGCTCTCGGGCGCGGTGCTGTGGACGGGCTGGAAGTGCTCGGCAGAAGGCTTTGTCCCGAGAATGGCTGTCGGCTTTGCCAGCGGCATCCTCTCCGGCAGCATCTCGCTGGGCGCGCCGCCGGTGGCGATCTTCCTCACGGCCGGCAGCACGCCGAAGCATGTGTTCCGCTCGTCGGTGTCGGCCTACCTCACGGCGCAGAACGTGATGTCAGCGATCGCCTTCGCCCTGCGCGGCGCCTATACCGCCGATTATTTCAAGGGCCTGGCGCTGCTTCTGCCGTTCGTGCTCGCCGGCACATGGCTGGGCTCACGCTTCGCTTCGCGCGTCAACGAGCAGATGTTCCGCCGCGGCGTGATGATCCTCATCATCGTCTCCGGTCTGTCGCTGCTGATCTGATATTTTTGCAAAAAAGGAGAATCCACCTGTGAGATTCAGAAGACTGAGCGCCTTTCTCCTCTTGATGCTTCTCGCCGCTTCGGCCGCGCACGCGGCCGATCTCGGTCAGGAGCTGTTCAAATTTTTCCTGAAAAAAATGGATCCCGAAAAGGCAGAGTTCCATCTTCAGTCCGCTCCCACGGAGAAGGGCGAGATCCCCTGGGCGTATCTGGAGTGCACCAACGCCAACGTGCGCGGCATGAACATCCGCTCGCTGAAGATGGACTGCTTCGACGCCGTCATCACGCCGCCCAATGAGTGGAAAAAACACGAGCACCCGCGCGTGAAGGAGATGCTGGCCTGCCATGCCGAGGGCATCTTCACCGAGGCGGACGTGAACGCCTTTCTTCACGACCGTCTCTTCGGCCACGACAAGGAGTGGGAGCGCATCAGCGTGAAGATGCACGACGACCGCATCTACGCCGTCGGCTATTACAACGCCAACCTCAAGATCATGCGCTTCAAAGTCAAGCTGGAGCTGTCGTGCCGCATCGCCGGCCGCGGCACCGCCCTGTGGCTGGAGGACGTGGAGCTGAAGGTGAACAACAAAAGGATGTCGAAGGGCATGATGAAAAAAGCCCTCGACCGCATCCAGCCCTTTCTTGACATGAGCAGGTACAATCTGCCGCTGTATCTGACGAAGATCGAGCTTGGCGACGGCATCTGCCGCGTCGCCTCGCGCATCCCCCCGCGCCCGATCGCCGGGAGCATCCTCTATAAGCGCGTCAAAAAGCCGGTCTCGGGCGACGCAGCACCGGTGAAGAAATAACAACGCTTTCGTTCCACATGGAACATCATTTTTGAACGACAAAGGAGGCACACAATGACATTCAACGACTGGAACAATCCCAACGGGCCGTTCAGGGGCTTTCCGTTCGGCGGCTTCCCCTTCGGGGGCGGCGGCGCCAGCGATCCCGATCCGGATCCGAACGAGGCGCAGCCGACGCTGCGCGACTTCAAGCTGCCGTTTCGCAAAAAGACGCTCATCCTGCTGGCGCTGCTGCTGATCGTGATGATCGGCCTGCCGATGATCGCCGGCTTCCTGGCTGATTATTACTGGTACGAGTCCGAGAAGATCGCCTCGGTGTTCTGGACGCGGCTGCTGCCCCAGTGGGCGCTGCTGATCGTCTTCTCAGCCGTCGCCTTTTTGATCGTGCATCCCAACCTGAAGATCGCCCTGAAGGTCGCGCGCGGTCTGCCGGGCGCCCGCAACGGCGTGCTCGGCGCCATCATCGACCACCGTCTCAGCAGATGGATCCCGCTGGCGCTGGGCCTGTTCATGGCGATCTCCGCCGGAACGGATTCAATGGATCAGTGGCAGATGGTGCTTCAGTATCTGCACGGCGGCGCTTTCGGCGTCAAAGACGCGATCTTCGGCAACGACGTGGGATTCTACATGTTCTCCATGCCGTTCTGGAACTTTTTGCAGGGCTGGCTCTCGGGGCTGCTGTTCAACGTCATCTTCATCTGCGGCGCGCTCTACGCCTTCCTGATCTTTGCCGAGTCCAGGGAAGGCCGCTTCGACCTGCCGCGCCCGCCGCTGGCTCACATGCTCGTGCTCGCGGCCGTGCTGACGGTCGTGTGGGGCTTCTCCTACGTGCTCCAGCGCTATCTGCTGCTGTACAATCCCAACGGCGTCGTTTTCGGCCCCGGCTACACCGACATCCACGCCACACTGCTGGCGCTCAACGTGCTGGCCGTGCTGGCCTTTGCCGCCGCGGGGCTGCTGCTGTTCGCCATCCGCTCCAACCGCAGCTGGAAGTTCATCCTCATCGTCGTCGGCTCGTTCGTCGCCGCCAACGTGCTGCTGCGCGGCATCTATCCCGAGCTGGTGCAGCGCTATATCGTCGTGCCCAACGAGTTTGAGAAGGAAAAGCCCTACATCAGCAACAACATCCAGGCCACGCTCCACGCCTACGGCATGGACAGGATCGAAACGAGCGAGCTGACGCCCGACTCCGGCGTCACTATCGAAGACGTGAAGGCCGATCCCGAGACGCTCGACAACATGCGCCTGTGGGACTACCGCGCGCTGCTGAGGAGCTACAAGCAGCTCCAGGAGATCCGCAGCTATTACGACTTCCACGCCATCGACATCGACCGCTACACCATCGGCGGCAAGATGCGCCAGGTCATGCTCGCCCCGCGCGAGCTGGATCTGAGCGGGATGCAGAACCGCACCTGGGTCAACACGCACCTTGAGTTCACCCACGGCTACGGCATCGTCATGAACGGCGCGCGCGAGATCGGACAGAACGGCCAGCCCAACCTCTGGATCAAGGACCTGCCGGCCGTGAGCAGCATCGACCTGCCGATCAGCCGCCCGCAGATCTACTTCGGCGAGAACCCGATGAGCTACGCCTTCGTCAAGACCAGCGCCAAGGAGTTCGACTATCCCATGGGCGAGTCGAACGCTCGCAGCACCTACGAAGGCGACGGCGGCGTGCCAATCGGCTCGCTGTGGAGAAGGCTGGTCTACACGCTCGCCTTCGGCGACAGCAAGATCCTCTTCTCTGACGTCTTCACGAGCGAAAGCCGCGTCATCTACGAGCGCAACATCCGCGCCCGCCTCAACCGCGCCGCGCCGTTTTTGACCTACGACTCCGACCCGTACATCGCCGTCATCGGCGGCCGCATCGTCTGGATCGTCGACGCCTACACCACCTCCAGCCTCTACCCCTACTCCGAGCCCGTCGGCCAGCGCTACCGCCGCGGACGGCTCGAAGGCGGCGTCAACTACATCCGCAACAGCGTCAAGTGCACCGTCGACGCCTATGACGGACACATGAAGTTCTATGTCGTCGACGAGACCGATCCCATCGTGCGCTGCTGGCGCGGCATCTTCCCCGCCCTGTTCAGCGACGCCAGCGAGATGAGCGCCGAGCTGAAGGCCCATCTCCGCTACGCCAAAGACCTCTTCGCCGTGCAGGCCGACATCTACCGCACCTACCACATGGCCGATCCCAACACCTTCTACAACAAGGAAGACGTGTGGAACACGCTCAAGGGCGAGGAGAGCGAAGGCACCCTGTCGTCGTACTACGTCATCAACAAGCTGATCGGCGAAACGCAGCCGGAGTTCCTGATGATGACGCCCTACACGCCCGTGGGCCGCGACAACATGATCGCCTGGATGGCCGGCCGCTGCGACGGCGCGAATTACGGCAAGCTCGTGCTCTACCGCTTCCCCAAGCAGACGCTCATCTACGGCCCCAACCAGATCAGCGCACTCATCAACCAGACGCCCGAGATCAGCGCCCAGCTCTCGCTGTGGTCGCAGCGCGGCAGCGACGTGATCATGGGACACCTGCTCGTCGTCCCCGTCAACAACTCGCTGCTCTACGTGCGCCCGCTTTACCTCAAAGCCAGCCAGAGCGACCTGCCCGAGCTCAAGCGCGTCATCCTCTCCAGCGCCGGACACGTCGTCTGGGACGAGACGTTTGAGGGCGCGCTCGAAAAGCTGCTGCACTGGAAGCCCGAGGAACAGGGTGCGCAGCCCCCGAAGCCCGGCACGCCCGAGCTGATCCCGACCGTTCCGCCCGCGGCCGCCGCCAGTGACAGCACCATCCAGGCGCTTGCCCGCGACGCCAAGTCCGCTTGGGACCGCTCGCAAAGCGCCCTGCACGCCGGCAACTGGACCGCCTACGGCGAAGCCATGGCCGACCTCGAAAAGGCCCTGAACGGCATGTTCGCCCCGGCGCAATAGTCATCACAGTCACCAAACACACAAGCAGCCCTGCCGCTTTTTCGCAAGCGGCAGGGCTGCTTTATACTGTTTTTCGTTAAAACGGCTAACGTCTTTCTAGCCGTTTTATAGCGCCGTCAGGCGCGTCGAAAAACGCATGAGACGGCGTGGCGCCGTAAGGCGCCGACTGCCGCGCCTTATTTTGGCGCGGCCTCGCGATTAGCCTTTTAATCGCGAAATAGTATTATTTGTTCCACAGGGAACAGTCTGTTTGTTTTTTGTCACACCCCGAGCAGTTTTTTGGGATTTGCCACGCTCATCCGGTCAAGTTCGGCCGGGCTGATGCCTTCAGCGGCAAGCAGCCGGCGGAAAAGCTCCATCCCCTCGCCGCTGGTCTGCCGCGATGCCTGGCCAAGATCGGTCGACAGGATCGTGTGCTCCGCGCCGACGCCGCGGATGTAACGGGCGATCGTCCCGGGCGTCTGGCCGTCGATGGGGATAAGGGCGTAGCTCTGTTCGGCATACACGCCGCCAAGGCGGCTCAGCTGGCAGATGTCATCGATCGACAGCTCCGTCGTCTCGTAGATGGGATGAGTGAGCACGATCTTTTCGACGCCCAGCTCGCGCGCCAGAGGGACAAGGTGGAACACTTCGTCCCGCGAGACATGCCCCGTGGCGAGGATCAGGCCTTCGCCCGCGGCGATGCGCAAGATCTCTTTCAGCGGCTTTTGCGCTTCTGGAGCGCGCAGATCGATCGGCGGGACCTGGCTGATCGGCGTGCCGGACAGTTCGCCTCCCGTCCATTCGGGCGGGATGTCGTACAGCGATCCGTGAGACGCGCGCACGCGCAGATGGGCAGCCGCGTGGACGGTCGGCATCCAGAGCACTTTGAACAGGCTCTGCCCTTTCGCTTTCAGCCCCAGCGAGCCGCGCACCGCGAACGGATTCAGCCCTCCCGCGTACCAGTTGAGCACGAGCGAGCCCCACACGTTTTCCGCGCCCTGATCCCAGGCCATTTTGGCAAACGGGACCGTCGAGAAATAGTGATTTTTCAGCACCGCCCCGGCCATGCCGCCGCTTGCAAGCGACTGAGCCGTCCCCAGCGCGTCGAACTTGCGCGGGATGACCTCCGGACCGATGTGAAAGTGAAGATCATAGGCGCCGCTCACTTAAGCCTCCGCGTCGCTTTTCGCGTTGACTTCGGCAAGGTAGCCGTGGAACTTGGCGATGCTGGCATCAGACGGCTTCGCCGTGACCAGGCTCAGCCCCCAGAACACCAGCGAATTGCACACCAGCCCCCAGAAACCGCTCGACATGCCCAGCGGCGTCTTATAGGCAGGCACGTACTGCGTGACGATCACCACAGCCACGCCGACGATCAGTCCGAACAGAGCGCCGGCCTTCGTCGCGCCCTTCCAGTACAGCGCGCCGACCAGCGAGGGCAGGATCTGCAAAGCGCCGCCGAGCGCGATCGTGACGATGGAGACGATCAGCTTGCTGCTGTACTGACTGGCAATCAGCGCCGCGGCGGAGATCACAACGATAAAGACCTTGCCGACCCGCAGAGCCGCCGCATCGCTGGCCTTGGGCGAAAATCCCTTGTACAGGTCGATCGTGAAGATCGACGAGGCCGAGTGCAGCTGCGAGTCAGTGCTCGACATCGTCGCCGCCAGAGCGCCGGCCATGACCAGACCGACAAGGACGGGGCTGGAGTACTTCGTCAGCATCGCCGGCACCACCTGATCGGCGCGGGCAAGATCAGGCATATAGATCACGCCCGCGAACGCGATGATCATGATCGGCACATAGAAGAAGATCAGATAAATGGGCGTCGTGACCGAAAGCCATTTCAGCGTGCCGGGATCCTTCACCGAGAAGAAGCGCTGGAACGACGGCGGATAGATGGAGATGCCGAACAGCGAGATGAACGACGTCATGTACGTAGGCCAGTATTCGATGGGAATGAGCACCTTGTTCGGGTATTTTTCCACGATCGTCTGCATCAGCCCCGACCAGTCCATCGTCCCCGAAACCTTGAGCAGCACGACGCCGCCGGCGATCCAGACCATGATGATCATCAGCAGCCCCTGAAGCGTGTCAGTCCAGGCCACGGCGCGGAACCCGCCGAGCAGGATGTAGCTGATGATGACCGCATAGAGGATGACGCAGCCGGCCAGATACGAAATGCGGCCGCCGCTGATCGTCTCAAAGATGATGCCGCCCGCCGCGATCTGCGACTGAAGGTAAGGGATCAGGAACACGAGCGATACGACCGCCACCAGATAGCGCAGCGCCTTGCTCTCGTAATAGTCCCCCACAAGCTCGCCCTGCGTCATGTAGTTATATTTCTTGCCCAGATACCACGTCGGCCGGCCGATGATATAGATCATCAGCGGGCTGACCACGCACGACGTGAACGTCGCGAAGAACTTGATGCCGGCGGCGTACATGATGCCCGCCGCACCGATAAAGGCAAAGCTGCTGTGGAACGTGGCCACGTAGGTAAAAAACGCGACGAACGCGCCCAGCGAGCGGTTGCCGACAAAGTAATCCGCAAGGGTGCTCTGCCCCTTGCTGCGGGTGAAGACGCCGACGGCAATGACCACAGCGCAGTACACCGCTACGATGCTGAGAATGATCTGCCAGTTTTCCATCGTTCACGCCTCCCTCAGCTGCGCATGACCTTCCAGGCAACAAGGATGCCCGCAAGGATCAGCACCGAATACGCCGCCCAGAAATAAAACACGCTGAACGGCAGACCAAAGACGAACGGCGTCAGCTTCGCCGAGGCGATCGAGCCGATCGGCCAGTTCACCAGAGCAAACGCCAGGAACCAAAGCACGATGAAAAACCATTTACCGCTGTGCCTGCACATCATAAGGCCTCCCAGAAAATATAATTTTTCGCACTAGTATTTTATCATATTAAAGCGCTCCGTCAATGAGAACGAGCCCCGTGGCACGAAGACGTGCGCCCCTGGTTATAATATGGTTAAATACGGTTACAGGCCGGTGGATAAGTGGCGGCGCGCATGATGAACGCTCCTTTGCGTCATAAAGAACAACAACAGTCAAGCACCTAAAAATTTCCCGTCAAGTACCTAAACGCCAACAGTCAAGCACCTAACACCAACAGTCAAGCACCTAACACCAACAGTCAAGTACCTAAAAAATTACCGTCAAGCACCTCATTTTTGACGCCGGTTCGCCGATGCGCGTCAGATACGATCATAAAAAAATCACCGCCGTGTGAGAAAAACGTTCTCATGCAGCAGTGATTTTTTAGCTTTCACACAGCTCTTCATTAAAACGGCTCATATCTTTAACGAGATTGATCAACGGCGATGGATCTCATGATCTTGATCATTTCCAAAATGAGTTCCCGCTCCGGGTTCATTTCCGCGTAGCCGTAATAATACTTGCGCGTCCGCTTCATCTCGGGCAGGATGCAGTACACCACTTCACGCTGCTGCTCAGGCTGGAGGAACCGCACCAGTTCCTCGTTGCCGAGCATACAGCCCAGCCCGTCGGCGACTACGCGCCAGGCAATGGCATCAAGGAGCAGCAGCAGGAGATGGAAGAGTACCTCGGCTGGGGCGCCAAGGCCGTCAAGATGAAAGTGGGCGTGCTGTCGCTTGAGGAGGACGCCGCGCCCGTTCCAGGCGCGGCAGCGCGATTTGCTTTTTAATCGCGAAATAGTATCAGGTTCTTGCGCCTGTTCTGTTTTATGCTAGAGGACATCTTTGCCGGTGATTATTCCGCATCAAACAGGAGGAAACAGCGATGCTCGATAATATTCAAGAAAACGAACTGTTCCAAACATATTATTCAAAATGGATCCGCGTGTACAAAGAGGGCGCGATCCGCCGCGTCACGATGGACAAGTACCTGATGACCGAAAACTGGCTGAAAAAACTGGCCCCCGAACTGAAACTTCGGGAACTGACACGCGTCGCCTATCAGCAGCTCCTCAACAGATACGCACAGTTCCACGAGCGTCAGACCACCATGGACTTTCACCATCAACTCAAAGGCGCTATCCTCGACGCCGTAGACGAAGGCCTGATCGATCGCGACCCCACGCGCAAAGTCATCATCAAGGGAAAAGTCCCCGCTTCGAAAAAAATCAAATATCTCGATCAATTCCAGCTGCGCGCCCTTCTGGCCGCGCTCCGTCTGGGACCATGCCTCGACTGGGATTGGCTGATCCTGCTTGTTGCCAAGACAGGAATGCGTTTTTCCGAAGCGCTTGCTATCTCCCCAAAAGATTTCGACTTTGGCAAACAGACCCTGACAATCGACAAGACATGGGATTATAAAGCCCATGGCGGTTTCCTGCCCACCAAGAACGCCACATCGGCACGCAAAATCCAAATCGACTGGCAAACAGTGGCCCAGTTCTCGCAACTTATCCGCGGCCTTCCCGAAGAGAAGCCTATCTTCGTCAGCGAAGGCAGAAGGATCTACAACTCCACCGCCAACGACCTGCTAGCCCGACGCTGCAAAACCGCCGGCGTACCGGCGATCTCAGTTCACGGTCTGCGCCATACTCACGCTTCGCTGCTGCTTTTCGCCGGCGTTTCCGTCGCTTCCGTTGCCCGGCGCCTTGGACATGCCAGCATCAACACAACGCAGAAGACCTATCTTCACATCATCCGTGAACTTGAAAACAAAGACGTCGATCTTGTCATGCGCTCGCTCGCCGCTTTGAGCTGATACTGTTTTATAGCGCCTGCGGCGCGTCGAAAAACGCATGAGACGGCGTGGCGCCTGTAAGGCGCCAACTGCCGCGCCCGTTTGTGGCGCGGCCGCGCGATGAGCATTTTAATCGCGCATTAGTATGAGCGCAATCCCGCTCCGGCGAAGACAACACGGCCGCCTTGTTCTGCTCAGGAACAAAGCGGCCGCGTTCGTTATTCCTTTTGAGCAGGGGATCCCTGCGCTTCAAGCTCGTAACCGCCTTTAAGGATAAAATCACGCAGCAGCTTATCAGCTTTGATTTTCACTTTAGGGACGGGCAGTTTGCCCTCTCCGTGAGCCTCAAACCATGCCTTTGCGCGCTGAACGTCAAGCGTGCTTTTGAGCGCGTCGAACCGTCCGAACTGATTGATGTTTTCTTCGTTCAGCCTTGCCTCCGTCAGCTCCTTCAGCTTGCCGGGGTCCACGCCAAGAGCAGCGGCAGCAGCCATGATCTGATTGTCCTTTTTTTTCATCGCCCGTTCTGTGAGCAGATCGCGGAACGTCTTCCCCGGTTCCGGCCAAGCCTGACCACGCTGAATGTCGCGCAAAAAGAGCGCCGCCAGCTCCTGCTCCTCCTGCGACAGCGCCGCAAATGAGGCGTGAAGAGCCTCAGCAGCCGCCGCCAGCTCAGCAGCGTCTGCGCCAGATTCCTTCAGCTTGAGATATTTTTCAAACCGTGAGTTCATGTAATCGGCATCGATCTTGCCTGTACTGATCTCCGTCAAATAGGGCTTCACTGGATACGGAGCGTCAGTACCGCCGCTGCCAGTGCCGCCGCCACCGCCGGAAAACAATTCCTGATAGCGTTTAAGCAGGATCATATACGCGCGCTCGTCGATCTCGACCGTTACTTTGACCTTGGTGCCTTCGTCCTCCGACGGCACAGAATACTCATTGACCTTCCACGAGAATCCCTGCACCTTTGCAGCCTGCAAAAAATCGTTGAACTCGCCAAACAGTTTGGCAAACTTGCGGCGCGACGCTTCGTCTTCCGGCAGCCGCTCGAAATTGCTCACGCTTGCATGTCTGAACACAGAGTCGATCTGATGAAAACAGTCGTTCATCGCTTCGATGTTTTCCTTCAGCCGCGAGACGAACAGGCCAAACGGCTTGTCGCCCGAATACAGTTTTATCGCCGCGTCAACGTTCGCTTTCATCGTATGCGGCTTGCGATACCAGCGGATCGTGCCATGCGGTTTTTCCGGCCCAAACAGACGATTCGTGCGCGAAAACGCCTGAATGATGTTTTCGTATTTCAGCACTTTGTCCAGATACAGCGAGTTCACCCATTTTGAATCAAACCCCGTCAGCATCTGATCCACTACGATCAACAGATCAAGCTGCTTTTCCGGATCATTTTCAATTCGCGCATACGGAGCTTTATGTGCTAAGCGCGCCGACATGTCCTTTTTCATTCGGTCCCAAGTCGGGATCGTGAACGACTGACCGAACATCGCGTTGTAGTCAGAGATGATCTCGGCAAGCGCGTCTTCTTTTGCGATCGCCCCCTCGTTGTTGTCGATCGACGGATCAAACAGCGCGCTGACACGCAAAGCTCCACGCTCTTTAAACAGCCGGTAATAAGCGATCGCCTCGGCAATGCTCTCGGTTGCCAGGATAGCATGAAACATCCCGCCGCGGCTGAATATGTTCCACCAGCCAAGAATGTTTTGCACCACCGTGGAATGATGCCCATCGTTGCCGCTGTATTGCGACTTTGGCAGATAGTCCTCGATCCCCTTTTCCCACGCTCCGTCTGGCAAACGGCGCCCCGCCATCGGAACTTTTGTCATAAAGTCCTGATAGATCGACGCACGGTCCGGATCGTTCAGCGCTTCGCTTTCCGTTTGGGCATGACACTGTTCCAAAGCAACCGCGCGGCGAAGCGACAGATCGGAATACGTCGGCACCATGTACGGATCGAACCCCAGCACATTATGATCTTTGATGCCGTCGGCAATGCTGTATCGGTGCAGCTCGTTGCCAAAGATCGTCGCCGTCGTGTTCTGTCCCTTTTGATTTTCCTCCTGGATCGGCGTGCCCGTAAACCCAAAAAACACAGCGCGGGGAAAACATTGCTTAATATCGCTCATCATGTCGCCAAACGTCGAACGATGACACTCATCGACGATAAAGACAATCCTCTTTTTGCGCATCGCCTCCAGATCAGCCGCCTTCAGCCCGCCCTCATCCTCTTCCCGGATCAGGCTCATCTTCTGGATCGAAGTGACGATCAGCGTATCCTGCGGCCTGCCGCTTTTCAGCTTCGCCGCCAGCGCGCCCGTGTTCTCGGTTGCCTGAACCTCCACGCCGTCGCCGGCAAAATTGCGGTACTCGCGCAGCGACTGCGTGCCCAACTCGACACGGTCCATCAGAAAAACGACCTTATCGGCATTGCGCGAATTCGCGATCAACTGCGCCGCTTTGAACGAAGTCATCGTCTTGCCCGAGCCCGTCGTGTGCCACACATACCCGCCAAGCTGCGAAGGGTCATCAAGCCCCGTATTCATCTTCGCAACGCGATCCGAGATCGCTCTCGCCGCGTAATACTGATAACTCCGCAGCACCTTCAGCACCCCGTCAGAAGCGTCGGCCACCGTGTAAAAGCCGATCATCTGATGCGCCATCGGGATCGACAGAAACTCCTTCACAACACCGTGCCACTCATCCAGACGCTGATTGTCAAAGTCCGCCCAGTGAAAATAATAATCCGTGTTGAAGCGCCCTTCCGGCCCCGGATTGGCAAAATACACAGCCTCCTCCGGCGTCATCGCCACGAAGATCTGCACGAGCGAGAACAGCCCCGTGAACACGCCCTCGTGGGCGTATTTTTCGATCTGCCGGTACGCCTGACTGACAGGCACCCCCGTTCGCTTCAGCTCGATATGAAACACGGGCATCCCGTTGATCAGCAGCATCAAGTCGCCCCTGCGCTCGGGATACATCTTCGACCTGGCCGAAAACTGCGGTTGACGTGCGATCTGATAGCGGCTTTGACCGCGCGCGATCTCGTCGCGGTCATAAATCTTCAACGTCACTTCCTTGCCCAAATGCGCAACATCTGCCGGATTGTCACGCACCACCGTCACCGTTCGTCCGTTGATAAATTCGTTCAGCCGCGCCGGCGTGCTCAACACTCCGATCTGCGCCATGATCTGCCCCATCTCGCCGTTTGTCAGCGGCCAGTCGCCAAGGCGGTCGATCGACTTGTTGTTTTCGTACAAGATCCGCGCCCAGTTTGCGATCAAGTCCTGTTCAGTCGGATATTCGATCACATCCTTCGACCAGCCGTATTGCGACAGCTCGGCAATGAGAGATCGTTCAAAAGCGTCTTCTTTATCAAAACTCACGGACGAAACTCCTTTCATGTTACAAACAGACAACATAAAAAACGCGATTTTGAGCGCGTAAAAGACCAGTTTGAACTTACGCTGATGAAGAGTGATAAGGTGGTCGAGGGAAACAAGAAAATCAGCAATTTTACGTTGTTCAACATTTTTCGGGTAGCAAAAAGACAAAGTTGCGAAATCGTTAAAACTGATACTGCGTCCATCTCGAATCCCGTATGTTACTGTTTCAAGTCTTCTGATAAATTCGTCAGAAGAAAAAACAAAGCGCCAAAAATAATCCCAATGATCGTCTTTAAATGCGAAATCAAAAACAGTGTAGGCAGGCGAAGTTATTCCCTCTATGGCAGAATGAGCAAATCCTCCTTGAAATGAGCGCAGATGAATAACAAATTGGCCTGGCAATACTCTTTTATATGTTACTTCGTTACGTTTTTCATGCTGTATATCAATGCCTGTTTCTTCCCTTTTCACCATCCCGAATTCTTGAGTTGCGGAGAGCACAGGCAAATTTGGATGATTCTTATCCGCTAGCGTTATGAAAAGTTCCGATGCCTTACGCTGTTCCCAAGCGTCACAAAATGGCCGTTTTTGGGCTTGGTGAAGCTAAGCAATACACACTGTCAGCGTTGCCAAGCGTGTTTTCCCGTCGTCATCAGACTGTCGATATCTTCAAATGCATTTTCCAGACGCTCCTGATGATATTGAAAAAATCCGTCGTAGATCTCTCCAGTGATGCCCTTTTTGTCCCATGCCTTGAGCACGTCGCCCGTGCGCTGCGACTTATAGCTTGCATAATGCTCCAGCAGATACATAAAAAACCACATCTCGTCATCGATTTTGGACAGCACAGCTACTCACCTCTGATATAAACGGAATTGCGCGGGTCGCCCGTCACCCTTTCCGCTTCCCAAATATCGAAGATCCCCGGCGCGCCGAACATCGAAAAGCCATAATCAAGATCCTCCAGCATGGCATGCGTTTCCGAATCGGAAAAGGCGCGCAGCGCGTCCATGCGGCTGTAACCGTATTTTTCCATGATCAGGTCAGTCACAGCGTGATCATAGTAGTACAAACTTTCTGCTCTCATGCGGTTCATAGCGTTATGGCCTCCTTCCAGTGCACGGCTGCAAGAGATTTTTCAGTTTTCAGCGCCCACTGATCTTTCAGCTTCATCGGCAGCAGCAGCCGCAGAGCAACGTCGACGGGGAAAAAGCCAGACATATACTGCGTGAGCACGTCTACCGTGCGGTCGTCAGCTACCGGGCCGGCGATTACGTCGTATTCACGTTCGATCGGCTGCCCCAGGCGATACCCGACGACCAGATCAAGCCAGTCGGCGTCGGCAGATGCAAAGCGGAGCACCGAAAGTTCATTCCACGCCGCAGCGTCGGTCTCGTAAACCGACACCACGGGCACCCCCGATTTTCGGAACATGACGACACGACGCGCCCATTTCTGCGCCTGCTCAAGATCCGATGTGACGTAAAAACCGCGGCCAAAGTCCAGCGCAGCACGCGAATAGTGCAAACTCGGCCGACGCACTTCGAGGTTGCTACCATGGTAAAGGATCATATGACTTCACCGTCCTTTTTAGACGAACATCTTTTCGAGGCAGGCTTTTTTGATGTTTTTGAGCATTTCAAGCTTACGCTGATGAAGAGTGATAAGGTGGTCGAGGGAAACAAGAAAATCAGCAATTTTACGTTGTTCAACATTTTTCGGGTAGCAAAAAGACAAAGTTGCGAAATCGTTAAAACTGATACTGCGTCCA
>Ga0256405_10001133_pt1 | contig 77361 bp, 68 predicted proteins | sample RumenRJG_02DNA_FD_189096 | JGI IMG/M metagenome (GOLD analysis project Ga0256405, IMG submission 189096) | Bovine rumen microbial communities from Lethbridge, Alberta, Canada - RJG_02 | ecosystem: Host-associated > Mammals > Digestive system > Stomach > Rumen | place: Canada: Alberta... | reverse complement strand
AGAGGCTTACTACGAATGGGAGTCCAAATACTTCGTTTCAAATGGACTTGAGTGCAAGATTCTTGAGACTGATAAAGCGAATAAACACATCTTATTTCGCGTCTTCGGTAATAAGTTCGATACCTATTTCTTGGTTTGCGAAAAGAATGGATTTGTCAGCAACTTCTCAATCCATGCAACGGACAAATGGACCGAGCAACAAAAGGTTGATTTCCTGAAGAGTCTCTTATAACGAATCAACGAATCCGTTTAATACAAAATGATAAAGTCGAGCGCTCCCCTAGTCCCGGGGTCTCGTATTCATACCTTAAGAACCTCAATATTTCCGGAGACAAACCATTTAATAACGACAAATGTGTGGTTAGGCGCGGACTTATCGTCACTTCTTCGAGAATCATCAAATAGAATCACTATGGTAAGGTTGTTCGCACGAGTTTTGGTATGCCTTTCATTGGTTCTGCTCTCGGGTATCGTAGAGGCACAGGTTCTTCGGCAGTATACCGTTGAAACGGCTTTAGCAGATTTGGAAAAAGGTACAGCGGATTTAATTTTGGTCGGCGGTATCGCACCGATAGTCTATACCGGACAAGAAGGGTTTAAGGAGAAGTATGGAATTGGATACAACGATTTCGGCGACCTTCCGGCGTGTTCGGATGAAGAAATGATAGCATACAATGCCGTGCTTTTTTCTTGGTTGTATGACCACTACGGTTTGGAATGGCTCAACGATGTGCGGAGCGATGTTGAAGGGTTGCGTGAGTGGAAAAAGAATAAAACATCCCTGCAGGGCTTTCTTGATGGGCAGGGATATTCATTTAATGATACGGACGAGATTAGTTTTGATAGAGATGCCTTGATTGTTGTCGATGGGATTGTATGGAAACTTCAGGATGAGTTCCGGGAACTTCTTGATTCCACCAATGTGACGCTTGCTAAGGTTTTGGATTATACTCAATTCATTTCTATGCAGGACATTGAATCCATCCAACTAATCAACAAATCGGATTTCCCGTGGTGTGCGCCGCCAAAAGACATAGTTCTCATCCGCACAAAAAAGGAGAGTGCAATCAAGTCTTTTATTCTTAACGGAAAGATAAAACAACGGCATCGTGGCATTTCTCTAGGCAATTTATTAATGGATGAAGCGGCACTAAAAAGACAGATTCAAGAGCAGTGGAGAATCAATCCGAAAAGAATCACGGGTCTTACAGTTGAAGGAAAGAGCATCAGCATTACCACTAAATAGATTTAATACAAAATGATAAAGTCGAGCGCTACCCTAGTCCCGGGGAGGCGTTTTTCGATGTTAAAATGACACATTTGGGAATTGGCACATTCACCCATTCCGAGAAATCGTTGACGTCCCTATCATTGAATTGCGGTTTAATATCTACTTGATCAAACGGTACGGCATCTGGTTCATCGGCTGAGAGGGTATCTGAAACCTCTTTATTAACCCAAGTTCTTGGGTGATAACATGCAAACACAAAAACCAGCAAAACCGGGATCGCGATGAGTTTCTTCAACAGCCTTGTAAAAATATTTGTTTTTGTTATAATATTGTTATACATTTGTAATATAAAATATAACAAAATGATTGGATCATCTGTAACAAAGGTACAAACCGCCTTCCGATTAAATAAGGATTTAATTCATCGTCTGAAAATGAAGGCGAAAAAGGAAAACAGGAGCCTCAACAACTATGTTGAGACTGTCCTGATGGACATCGCTTATAATGAACCTAACGATGAAACAATAGCGGCCATTGAAGAGGCTCGTTCCGGGAAGCCGATGAATAAACTTGACGTGGATGGCTTGGAGGGATTTGTGGCTGAATTGTAATATATGGGAAATTGTCTATTCTACAAGGTTTAAGAAGGACTTGAAGCGATATAAGGGGCAACCTGATAGAATAAAAGATCTCAAGGCCGTGCTTCAGCAACTTCGGGATAATGGCAAAGTTGACGCATCCTATAAGCCACACAGACTCAGCGGTGAATACAATGATTGTATGGAATGCCACGTCCAGAACGATTTCCTTTTAATCTGGATTGATGAATCCCTGCGCCAGATTAAACTGGTCAGATTAGGTTCACATTCGGACCTCTTTAAATAATGGCTTAAGCCACTCCCGATTCTCGTCAATAAACTTGACAACTATGAGGAAATCCTGCCACAGGTTCAACATTTCGCTGTTTCGGGAGCCAAAGCGGACAAATCGGTAAAATTATCGGTTCGTCCTTTTTCTTTTTCTCCGCAACTCCCTGATAGCAAGCTGTATGTAAAGAGGAACTCGTTCTTGGAAAGAGGTTCAATATGATTGAGAATCTTTAGGAATTGCTCTAACCCTGTCCTCCCATTGCTTCGTATCGGAATAGTAATATATCCCTTCACCGAGCACAGTTCCAAACCAGACCATATAATTCAAACTATCCTCCTTCTCATAGCAAAACAACACTCCATCCTTGTCATCCATTATGTTGATGCGTATTGATTCGTCCAACCCGATACCTTCCAAAGAATCAGGCAACGAATCATTTGCGGCTCTATACTCTTCTATTCTTTCTACAATTGTGTTACCTACTTTTATATTCTGTTCTGTGTATGAGCGAAGGCAGGATGAAAGTAGTAAAGCAGACAAAAAGAGTCCCGATATGGAGCATTTCTTTTTCATATGCGAAAGATAGGAAAAAGGTTGGTGGGTTCCAAAAAAGATGAGTGTAGCTATCACTGTTTCATCTTATCGGTTTGCGCCAACAATGGGTTCAGCCATTCATGATTGTCGTCAATGAAATCCACGACTTTGAGGAAATCCTGCCACAGGTTCAATATTTCGTTGTTTTCGGGAGCCAAAGCGGACAAATCATCGGAAACGACGGTTTGTCCGCTTTGTATTTAATGATGCACTTATTCAATGCCCCATAAATGGTAGGATTCCATATCATTGACAATCATTTTCAATAAGGCGGAATTGTAGTTTCCCCGTTTCATGCAATTGATATCAACAGGAAAGCTAAGAGAGGTCTTTTTATGGTCAATCTCCAATACTACTCCAAAAACATCTCCATCCAATTCCATAGGGCAGTTCTGATAGATTTCTTCTTCTATATCCTCATAAGATAACTCAGTTAATTGAATGGGCCCTGTTCGTTGAAATGATTGTTTTTCTCTGACTCTTCCCTTCGTAAGCCTGTAAATCACTATTTTATCCTTTTTTCATATGTCCATACAGTTGAAAAGGTTGCATATGAAGAAGACATGTAAAAAGCGTTCTTGTTATTATGATAAAGAGCATTCACAATCTTTTCCGTTTGATTGTGATTTACCTTGACAGAATGCATCGTGGAACAAGACACGGATAAACTCATCGCAGCAAGGAGAGCGACCCAATAGCGGAGAAGACTATTTTTGTACACTTGAATGTCTAACATAGATAATACGAATGGATTCAAATATACGAAAAAAAGGCATTCTACCCATTCCCCATCCTTTTCCCCGATTCGTACCAACAATGGACGCAACCACTCGCCGGTACGGACCCGAACTCCAAAACAACCTTATCCATGGGCTTCCGTGTCAAGGAAGATGAAAAGAGAAGCACGAACGAAATCATACACAGAATGCAGGCTGGAGCGGTTTTCTTCCCGATAGCCTGCATTTTCAATTCCGATGAAGCGCCAAGATCTGGGGGCTGCTTTACAGGCGGCTCCTACGGCTTCTGCATGACGTCGCCGGTGACGGCATCGACGTACACCGTCCGGGTCTTGTCGCCCTGGAACGCGTGCCGGGGGCGCTCGAAATGTCCAACCCGCCGAAAAACAGGGAATAAAGGGATTCCTTCCGGCTATTTTATTAGAAATCAGGAGTTTCTGCTTTTGCCGTTACTCGATCCAACGACCGAGATCAACGCCTGTGCCCTCCGGGATGCCGGGTGGAGGGGCCGCGGCCGTGTCGGCCGGATAGTACAATGCTTTGCCGGAGGACGCACTGGTGCGTATCGCCACGGCGTCTCCGTCCTGGTAGGTTTCGACCGAGGATACGATGGGCATCGTGCACAAGTGCCAGTGACCGCCCCAATGCCCGTATCGGACCGGGATCCGTCGTGAAAGGCGTTCCGCGCGCGACTCGTCGGGGTCGTCGAAATACTGACCGCTACGGTTCCCCTTCTTCTGCGTAACGCCTCCCAAGTAGTTGGAAATGAGTGCTTTGATTTCGTTCGTCATATACAGGACTTCCCGGTCCGGCTCCGTTAGGAAGGGAATGAAGGTCCTTCCGCCAAGGATGTTCTTCGTGTCGTTGATAAAAAATCCTCCGGCAGGGGGATGCCCGCTGTGGGAACAGTGCTCGACGAGTGCCGGCAGGACGATGAATTCAGCAGAGTCCGGATGGGGTGCTGAGCGGAAAGCGGCTTCGAATAACTCCGTACACCGGTCTGCCCGGCAATGGCTCCGCAACCGGCGTGACCATTCCCGCCAATCTTCGAAGAAGCAGTCGATGTTTCCGTCTGTCAGGGAATCTGGCAGGAACGTCAGCGGCACCGGCGGCGTGAAATCCAGGGAGTCCCGGTAGATTTCATAAGGGCTCGGCCCCCGGGGACAAATGAACCAGACCGACGACAAACCCGCCGCCAGCAGGATGGTCAGCAGTGCGGGGACGACGTAGTAGGGGATGCCGGCGGATCTTCTCATGGGGGAAGGGCTTTCTACCGGAAGAGACGGGTGGAAAGGCTGTCGAAGCAGGCGATGCAGCGGCGGATGTCCGGGACGGAATCGTCCCAGTTGTACTCATGCTCGATGGCGAAATACCCCTGGAAGCCCTGCTCCTTGAGGATCTGCAGCATGCCGGGAACGTCCAGCGTCCCCGTCCCCCAGACGACGTCGTGCGGACCGCCTTCCGCCGTCTCGGGCGCGATGTCCTTGAAGTGCAGGGAAAGGATCCGCCCGTCCAGTTTCCGCAGGCAGTCCAGCTGGTCCAGTCCGCACCGCTTCCAATGGCCGACGTCGGCGCAGGAGCCCAGCCGTTCCGACCGGCCGGAGACGGCTTTCAGGAGGCTGTCGGGCGTCCAGTAGGTCGAAGGGCGCGGGTGGTTGTGCACCGCCACGGCGACGCCGTACTCCTTCGAGAGCCGCTCGACGAGGTCCCAGTCCTGCATCGCAGGCTCGGCGGAGATGTATTCCAAGCCCATCGCGCGGGCGAACGCGAACTCCTGTTCCCACTGCGAAGCGCCGGCGGCGACGAAGACGCCCGAACCGACGATCTTCACGCCCTTTTCCGCCGCCAGGTCAAGGATTTCCCGGCGTGTCGCCTCGTCCATCCCGAAACCGAACACCTGGTCGCCCCAGCGCTCGCCGAGCCGGTGTCCCGGGAAGGCTTCGATGTACTTCACGCCTAGGCCGGCGGTCTTCTCGAGCGCCTCTTCGAACGTGAACTTGTGGAAGGTGTACGACTGCACGGCCAGTTTCCAGCCGTGGCGTTCGGCGGCGGACGGCTTCGGTCCGCAGCCGATGACGGCCGCCGCCACCGCGGCGGCCGCCAGGATGCGGCAGAAGGTCTTCATCAGGACTATTCATCGGGCATGTCGGGCAGGGAATAGCCGTTGTGATAGGTGTGTTTCACCCATTCTTCGGCCAGGGCCTTGGCGCTGAACTCGGCGTAGCGGCGGTCGAAGCGCGGGTCGCCGTCAATGACCTTGAAATCGTCGTAGTTGACGATCCGGATCTTGTCGGTGTCGGAGATGTTGGTGAACCGCATGGCCTCTCCGTCCCACTGCAGCTCGCGGTGCAGGCCGGTGGGGCCGGCGAGCCGGACCGCCAGCACGCCCATGTCCACCATTTCGGTGAACGGACCGGCGACCTGGAAGTTCGAGGAAGTCTCGACGCGGTTCTCCGGGGATTCCTTGCAGGCGCGGATCCAGTCCTGTTCGTGGGCGTTCGTACTCCAGATGTCGCCGTTGCCGCCGGGCACCCTGCGGATGACCGGGTCGGGCTGCTTGTAGTAGTCCATCGCCGAGCGGGGCAGGAGGGTCGGTTTCAGGCCGTAGCATCCCGCCATGATCTTGCCCTTCGTGCCGACGAAGAGGAGGCCGCCGTTGGAGTCGCCCATCATCTCGCCGTCGGGGAGCTCCTCCGGGCGGGGCGGCATCAGGCCGCCGTCATACCAGTGCACCTTCAGCGCGGGCATCTTCACGTTGCCCTTGGCCGGACGGGCCGGGAAGGTGTAGGTGATCATCTCCGCGTGGGGCGGGGAATAGAGGTTGCTCAGGGTCGAGCTGGCGATCACGCTGGTCGGGTACTTGATCCCGAGGGCCATGACGACCGGATCCATGATGTGGCAGGCCATGTCGCCGAGCGCGCCGGTGCCGAAGTCATAGAAACCGCGCCAGTTCCAGGGCGTGTAGGCCGGGTCGTAGGGGCGCATTTCGGCCGGTCCGATGAAGAGGTCCCAGTCGAGAGTCTTGGGCACCTTGACGCCGCCCTTGGGCTGCATCAGGCCCTGGGGCCAGATCGGCCGGTCGGTCCAGCAGTGGACTTCGGTCACTTCGCCGATGACGCCGGACCATATCCATTCGGAGAGCTGGCGGCAGTCGTCGAAGGAGTTGCCCTGGTTGCCCATCTGGGTGGCCACCTTGTATTTCTTGGCGAGCCGGGTGAGCAGGCGCGCCTCGTAGACCGAGTGCGTCAGCGGCTTCTGCACGTAGACGTGCTTGCCGAGCGTCATCGCATGGGCGGCGATCACGGCGTGTGTGTGGTCCGGCGTGGCGACCAGCACCGCGTCGATGTCCTTCCCCATCTCGTCGAACAGGACGCGCCAGTCCTTGAAGCGCTTTGCGGAAGGGTAGTCGCCGAACGTCTTCTGGGCGTAGGTCCAGTCTACGTCGCAGAGGGCGACGATGTTCTCCGTCGCCATGTTGGCCAGGTTGCGGCGGCCGACGCCGCCGATGCCGATACCGGCGATGTTCAGTTTGTCGCTGGGGGCGACGTGTCCAAGGGTCTTGCCGAGAACGTGACTCGGGACGATGGTGAAGGCCATCGCTCCGGCGCCCAGCGCCGCGCCGGTCTTGATGAATTCTCTTCGTGTGTAATCTTTCATATGGGGATGTATTTCGTGTTACCTATGGCAAAGTCAAAGATAGGGATTCTCCGGCAATAATCCAATGGTCTTGGAGAAGAGCGGGCGAATGCGTACCTTTGTCCGTCAATCAAGATCAGAACATGAACCGGATTTTCCCAATGGCTTCCGCCGCCGTCTTCGCGCTCCTGTGCGCCGGCTTCGCATCCTGCCGCCAGACCGCTTCCGCCCCGCTGGCCGTCCGTCACTACCAGTATGCCGATTCCACGCAGTTCGCGCGAATGTCAATCTCCGCGGACCTGCCGGATTCTTCCGATGCGGTCTCCGGCGCGGTGCGGCGTGCGCTGCTGTCGGTACTGGACGAATCCCTCGGCTGCGTCACCCTGTACGAGCCCGGCCGGCTTTTCCCGCCTTTCGCCGGCAAGGACGATGACACGGAAGCCTTCCTGGGCTACTACCGCGACAGCGTCTTTGCAAAACTGGCGGGGATGGCCCGCGAAGACGCCCGGGAGCGCCGCGCGTACATGCAGGAGGATGACGACCTGCCCGTCTGGGGCTACGACTATGCCCTGAAGCAGGTCTCCGACACGCTGGACCGCCTCGTCTTCCTCTCGCAGTCGTACATCTACATGGGCGGCGCCCACGGCGGACTGACCGGGCAGGGGTACTTCACCTTCGACCGGAAGGACGGTTCGCTGGTGCGCGAGATGGTCGATTCTTCCCGCGTGGAGGAGATGCAGCCGCTGCTCGTGAAGGGCCTCCTTTCCTATTACGACTCATTCGGTGGAACGATGACGGAAGAGGCGCTGCGCGAGCGCCTGCAGATCGAAGGGACGCTCATCCCGCTTCCCGCATGGACGCCTTATCCGGACGGCGACGCGCTGACATTCGTCTACCAGCAGTACGAAATCGCCTGCTACGCCGACGGGATGCCGTCGTTCACCCTTCCGCTGGAAGAAATCGATCCTTATCTGACCCCGGCCGCCCGCCGGCTGCTCGGCCGCTAGGAACGGCCCGGGCGCAGGAACCGTGCGGTGACGCTTTCTGCGGCACCGGCCACTTCGCGCGGGGTTCCGGAGGCGACGATCCGCCCGCCTTCGCTGCCGCCGCCCGGCCCCATGTCCACCATGTAGTCGGCGTGGGAGATGACATCGAGGTCGTGTTCGATGACGATCACCGTCGCTCCGTTCGCGATCAGCCGCCGGAAGACATCCAGAAGTGTCCGGACGTCCAGCGGATGCAGCCCGATGGTGGGCTCGTCGAAGACGAAGACGCTGTCGCCCTGGGTACGTCCCATCTCGCTGGCCAGTTTGAGCCGCTGTGCTTCGCCGCCGGAGAGTGCGGGGGTGGCTTCGCCGAGCGTCAGGTAGCCGAGTCCCAGGTCGTGCAGCACCTGCAGGCGGTCGCGGATGAGCCCCAGGTCGGCACAGGCCGTCAGCGCCTCGTCCACGCTCAGCGCCATCAGTTCAGGCAGGGAAACGCCCTTCCGGCGGATATCGAACGCCCTTCGGGCGTATCGGGAGCCGTGGCAGTCGGGACAGGGGATGTCCACGTCCGGGAGGAATTGTACGTCGAGGCTGATGCTGCCGGTGCCGTCACAGGTCGGGCACCGGAGCGCTCCCGTGTTGTAGGAGAAGTCGCTGGCCTTGCAACCGCATTCACGTGCATCGGGCGTCCGGGCGAAGACTTTCCGCAACTCGTCGTGGATGTTGGCGTACGTGGCGACGGTGGAGCGGATGTTGATGCCGATGGGGGAGGCGTCGATCAGTTTTACCTGCCGGATCCCTTCCGCAAAAACGGACTGGACGTGGGCGGGCAGTTTCTCTCCCCGTGTCAGCGCCTCCAGGGCCGGAATCAGGCTTTCCAGCACCAGCGTCGTCTTCCCGGAGCCCGAGACGCCGGTGACGACGGAGAGCCGCCCCTTCGGGAAGCGGACGCTCAGGGGCCCGACCGTATGGATGCCGGAGGTCTCCATCTCGATGACGCCTGCTCCGAAAAGGTCCCGGACCGGTTCCGGCAGCGGCTGCACCGCGTTGCCCAGGAACGGGCCGATCCTTGAGGCGGAGTCGCCGGCGACCTGTCCGACAGGCCCCTGCGCGACGATCCGTCCACCGCCTGCGCCTGCGTCGGGGCCCAGTTCGATGATCCAGTCGGCGTGCTTGAGCACCTCGGGGTCATGGTCGACCACCACCACCGAGTTGCCGTCTGCCACAAGGTCGTCCATCACGCCGGTGAGGCCGGTCAGGTTGGCCGGATGCAGCCCGATGGAGGGCTCGTCCAGCACGTACAGGACACCGGTCGTGCGGTTGCGGACTGCGCGGGCCAGCTGGATGCGCTGCCGTTCGCCCGTGGAAAGGGTGCTCCCCGCGCGGTCCAGCGACAGATAGGAGAGCCCGAGGTCCACGAGCCGTGCGGCGGTGTCGCGGAACGACTCGCAGATCCGTTCGGCCATCGGCTGCATCGGCTCCGGCAGGGAGGCGGGCACGCCGTCTACCCAGGCGATCAGTTCCGACAAGGTCATCTTGCAGGCGTCTGCAAGTGAAATCCCGCGCAGGAGCGGCTGGCGGGCCGCTTCGGAAAGCCGCGTCCCGTGGCAGTGGGGGCAGCTTTCCTCTTTGAGGAACTTCTCCACGCGCTTCATCCCTTTCTCGTCCTTGACCTTGGACAGGGCGTTTTCAACCGTATAGGTGGCGTTGTAGTAGGTGAAGTCCAGTTCGCCGGCCTGGTTGGTCGTCTTGGAGTGGTAGAGGATGTGTTTTTTCTCGGCGGGGCCGTGGAAGACGATCTCCCGTTCTTCCGGTGTCAGGTCTTTGAAGGGGACATCGGTGCGGACCCCCATCTCGCGGCACACATCGGTCATCAGCGACCACATCAGGGAGTTCCACGGCGCGACGGCGCCTTCGTCGATCGAGAGGCTCTCGTCGGGAACGAGGGTGCTTTCGTCCACGGTGCGGACCGTCCCCGTCCCGCCGCAGTGCCGGCAGGCACCCTGGCTGTTGAAGGCCAGTTCTTCCGCGCCGGGAGCGTAGAACCTGGCTCCGCAGACGGGGCAGACAAGCGCCCGCTCGGCTGCCACGTCCAGCGTCGGCGGCAGGTAGTGCCCGTTCGGACAGCGGTGGCTGGCCAGGCGCGAGAACATCAGGCGCAGGCTGTTCAGAAGCTCGGACATCGTGCCGAACGTACTCCGGATGCCCGGCACGCCGGGACGCTGGTGGAGCGCCAGGGCGGCCGGCACATAGCGGACGTCGTCCACCATCGCCCGGGAGGCCTGCGTCATCCGCCGCCGGGTGTAGGTGGAAAGCGATTCCAGGTAACGGCGCGACCCCTCGGCGTAGAGCACGCCCAGTGCCAGGGAGGATTTGCCGCTGCCGGACACGCCGGCGATCCCGACGATCTTCCCGAGCGGGATGTCAACGTTGATGTTTTTCAGGTTGTGGGCCTTGGCCCCGCGTATTTCGATATGGTCTTGCATGGCGGTCATGACCGGTCGGATCCGGTCCGGAAGGCAAAGATAAGGAAAAAACCGCGACGGACCGCCGCGGCGTCCGCTGGATCATCCGATGGCAACGGCGGTGCAAGTTTGCCTTCTTCCGGAGAAAAAGGCGGGAATCGACGGTTTATTGGAAGAAAAAGCATATATTTGTTTAATCTACCACAGAACTACAGATATGAACAGATTGGCTTATTGGGGCAAATCTTTGCTGCTTACGCTGCTTGCCTTCGTCGCCTTGTCATGCGGAAAGTCCTCGGCGGAAGAACCTGAATCACAACCGGAAACCCCGGCGGCGGACGTCTCCGTCCTGGACAAGATCAACGCCCGGAAGGGAACGCTGCTGCTCGTGTGCGGCAGCAACATGGTGTACCTGATCGATGCGGATGCGGCCGCCGCCAACGGATACAAGTCTTCGGTCCTCTGGCAATGGAACGCCGCCACGGCGGCTTCCACAATGCACCTGGATGCGTCGCGTCTGGACCATCTGGACGACTGCAAGCCGGTCGACGGCGGCAAGAAACTGCTGATTACGTCCTCCTACAGCTGGGCCGTCCTGCTGGATATCGAAACCAAGAAGATCCTCTGGTATTCGAAGGAGTCCAAGAACGCACATTCCGCCGAACTCCTGCCCGGCAACCGGATCGCCGTCTGCTGCTCCACCGGTTCGGAAACCGACCCCGGCGACAAAGTGCAGGTGTTCGACGCCTCTTCGTACGGTAAGCTCCTCTGCGACACGCCTTTCGCCTCCGCGCATGGCGCGGTGTGGAACGCCTCGACCGAGCGCCTGTATATCGGCGGCAAGAGCCTCCTCAATAGCTACAAACTGGAGGGGAATCAACTGGTCCTCGACAAATCGGTGAAGACCTCCTCCTATGTGACCGGTGTCCACGACGTGACGCTGGTGAACAAGAATACCCTGCTCCTGGCCGGCAAGAAAGCGGCCCTCTACGACATCCCGTCCGGCAAGTTCACCCCGCTCGACGCTTTCTCCGCTTCGACGGCCCTCAAGTCCGTCAACCACCATCCCACCGGGAGCGAAGTCTGGTACACGGACGCCACCGAGCCCGAGGGCGACTACTCCTGGTCCTCCCACCAGGTCCGCCACCGTTCCGACGCGGCGTCCGGAAAGGAAGACCGGACGATCCGGATTCCCGATATCAACATGTACAAAGTCCGCGTCTACCGCTGGGGTCTATGATGCTATCCATGAAGGTGATACTGATTACGGGTGCGAGCAGCGGCATCGGTTTCGAGACCGCCCGTTCCCTGGCCCGCAAAGGCCACCGTGTGTATGCCGCAGCGCGGCGCCTCGGGAAGATGGAAGCCCTGCGTGAAGACGGGGTCGTTCCGATGTATATGGATGTCACGGACGAGGCTTCCGTCAAAGACGGCGTGGCGCAGGTGCTGGCGGCGGAAGGGCGGATCGACGTCCTGGTCAACAACGCCGGTTACGGCTCCTTCGGCGCCATCGAAAACGTTCCGATGGAAGAGGCGCGCCGTCAGCTGGAAGTCAATGTGTTCGGGCTGGCCGCCTTGTGCCGCGAAGTGATTCCCTCCATGCGGGAACGGCGTTCGGGCCGTATCGTCAACATCGCGTCCGTGGCCGGAAAGGCCACCATCTACTACGGCGGCTGGTATCATGTGTCGAAATTCTCCGTCGAGGCCCTCGGCGATGCGCTGCGCATGGAACTCAAGCCCTTCGGCATCGACGTCGTCCTGATCGAGCCCGGCGCCATCGGGACGGACTGGGGCCCCATCGCGGCCGACCACCTGGCCGAAACGTCCGCGGGCACCGCGTACGAAAATACCGCCCTCGTCATGGCCGAAAACATGCGGGCGGTGTACGGGTCGGGCCGGATTTCCAAGCCGGAGACCGTCGCCCGGGCCATCGTCCGGGCCGTCGAAAGCCGCCGTCCCAAGGTCCGGTACCGGGTCGGGACGGCCGCCGGCGCCATCGTCTTTTTCCATTGGCTGCTTCCCGCCCGCTGGTGGGATGGCCTGAACCGTGCCGCAGGCCGGTTCCATCTGAAACCCCAAGCCTAATATCCTACTCAGCGCATGAATGCATCATCCCGACCGCGGTCCCCGTGGACCTGGATCCCGACGCTCTACTTTGCGGAGGGCCTTCCTTATTTTATCGTCAATACCATTTCGATCATTATCCTGAAGGACCTGGGCATGGGGAACGGCCCGCTGGCCCTGCTGACCAGCCTCATCGGCCTGCCGTGGATGATCAAGCCGCTCTGGAGCCCCTTCGTGGACATCTTCCGCAGCAAGCGCTGGTGGATCGTGACCATGCAGGTCCTGATGGCGGTCTCCGTGGCCGTCCTGGCGGCGACCCTCCCGGCCGCATCACCGTTCACCTGGACGCTGATCCTCTTCGTCATCACCGGGTTCGCCTCGGCGTCGCATGACATCTCTGCCGACGGGTACTACATGATCGCCCTCGACGAGAAGCGCCAGTCCGCCTTCGTGGGCATCCGCAATACCTTCTACCGCATCGCGATGGTCTTCGGGCAGGGCGTCCTGGTCGTCCTGGCGGGGCTGCTCGAGAAGCGGACGGGCTCCGTCGCCGCTGCGTGGCGGTGGACGCTCGTGCTCACCGCCGGCCTGCTCGCCGCCATCGCCCTGTACCATTCCCTGCTGCTGCCCCGTCCTGCGGAGGACCGTACGGCCGCTCACAAGACGGGCCGCGAGGTCCTTACCGAGTTCGGACGCGCCTTCGGCTCCTTCTTCACCAAGCCGGGCATCTGGCTGGCCGTGGCGTTCATGCTCCTGTACCGCCTGCCGGAAGCCTTCTCGGTGAAGATGCTCTATCCCTTCTTCAGCGACACGGCCGCTGCCGGCGGACTGGGGCTCGACAAGGCCGCCTTCGGCCTCGTTTACGGGACGGCCGGCGTGGTCGCCCTGCTGCTCGGTGGCATCCTGGGCGGTCTGGACATCGCCCGGCGCGGCCTGAAGGCCTGCCTGCTGCCGATGGCACTGAGCCTCGCGCTGCCCTGCGCCGTCTATCTTTTCCTCGCGGCGGTCCAGCCCTCCTCCCTGTGGACGGTGGGGGCCTGCGTCGTCTTCGACCAGTTCGGCTACGGCTACGGCTTCACCGCCTACACGGTCTATATGATGCGCTTTGCGGAAGGTCCGCTCAAGACTTCCCACTATGCCATCTGCACGGGCTTCATGGCCCTGTCGATGCTGCTCCCCGGCACGGTGGCCGGTTATCTGCAGGAGTGGCTCGGCTATGTCGGATTCTTTATTATGGTAATGATATGCTGTTTCGCAACTGTTTCCGTTACATTGCTTGCGCGTCGGCGCTTGTCCTGAGCCTCGCCGCGTCCGCGCAGGTGAAACCCGGCATCGAAGTGCTGGAGTCCCGCGGCTTCGAAGGCCTCATCGGCAAACGTGTCGGCCTGGTGACCAACCCCAGCGGCGTGGACCGGAACCTCCGTTCCACCATCGACATCCTGTACAACGCGCCGGAAGTCCGGCTGAAGAAGCTCTTTGCCCCCGAGCACGGGGTGCGGGGCGACGCCTATGCCGGCTCCTACGTCCCCGATACGAAAGACCCGGCCACCGGCCTGCCCGTCTATTCCATCTATGGCCCGCACCGCAAACCGACCGCGGAGATGATCTCCGGGCTGGATATCGTCGTCTACGACATCCAGGACATCGGCAGCCGGTCCTACACTTTCATCAGCACCCTCGGCCTGGTGATGCGCGCCTGTGCCGAACAGGGGGTGGAGGTGATGGTCCTCGACCGGCCGAACCCGCTCGGCGGAAACAAGGTGGAGGGATGCCTGGTGGAAGACGGCTTCCATTCCTTCGTGAGCGAATTCAAGATCCCGTACATCTACGGCCTGACGGTGGGCGAACTGGCGATGCTGATCAATGAAGAAGGCCTCAACTGCGGCGAGAAGGGGAACGAACCGCCCCTCAAGTGCAAGCTCTCCGTGATCCCGATGGCCGGCTGGCGGCGCGACATGCGCTATCCCGACACCGGCCTGCCGTGGGTGCTCCCTTCGCCGAACATCCCGTATCCGCAGTCGGCCGTGAACTACCCGTCCGCCGGTATCGCAGGCGAGTTCCAGGGGTACCTGAACATCGGCATCGGCTACACGCTGCCCTTCGAGGTGTTCGCTGCGGAGTGGATCGACGCCGACGCCCTGAAGCGGAAACTCGACAGTTACGCGCTGCCGGGCGTCGCCTTCCGCACCATCCATTTCAAGCCCTTCTCGGGCTCGCTGGCGGGCAAGCTGATCCACGGCGTCCAGTATCATTATACCGATTTCGAGGCGGCCACCTGCACGCTCACGCAGTTCTATGTGATGCAGGCCGTCAACGAACTGTATCCGGAGAAAAACCCCTTCAAGCTGTCTGCAGGGCGGAATTCAATGTTCGATAAAGTTTGTGGTACGGATTATGTAAGGATTCAATTCGGAAAGCGGTTGAAAGTGGAAGACATCCTCGACCGGTGGTGCCGGGACGTGGACTCCTTCAAGAAGCTTTCCCGAAAGTATTATTTATATCCATAACAATCTAAAACCAATATATTATGAAAAACATTCTTCGCATAGCAGCCGCATCAATAGTCGCCCTGGCGATGGTTGCAGCACCTGCAGACACTTACGCACAGTCCAGAAGTTCTTCGGGCTCCCGGAGCACCTCCACGACACGCAATAGCGGATCTTCCGCTTCATCTTCCCGCAGTTCGTCTTCCTCCAGCAGCCGGGGGTCTTCCTCCGTCAGCCGGAGCACGTCTTCCTCCAGCAGCCGGGGTTCTTCTTCCGTCGGCCGGAGCACTTCGGGCAGTTCTTCCCGCTCTTCGGCACCGGCGACCTCGGCTTCCAGCCAGGACAACCGCCGGACCTCGACGGGCACCGCCTCGCGCGGCACGTCCTCTTCTTCCCGCAGTTCTTCCTCCGCCCGGAGTTCGTCTTCCGCCAGCACCCGGAACAGCGGCGCGACCGCCACTTCCCCTGCTGTGACGACTTCCGGCCAGGACAACCGCCGGACCTCGACGGGCACCGCTTCGCGCGGCACGTCCTCCTCTTCCCGCAGCTCTTCCAGCCGGGTCGCCCGGCCGGTAGAGTCCACCGAGCGTGCGAATGTCGCCGCTTCTTCCCGTGAGCGTTCCGCTTCTTCGAGAAGTTCCGCTTCCCGCAGCGCCGGCAATTCCGCCCGTGAGCAGGCTGCAGCCCGCTCCGCCGTCGGTAACGCCACCCGCGAGGGACTCAGTACGGTCAACGGCCAGGTCCGTGGCGGCGCCCGCGCCGCGAACGGCGTGGCTCCCGAGACCCGCAACGACTTCCTGCGGATCGGCGACGACCGCAACGTCCACCGGATCCCTCCGCGCGAGCGTGACTTCCTGACCTATGACCGTCCCGGTCACTTCTGGGGCCACAATCCGCACTATTTCGGATACCGGGTCCACTATCTCCCTCCGCGCTACCGCCGCTACACCTACTGGGGAATCGACTATTGCTTCTATGACGGAATCTGGTATCGCCCTTACGGCGGCTGGTACGTCATCTGCCGTCCTCCTTTCGGTGTCACCGTCGACATCGCTGTCTCCAACCTGGTCTTCTCCAGCGTCCGCTTTGCCTACTATTGCAACGCGTACCGGCAGTACCGTGCCATTGACGAGAACAACCGTATCATCGACGAGCAGAACCGCATCATCGCCCAGAACAACGCCACCATCGCGGCGCAGAACCGTTCCGTGGCCCTGAATACGACGCTCGCAAACGATGCGGCCTCCCTGGCGGACCGCCTCGGCCTCGTGCAGAGCTACGCGTACGCCGACCAGCCGTACTACTATCAGGACGGTGTCTTCTACATCGTCGGGAAGAGCGGGAAATACGAGGTGATCGTGCCTCCGGCCGGCGCCCTGGTCTCCGAACTTCCGGACGACTACGACATCATCACCCTCGACGGCATGGAGTTCTACAAAGTGGACGACACCGTCTACAAGATGAGCCTCGTGGAGGGCAAACCCTATCTCGAGGTCCTGGGCCAGATGTACGGCACCCTTGCCAGAAAGTACAATTACAACTACAACAACGTGACTGCCAATCCTACGATTGCGCTCGAGCAGCTGTAATCCCTGGAAATATCTCCTATAATGGAAGATGGCCGCCCGCGGCCATCTTTTTTTGTGTGAAATTGGCAAATAAAGAAACAGTTTGTTAAATTTGTGGGAAGGATCGATCTTTACATGGAAAAACTCCGTCACCTTTTCGAACAATATACGGGGCGCCCGGCGACCGATGTCGACGAGCTGACCTCCTCCGGCAGCAACCGCCGGTACTACCGCCTGCGCGGGGGCGACCTGAGCATCGTCGGCGTCGTCGGTACGAACCTGGAAGAAAACAATGCGTTCATCTACCTGAGCCGCCATTTTCTGGAAAAAGGCATCCGCGTGCCCAAGGTGCTGTCCGTCAGCGAAGACCGCATGCGGTACATCCAGGAAGACCTGGGCGACGAACAGCTCTACCAGGCGGTTTCCCACGGGCGCGAGAGCGGCGAGTACAGTTCCATGGAGAGCGAACTGCTCTGCCGGACGATGGCCCTCCTGCCGAAGCTCCAGTTCAAGGGTGCGGAAGGGATCGACTGGTCGGTATGCTATCCCGAACCGGCCTTCGGGGAGCGGATGGTGATGTTCGACCTCAACTACTTCAAGTACTGTTTCCTGAAGGCCACCGGCCTGGAATTCAACGAAGTCCTGCTCCAGAACGACTTCGAGCGGCTGAAGGACGACCTGCTCCTCGACATGGGCGACACCTTCATGTACCGCGACTTCCAGGCGCGCAACGTGATGCTCAAGGACGGGAATCCCTATTTCATCGACTTCCAGGGCGGCCGGCGCGGCCCCATCTACTACGACGTCGCCTCCTTCGTGTGGCAGGCCCGCTCGCGGTATCCCGAGTCACTGCGCCGCAAGATGGTCCAGACCTATCTCACGGCCCTCAAGGCCTATACCGCCGTTGACGAGGCAGTCTTCGAAGAGCGTCTCCGCCTGTTCGTCCTCTTCCGGACGCTGCAGGTGCTGGGTGCCTACGGATTCCGCGGCTATTTCGAGAAGAAGCCGCACTTCCTCGCCAGCGTGCCCTACGCCCTCGGCAACCTGCGCCGCCTGCTGCAGAAGCCGTTCTCCGACTATCCCTACCTGAATGAGATTCTGACGAAACTGACGACGATGTCCCAGTTCAACGAGATCGCGGAGGACCGCCGGCTGGAAGTTCGTATTTTCAGTTTCGCCTACAAGAAAGGCATTCCCGTCGACAACACGGGCAACGGCGGCGGTTATGTCTTCGACTGCCGCGCCGTCAACAATCCCGGCAAGTACGAGCATTACCGCCAGTTCACCGGCCTGGACCGGGAGGTGATCCAGTTCCTGGAGGACGACGGCGGCGTGACCCGCTTCCTGGACCATGTCTTCTTCCTGGTGGACGCCCACGTCAAGCGTTTCATCGAGCGGAAGTTCACGCACCTGCAGGTCTGCTTCGGATGTACCGGCGGGCAGCACCGCTCGGTCTACTGCGCCGAGAAACTGGCGGCCCATCTTTCTGAAAAGTTCGACATCAAGATCACCGTCTCCCACCGGGAGCTGGACATCGAAAAGATCCTCTGACATGAAAGCGCTCGTCTTCGCAGCCGGACTCGGCACGCGGCTCCGACCGCTGACGGACACCTTGCCCAAGGCGCTGGTGCCGGTCGGCGGCAAGCCCTTGCTCTACCATGTGGTGCACCGGCTGAAGGCCGCGGGTATCGACGAGATCGTCGTCAACGTACACCATTTTCCGGACTCCATCATCGGGTACATCCGCGAGCAGGATGGGTTCGGCATCCGCGTGCATGTTTCCGACGAGCGGGACTTCCTCCGTGAGACGGGCGGCGGCATCGCCTATGCGCGCCCGTTCCTGGAAGGGGAGCCTTTCCTGGTACACAACGTGGACATCCTCTCCGACCTGGACCTGGATTGGTTCCGCGCCCAGGCGCGCCCTGACGCCCTGGCCACCCTGCTGGTCAGCGAGCGGCAGACGCAGCGCTACCTCCTCTTCGACGGGGAGATGCGCCTGGCGGGATGGACGAACGTGGCGACGGGCGAGGTGAAGAGCCCGTATCCGTCGCTGGACCTGTCCAAACTGCGGAAACTGGCCTTCGCGGGGATCCACATCGCCGGACGGGACATCTTCCGGGTCATGGACGAGGACGGCTGGTCGGGGCGTTTCTCCATCATCGACTTCTATCTGCAGGAGTGCGCCCGGCATCCGGTCTACGGCGCCGTGCCGCCGCAGCTCCGCCTCGTGGACGTGGGCAAGCTGGAGACCTTGGCGCATGCGGAGGCTTTCCTGCAGGAATTATCGCAACTCCCTCATTAATTTTCAATACATTATGGCTAAATCAAATTTCTGGTCCGAGTTCAAGGACTTCGCCATGAAGGGCAATGTCATCGACATGGCAGTGGGTGTCGTCATCGGCGGCGCATTCGGTAAAATTGTCACCTCCCTGGTGAACGACCTCATCATGCCGGCGGTCGGTGCGCTGATCGGCGGATTCGATTTCACGAACCTCAAGGCGGTCATCCACAAGGCGGTCATGGCGGGCGACGAGGTGGTCAAGCCTGCGGTTACGCTCAATTATGGCAACTTCATCCAGGAGACGGTCAACTTCCTGATCATCGCCTTCTCCATCTTCCTCTGCATCAAGGCGATCAGCAAGCTGCACAAGAAGGAGGAAGCGCCGGCCGAGCCTGCGGCCCCGGCGCCGAAACCGGACGATGTGGTGCTCCTCGAGGAGATCCGCGACCTGCTCAAGAAGGAGAAGTAGTCGCTTCTTTCCGGAAAATCTTATACCCGATGATGGCCACGAAAATGCTCATCATCGGGCTTATTATATTGAAGAAACAGAAGGGAGCATAGGCCAGGGTGGGGACGCTCAGGATCGTTGCCTGTGTCATGCCGCAGCTGCTCCACGGGAAGATCGGGGAGGTGACGGTGGCGGAGTCCTCCACCGTGCGGCTCAACAGCCGGTTCTCGTAGCCACGTTCCTTGAACGTGTCCTTGAACAGGTTGGATGTCAGGATGATGGACAGGTACTGGTCGGAGACGATGCCGTTCAGCAGCGTTCCCGCCGCAGCAGTGGAAGCGACCATCCCGGCGCGTTTGCGCGTGAGGGGGAGCAGGAGGGAGGCGATGCGGCGGAGCATCCCGCTGGCCTGCATGCTGGCACCGAAGCACATGGCGCAGATGATCAGGAAGACGGTGTTCAGCATGCCGAGCATGCCCCGCGTGGTGACGAGGGCATCGACTTCCGCGTTGCCGGTGTGGACGGAAACGGTGTTGTAGATGGTCTCGATCGTTCCGGCGAGCAGGATGCGCGCTTGGGAGGCGGGACCGGTGACCGCTTCGCCGATTTCGCGGATGACGCCGGGCTGGAAGACGAGGGCGGCTCCCGCCGCGAGCAGGGTGGACAGGGCCAGGACGGCCAGGGCGGGCATTTTCCGGGCGATCATCACCGCGGTGGCCAGCGGGACGAGCATCAGCCAGGGGGACAGGAGGAACCGGGACGACAGGGCGTCTTCGAAAGAGGCGATGGTGCCGGCGTCCGCGGCCGGATGCAGCCAGCCGATGACGGAGAAGGCGACCAGCGCGATCGTGATGGACGGGATGGTGGTCACCAGCATGTAGCGGATGTGGGTGAACAGGGGAACCTTGTTCAGCGAGGCGGCCAGGACGGTGGTGTCCGACAGGGGCGAGATCTTGTCGCCGAAATAAGCCCCCGAGATGATGGCGCCGGCGATGAGTCCGTCACTGAACCCTTCCGCCTTTCCGATGCCCATCAGGGCGACGCCGATCGTGGCGATGGTCGTCCAGGAACTGCCGACCATCAGCGAGACCAGGGCGCAGATGGTGCAGGCGGCGGCCAGGAAGATCTTCGGATGGATGACCCGGACGCCCCAGCAGATGAGCGTGGGGACGACCCCGCTCATCGTCCAGGTGCCGGATACCGCTCCGATCAGGAAGAGGATGAGGATAGCGCTGCCGACGTCGGCGATGTGCCCACTGATGGCTTCTTCGAACTTTTCCCAGGGAATATGGAAGAAACGCATCGACAGCCAGATGCAGACTCCGGCCGAGAAAAGCAGGACGACCTGGCTGGCGCCGAGGATGGCATCGCTGCCGAAAATGCTGATATTCAGTGCAAGCAGGGCGACCAGCACGATCAGTGGGATCAGGGAGATGCAGGTCTGCTGCCATTTTTTCTGGAGCATGTTCCGTTCGTTTTGGGGATTGACCGGCAAGTTAGTCATTTTTTTCTTATTTTTGTGTTTATGAGAAAGCAATCCAGAATGAATATCGGGCCTGCCTGCCTGTTGGCCGCGGCCCTTCTGCTCTGTCTTCCGGCAGCCGGCGCACCGCCCCGGAAGCGGATGCGTGACTGGGGACTGACTCCCGGCGTGATGCATCCGGGCGCACACAATGCCATCACCGACGTCCCCGGCGTCAAGGTCGGTCACCTGACGAAGATCGGCGGGGAGGACATGCGCACGGGTGTGACGGCCGTCTTGCCGCATGGCGGCGACCTCTTCCGGAAGAAAGTGCCCGCCGCCGTCTATACGGGAAACGGATTCGGCAAGCTGGCCGGGTCGACGCAGGTCGCCGAACTCGGCTGCATCGAGGCCCCGATCCTGCTGACGAACACGCTGAACGTGCCGGAGGCCTTGAGCGGCGGTATCGAGTACATGCTCGGGCTGCCCGGGAACGAAGACATCGGATCGGTCAACGTCGTGGTCGGCGAGACCAACGACGGTGTGCTGAACAACGTCCGTGCGCGGTATGTCACCAAAGAGGATGTGCTGCAGGCCATCACTTCCGCCCATGACGGGCCGGTGGAGGAAGGGAACGTGGGCGCCGGCACGGGGACCGTCGCGTTCGGCTACAAAGGCGGTATCGGCACCGCATCCCGGGTCCTTCCGGCGTCGCTCGGCGGCTACACCGTCGGCGTGCTCGCCCAGACTAATTACGGGGGCAACCTCCAGATCGACGGCATCAAGGCGGACGAACTGCTGGGCCGGACGCCGTACCGGCAGCAGATCGCCGCGCAGGATGTCGACGGATCGTGCATGATCATCGTGGCGACGGACGCGCCCGTGGACGCCCGGAACCTGGAGCGGATGGCCAAGCGGGCCGTCATGGGCCTGGCCAAGACGGGCGGCATCGCCGCCAACGGCAGCGGCGACTATGTCATTGCCTTCTCCAACTGCCCGGACAACCTGATCGACCCTTCGGCCGGCCTGTACAAGCCGGTCCTGCTGCCGAACGAAGCCATGTCCCCCCTCTTCATGGCCACGATCGAGGCGGTGGAGGAGGCGTTGTGGGATTCACTCTTCGCCGCGGAGACGATGACCGGCCGCGACGGCCGTACCGTTCCTGCGCTCGACCCGTCCGCACTCGGGCTGACCTATGCGCCCAAGGACGCCATCCGCGCCTGCGACCTGCGGGTCCGGGATCCCTTCATCATCGTGGACAATGGGGCTTACTACTTGATATCCAATAAGAAACAGAAGGACGGGACCCGCTGCTTGCAGGCTTTTGAAAGTGCCGACCTGGAATACTGGTTCCCGAAAGGAATCGTCTCGGAAGTCCCCGAAGGGTACCTCGGGACACACGACTGGTGGGCTCCGGACACATATTATTATAACGGGAAATACTATGTCTTCGTGACGATTTCCAACCCGGATGCGGGCATCCTGCGGGGAACGACCATTTTCCGCTCCGACGACGGAGTGCTCGGCCCTTACCGTCCCCTTCTTACCGGCGACCGGATCAACGTGACGCCGGAAGGATACCAGTGCCTGGACGGGTCCCTGTATATCGACCCCAAGGGCCGTCCCTGGATGGTCTACTGCGTCGAGTGGAACGGACCCAATGTGCAGGACTACGTGGGCGAAATCTGGGCCGTCCGCCTGAAGAAGGACTTCACCGGTACGGAAGGGAAACCGCACCGCCTGTTCAAAGCCTCCGAAGCCCCCTGGCTTGCAGAGGATGTCGGGAACAAGGTGACGGATGCGCCGTTCATCGTAACGGACCCTGCGACGGGCCGCCTGATCATGATGTGGTCCAGCTTCGGGCCGACGGGCCATGCCCGCTACGGCATCCTCCAGTCCTATTCCGACAACGGCATCCTGGGGCCCTGGGTACACACCGACAAGGTGCTCTTCACCGAGGATGGCGGGCATTCGATGGCGTTTACCGACCTGGAAGGGAACCTGCGTATCTCCTTCCACTGCCCGAACAGCGGGTCGGAGACGCTCACCATCAAGCGCGCCGTCATATCCGACGGGCTGTTGAAGCTGACGGATTGAGTTTTCTGCGGAAGTAGCGTCACATAACGGACTTTTTGCTAATTTTGCGGCGATGAAACGCAGTACGGAAGAAATCAGCAAGGCGCTGGAAGCCTTCCCGAAGATGGACCTGGAGGATATCCGGAACTTCTTCGGGGCGGCGGTCCCGTCACGCGTGTGCAAGCGGGACTTCGTCGAGCAGCTGGGCGCCTTCATCGTGGACCGCCCCGCGGAGTGGCTCGGCAGGATGCCGGAGCGCGACCTGCACCTGCTGTCGACGCTGGTGGAGGCCGGCCCCGACGTGCCCGTGGAGGTGGATTACCCCGATTATCCCTCCGTCCTGGAAACGGTCCGGCTCCTCTCTTCCGACAACTCCGATCCCGAGATCCAGCGCCTGTGGATTTCGAAGGAACTGTACGATGTCGTCGCACCGCACCTTGCCGACGCCCTGGAGGCGGGGGAGAAGGACGGTTCGTTCGAACTCGACCGGGCGATCCTGGGTTACCTGAACCTTTACGGCGCCCTGCCCGCCGCGCATATGCGGGTGGTGATGCAGGACTACTGGGAATACACCGGCCGCGGCCGGTACCGCGATTTCTTGCGCCGTTTCGAAGAAGCCCCGGCCGCCAAGCTGTGCCGGTACATCATCGATGGCGAAGCGTATTTCGTCGCTCCCGGCATCTCCGACCCCGAGTCGCTGGTGCTGCGGCAGGAGGAGAATGCGGAGAAGATCGACGATTTCCCCGCCTATTCGGTCCAGGAGGTGCTGGAGGCCGGCAGCGAAGCTCCTTTCTTCACGTTCCGCCTCGGGTCGCCGCAGGGCCAGGCCCTGCTCGGCCTGCTGCACGACCTCGGCTACAACGACGCCGAGTCGCGCCGCGACGCGCACGACATCTGGATGACCTCCCAGATGGTCGAGGAGGGCGATACGACCGAGGCTATCTTCGCCAGCGTGAACCGGGTGCAGGACGAGATCGAGTCGTTCGACTTCTACAACGAGGCGATGCAGGTCATCGCCGATTATGCGAACATCCTGCCCAAGTGGCTGCTGATGGGGCATTGTCCCGACGAGGTCCATATGATGAAGGTGGTCCTCCGCAGCGACTCCGGCCAGCTGGAGCGCATCGTGAAGGAGAATCCGACGATGGGGCTTTTCGTCCCGGCGGCGCCCCTGTATGCCCCCTGTCCCTGCGGCAGCGGCCTGTCCTACAAGTTCTGTCACGGAAAATACATGAACTGACCCTGGGTGGAAAGGGTATGAAAGCAGCAAAGTCCGCTTCGCAGCGGACTTTGTCGGTTATTCAGTAGTGTATTAGTATATCGCCTTGTATAAAGGTCTTGCAGTTAGAGTTTTTGCTTTCACCTGCAAAAATAATCATTTTCTTCTTCAATCCAAGGATTTCGTATTATTTTCCGCCGGCTTCTCTTCCAGCAGGCCGGGGCGCAGCTGTTTCGTGCGCAGGAGGGCCTGCTCGTCCTGCCAGGCGCGGATCCGTTTCGGATTCCCGCTGAGCAGCACCTCCGGCACTTTCCAGCCTTTGTAGTCGGCCGGCCGGGTGTAGACGGGCGGGGAGAGGAGGCCGTCCTGGAAACTGTCGCTCAGGGCGGACGTCTCGTCGGTGATGGCGCCGGGCAGGAGGCGGACGATCGCGTCGGCCAGCAGGGCCGCGGGGATCTCGCCGCCGCTCACGACATAGTCGCCCACCGAGATTTCCCGGGTGACCAGGTGCTCGCGGATCCGGTGGTCGATGCCTTTGTAGTGGCCGCAGAGCAGGATGATGTTCTCCTTGAGGGACAGTTCGTTGGCGACGGGCTGGGTGAGCAGTTCCCCGTCCGGGGAGAGGTAGATCACTTCGTCGTATGTCCGCTCGGCGCGGAGTTCTTCGATCATCTTTTCGACGGGTTCCACCATCATCACCATGCCGGCGTCTCCGCCGTAGCAGTAGTCGTCCACGCTCAGGTGCGGGCCGATGCCGTATTTCCGGATGTTCCAGACATTGATTTCCACGATGCCCTTCTTGCGGGCGCGGCCGACAATGGAGTGGGCCAGCGGGCTTTCGAGCAGTTCGGGTACAACTGTCAGAATGTCAATGCGCATATTCTTTTTTGATTCGTTTTGCAAAAATAGGAAAATTAAAAGGAAAAATGGTATATTTGTAAGTCGCAAGAATTGCTTGCGGCCATGTGCAACTCAAAAATTACTGCGTTATGAGCGAGGAAAAGATTCCTGAGGCCGGCAACCAGGCCCCAGATGTAGCGGAAACTTCCAAGACCCTGAAAGAGAAACTTGGCGAGTTGGCGGACAAGGTCCAGGACACGTTGGGAGAGATCGGTGACAAGATCGAAGATGTCGCCGAAAAGCTCGACGATCTCTCGGACCGCGCCGAAGACGTGATCGACGACCTGAAGGATAAGGCCGCCGACGCGTGGGACGACGTAAAGGATGCCGCTGAAGGCCTGAAACAGCAGGTCGCCGAAAAATTGGACGACTTGAAGGAAGCCGTGAACGAAAAAGCCGAACCCGCTCCTGCGCAGGAGGAACCGAAGCCCGAACCGGAAGAAGCGCCGAAGGCGGAGGAATCCCAGGAAGAGCCGAAGGCCGAACCTGAGAAACCGGTCGACCTGGCCGCCCTGAGCCTGGCGGAACTCTCCGACCTGTTCGACAAGCTGTCGCAGGATGAAAACCGGATGACCCGCTACAAGGAAGCGGAGGCCATCAAATCCGCTTTCTACAAGCGCCTTTCCAAGGAGAAGGCGGAGGCCGGTTTCGGTGCCGCCGTCGACGAGCCGTCTTCCCGTGAGGACGTGGTCGAGGAAGCCGAGGCACCTGCCGCCGACACCGAGCGCGAGAATCCTTTCTCCGCCATCGAGATGGCTTTCAAGGGCGTCTACGCCAACTACAAGCGCGAACGCGCCGAATACAACCGCCAGCAGGACGCCCGCCGCGAAGAGAACTTCGTGAAGAAGCAGGCCGTCATCGACGAGCTCAAGGCACTGGTCGAAGCGCAGGAGGACGTCAACTCCACGTTCCCGGCCTTCCGCGAGCTCCAGAACCGCTGGCGTGAGATCGGGCCGGTCCCTGCGACCAAGTTCCGTGACCTGAACGACAGCTACCAGTACTATGTCGAGAAGTTCTACGACATGGTGAAGATCAACCGCGAACTCCGTGACCTGGACTTCAAGAAGAACCTGGAGGCCAAGCAGGAATTCTGCGAGGCGGCGGAGAAGCTGGCGGAGAACGAGAACATCGTCGCTGCGTTCCACGAACTGCAGAAGCTGCACGAGCAGTGGAAGGAGTTCGGCCCCGTGGCGAAAGAGTTCCGCGATTCGATCTGGGACCGTTTCAAGGCGGCCACCGCTGTGATCAACAAGAAATACCAGGCCTATTTCGAGGGCCAGAAGGAAAAGCAGCACGAGAACCTCGAGGAGAAGACGCGCCTGTGCGAGCAGGTCGAGGAGATCGCCGCGAAGGAGGTCGCCACATCCAATGAGTGGAACACCCTTTCGGCGCAGATCGAGGAAATCCAGAAGAAGTGGCGGACGATCGGCTTCGCGACGAAGAAAGACAATCAGAAGATCTACGACCGTTTCCGCGCCGCCTGCGACAAGTTCTTCACCCGCAAGCGCGAATACTATGCGCAGTTCAAGGACACGATGTCCGAGAACGTGGAGAAGAAACTGGCGCTGATCGAGCAGGCCGAGGCCCTCAAGGACAGCACGGAATGGAAGAAGACGACGGAGGCCCTGATTGCCCTGCAGAAGCAGTGGAAGGAGATCGGAGCCGTGCCGCGCAAGCGTTCCGAGCAGCTTTGGAAGCGTTTCCGCGAGGCGTGCGACACCTTCTTCGAGGCCCGCGACAAGAATGCGAAGCCCGAGAACGACTACTACGGCAACCTGAAGGCGAAGCGCGCCCTCGTCGAGGAGATCCGCGCCTTCGAACTGCCGGAAGGCGGCGACGCCCTTGCGGCGGCGCAGGAGTTCCTCTCCCGCTGGCAGTCGATCGGCTTCGTGCCGTTCAAGGAAAAGGAGAATATCCAGAATGCCTTCTCCGAGGCGATGCAGGCCAAGTTCCCCGACTTCCAGATCCGGGGAAGCCGTCCTTCCGGCGGCCGCGGCCCTGCACAGCGCAAGCCGCTGTCCGAGAAGGACCGGCTGGTACAGGAGTACAACAAACTGCAGCAGGACATCGATACGTATGAGAACAACATCGGTTTCTTCTCTGCATCCAAGAACTCCGAGCCGCTTATCAAGCAGATGCAGGAGCGGATCGAGGCTGCAAAACTGGAACTGAAGGCGTTGGAGGAAAAGATCCGTCAGGCTGAGGCGAGCGAGGAGTAGGGGAGAATGGACAAGAATACGATTATCGGACTCCTTCTGATGGGGTTGGTCCTGTTCGGATTCACCTTCTATCAGAACAAGCAATATCAGAAGCAGGCGGCCTGGCAGGCCCATCTGGACTCCATTGCCGCCGTGGAACAGTACAAGGCGGATTCCGCTGCGGCGGCCGTTGCGGCGGTCACCGATACGGCTTCGGTGCCGGTCTTCACGGCCGGCCCTTCCGGCGCCGTCTACAAGGATTCCCTCCTCGCCAGCTCGCATGACGCAGCCGGCGAGCTGGTCACCCTGGCCAACGAGCGGATCGAAGTCGTCTTCACGACAAAGGGCGCCCAGCCCTACTCGGCCCTCCTGAAGGAATTCCAGAACTACGGCGGATCGGAACTGTATCTCTTCCGTCCCGAGGCGAGCCACCTGGGCATCCAGGTCTATGCCGGCGAGAACATCAACACCGCCGATTTCAACTTCACCCTCGTCGAAAAGACGGATTCGTCCGTTACGATGCGCCTGCCGTTCTCCGGCGGCGGATACATCCAGCAGGCCTATGTCCTGCGGAAGGATTCCTACAGCGTGGACGACCGGATCTCCTTTGTGGGGATGGAAGGCCTGATCCCGCGCAACGTCTCCTCCCTGGACATCGACTACTTCGTGACGATGCCCCGCATGGAGAAAGGCTACCGCAACGAGGTGCAGTACTCGAAACTGAACTATTATTTCGACGGCGAGAAGAAGCCTGAGATCCTCGGACGGGGCGGCCGTTCCGCGCAGCGGCGGGTCGACAACCGGATCTCCTGGTTCGCCTTCCAGCAGCAGTTCTTCTCCGCGATCGTCCGGGCACCGCAGGAGTTCTCCTCTTCGGAGTTCAACATCGCCTTCCAGCCCGAGGACGATCCCGACCGTAACCTGATGACCTGCGAGGCGCGTCTCCGGACCGACTTCAAGGCCGGTCAGCCGGAGACGGTGCTCCCGCTCGAATTCTACTTCGGCCCGAACCACTTCCGTACCCTCAAGTCGTATGACCACAAGTACGAGAAGATCATTCCGCTGGGCGGCTGGCTTGTCGGCTGGTTCACGCGGTACGTCATCATCCCGCTGTTCGACTTCCTGCACCGCTTCATCTCGAACTTCGGCATCATCATCCTCCTGATGACCATATTCATCAAGATCGTCGTCTTCCCGTTCGCGTACAAGTCCTATTCTTCCTCCGCCAAGATGCAGGCCATCAAGCCGGAGATCGACAAACTGAATGCGAAGTATCCCAAGCAGGAGGACGCGATGAAGAAGCAGCAGGCGCAGATGGACCTGTACCGGCGCGCCGGCATCAGTCCGATGGGCGGATGCCTCCCGATGCTGCTCCAGTTCCCGATCCTGTGGGCGATGTTCCGCTTCTTCCCGGCTTCGATCGAGCTGCGTCAGCAGCCGTTCCTCTGGGCGGACGACCTGAGCGCCTATGATTCGATCGTGGACTTCGGCACGCGGGTCCCGCTGATCGGCGACCACCTGTCGCTCTTCGCCCTCCTGATGGCGGTGTCGATGTTCTTCTATTCGAAGATCACGACCGGGCAGCAGCCGGGTTCCGACGACCCGAACATGGCGAGCATGCGCTTCATGAGCGTTTGGATGATGCCGATCATGATGTTCTTCATCTGCAACAACCTGTCGTCCGGATTGAGCTACTATTACCTCCTCTCCAATCTGATCACGATGGCTGAGACCTGGGTCATTAAGAAATGGTTCGTGCATCCTGAGGAAATCATGGCGCGCCTGAAGGCATCCGAAGGCCAGAAACCTGCCAAGAGCAAGTGGCAGCAGCGGCTGGAAGAGGCGCAGAAGATGCAGCGCCAGATGGAGCAGCAGAAAAAGAACGGAAAGCGATGATCGCCGAGCGTTTACAAAGCATTCAATCGGAACTGCCATCAGGAGTTGAACTGGTGGCAGTTTCCAAATTCCACCCTGCCGGTGAAATCCTCGAGGCCTATGCGGCCGGGCAGCGGGCGTTCGGCGAGAACCGTCCGCAGGAGTTCGCCGCGAAGGTGCCTTCCCTGCCGGCTGACATCCGCTGGCACTTTATCGGCCACTTGCAGACCAACAAGCTCAAGCTGGTCCTTCCGTATGCTGCGCTGGTGCAGTCCGTCGATTCCCGCCACTTGCTGGATGCCATCCAGGCGTGGGGGGCGGCGAACGGGCGCATCGTCCCGATCCTGCTCGAGCTGCATCTGGGCGCGGAGGAGACCAAGGGCGGGTTCACGCAGGAGGAAATCATGTCGGTGATGGACGAATACGCCTCCGGTGCCGCATCGCTGTCCTGCGTGCGGATCCGCGGCCTGATGGGCATGGCGACGAACACTGACGACGAGGATGTCGTACGGTCGGATTTTTCCCGGATCCGCGCCTTCAAGGACCGGCTTTCCGCCTTGCATCCGGCCCTGGCCGACTTCACCGAACTCTCGATCGGGATGTCCGGCGACTGGCGGATCGCCCTTGAATACGGGGCGACGATCGTCCGCATCGGCACGGCTATCTTCGGCCCGCGCAAGTAGGTGTGCCCCTTTCCCGAGCTAAAAAAAGAAGCCGACCATCACTGGCCGGCTTCTTCGGATATGCCCCGCGGGCGGGAATCGATTACTGCAGCTTGCCTTCTTCGGCGGCCTTGATCATGTTCTCGTTGGCGGAGATGTAGATTTCGACGCGACGGTTCTGGGCGCGGCCTTCGGCGGTGGCGTTGTCAGCCACGGGCATCAGATAGGACTTGCCTTCGGTCGTCATACGGCTGGCGTCGATGCCACAGGACTTCAGGTAGGCGGCGACAGATTCAGCACGCTTGTTGGAGAGCTTCTCGTTCACGGCGTCGGAACCGGTGTTGTCGGTATGTCCGAGGATCGTGATGTCCGTCTCCTTCATATCGGCCATCTTGGCGGCGAAAGTGGAGAGCTCCTTCTTGGAAGCAGCGGAGAGCGTGGAACCGTTGGTCGGGAAGAGGATACCGCTGTTGAAGGTGACCTTGATGGCCTGGAGACCGTTCTGGTCCTTGACCGTTTCGATCTGTGCGTTCTCGAGCGCGGCCAGTTCTTCGGCCTTGTTCTGCATCTTCTTGCCGATGGCGGCGCCGGCACCCGCACCGACCGCCGTACCGATGGCGGCGCCGATGGCGGCACCCTTGCTGTCACCGAGGACGGCGCCGAGGCCGGCACCGATCACGGCACCCGCACCGGAACCGATGAGGGTTCCTTTCGCGGTCTTGGACATCGTCGAGCAGCCCTGGAAAACAACGGCTGCGCAAAGGAAAGCTAAAACAACCTTTTTCATCTTTTTTTGATTTAAAAATAGCCGGGCCTTCTTCAAAGACCCGGCCTTGAATTATCGCAAATATAAAATATATTTTTGATTATTTTGCAATAACGCGCGCCATTTCAAGCACTTTGTTGGAGTAACCCCACTCGTTGTCGTACCAGGCGCAGACCTTGACGAACGTAGGATCGAGCTGGATACCGGCCTTCACGTCGAAGATGGAAGTGCGGGCGTCGTTGCGGAAGTCCGTGGAGACAAGCGGCTCGTCGGTGTAACCGAGGATGCCCTTGAGTTCGCCTTCGGAAGCCTCCTTCATCGCAGCGCAGATCTCCTCGTAGGTGCAAGGAGTGTTCAGTTCGGCGGTGAGGTCGACGAAGGAAACGTCGGAGGTGGGAACGCGCAGGGACATGCCGGTGAGCTTGCCGTTCAGTTCAGGCAGCACCTTGCCGACAGCCTTGGCAGCGCCTGTGGAGGACGGGATAATGTTCTCGAGGATGCCGCGGCCGCCTCTCCAGTCCTTCTTGGAAGGACCGTCGACGGTCTTCTGCGTGGCGGTGGCGGCGTGAACCGTCGTCATCAGACCGCGCTTGATGCCGAACTTGTCGTTCAGGACCTTGGAGATCGGGGCGAGGCAGTTCGTCGTGCAGGAAGCGTTGGAGATGATGTCCTGTCCGGCGTAAGTCGTATGGTTGACGCCGTAGACGAACATCGGGGTCGCATCCTTGGAGGGAGCGGACATGATGACCTTCTTCGCACCGGCCTGGATGTGCTTCCGGGCGGTCTCATCGGTGAGGAAGAAGCCGGTGGACTCGACGACGACCTCGGCGCCGACCTCGTTCCACTTCAGGTTCGCGGGATCCATCTCGGCGGTGACGCGGATCTTCTTTCCGCAGACAACGAGATGACCGTCTTCGACGGCGACATCACCCTTGAAGATTCCGTGGACGGAGTCATACTTGAGCATGTATGCGAGATACTCGGGATCGAGCAGGTCATTGATGCCCACGACCTCGATGTCATTCGCGAAATTCTCGACTGCAGCGCGGAAAACCATACGGCCGATGCGGCCGAATCCGTTAATACCAAGTTTTACCATTTTTGAATAATATTAAAAGTTTGTTCGTATGTTCGTTCTACCATCGCAGTCTCCCTGCAAAAGTGGTGCAAAATTACCAAAAAATTGGTGGATTTCATATATTTGTAGATGAAATTAAACGAATATGGCTCCAGAACTCAATATTTTGGTTACGAACGACGACGGGTACCGTTCGAAAGGACTTGACATCTTGACAGATATGCTCCGCCCGATGGGACGCATCACCTCCATCGCGCCGAAATACCATCAGTCCGGCATGTCGATGGCGGTCTCCATGGGCTGCAAGGCGATCGCCTACCGTCCGCTGCCCGCCGACGGCCTGGCCTTCCGCGCCTACATCGACGCCACGCCGGCCAGCTGCGTCAAGTATGGTCTCGACAACATCATGGTCGACGACCGCCCCGACGTCGTCGTCTGCGGAATCAACCACGGGTCCAACGCGGCGACGGCCGCCAACTATTCCGGGACCCTCGGTGCGGCGGAGGAAGCGGCGCTGAACGGCATCATGGGGATCGGCGTGTCGCTGGACACCTTCCGTCCGGATGCGGACTTCTCCGCCGTACAACAGTATTTCCCGGCGATTTTCCGCAAGCTGATGGACAACCGCCCCGAGCGCCGGGGCATCTTCTACAACATCAACTTCCCCGACCTGCCGGCCGACCGGATCAGGGGCGTGCGCGTCGGACACGAGGGCTGCGGCCACTGGGAACGCGAATTCCAGCCCTGGAACCTCGACCAGTTCAGCCGGCGCGGTATCGTGCCCGTCGAGGCGGGCGTGCCGCTGGACCCGCCCTGCGAGGAAGGGGAGACGCTCTACATGATGGTCGGGGACTTCGTGGACGATTCGCCCGCGTCGGACACCCTGGCCGACCACCATCTGCTCCAGGCCGGGTATATCTCGATCGTGGCGCACCGCGTCGACAATACCGATTATGACGAGATCGCCCGCCTCGCTGCGACGGGCTTCAACGAGGATTTCCGATGAAGTACTTCCTGATCGCCGGAGAGGCCTCCGGAGACTTGCACGGGTCGAACCTGATGCGCGGGCTCTTCGCGGAAGACCCCGGTGCCGACATGCGCTTCTGGGGCGGCGGGCTGATGGACGCCGCGTACCGGGAGCACCGTCCGGGGACGGGTTTGCTGGAAGACTACCGGGCGGGCGCCGTCATGGGCTTCTCGCAGGTGCTGCTCCATCCCCGCATGTTCGCCCGCCGGCTGGCCCGCTGCAAGGACGACATCCTCGCCTGGAAGCCCGACGTGGTGATCCTCATCGACTATCCGGGCTTTAATTTCCGTATTGCCGAGTTCGCCCACGGGGCGGGATTCCGCGTCTACTACTATATCGCCCCCAAGGTGTGGGCTTCGCGCGAGCGCCGCGTGGAAAAACTCAAGCGCTACGTGGACAAGCTCTTCATCGTGTTCCCGTTCGAGATCCCGTATTTCACGGAAAAGGGGGTCGACTTCGTGTACAAGGGCAATCCGCTGGTCGACGCCGTGGACGGTTCCGATGCCCTCCGGGAGCCGCGTGAGGCGTTCCTGGCGCGGACCGGCCTGCCGGACCGGCCGATGATCGCCCTCCTGGCCGGTTCGCGGACCGGCGAGATCCGCACGATGATGCCGACATTCGCCGCCTTTGCGGAGCGGATGCATGCCCTGCCCGCCTATGCGGACTGGCAGTTGGTCGTCGCGGGTGCCCCTTCCCGCTCGATGGAAGACTATGCGGCCTGGACGGAGGGACGTCCGTACATGCACGTCTTGTTCGGGGAGACGTACGGGGTGATGCGCCATGCCCGCGCCGCCGTCGTCAATTCGGGTACCGCCTCCCTCGAGTGCGCCCTGATCGGCACGCCGCAGGTCGTCGCCTACAGCGGGTCGCGCCTGAACTACCTGATCGGCCGGATGATCATCAAGGTGCGTTTCATCAGCCTCGGCAACCTGATCCTCGACCGCGCCTGCTTCCGGGAGCTGTTGCAGGACTATTTCACACCGGAGAACGTGCTGGAAGAGGTCTGCCGCCTGATCGAGGATGAAGACTACCGTGCACGGATGCTGGAAGGTTACGCGGAGATCCGCCGCGCGCTGGGCTCCTCCGGCGCTTCCGCCCAGGTGGCCGCGGCGATGCTGGAAGACTTGCAATCAACCCAAAAAGAAATATGATGAAAGAGTTCAAAGGAGGCCGGGCCCTGTTGCTGGCCATGCTGCTGCTTGCCGGCGCGTCCGCTTTCGCTGCGGAGCCGGTCCGTCCCGGCTCGCTCCCGAGCGCCGTCCGCGCAGAAGGCGCGAACCACCATGTCCAGGGCATCGCCATCGACCGGGAGGCGGGCCGGATGTACTTCTCGTTCACGACCAGTTTCGTGAAGACGGACCTGCAGGGCCGCGTGCTCGGCTCCATCGACAAGATCCAGGGGCACCTGGGCGCGATCACCTTCAATCCGCAGGACCGGAAGGTCTATGCCTCGCTGGAGTGCAAGGACGACGTGATCGGCCGCGGCCTATCCGACTTCGCCGCCGGCCAGTCGATGTTCTACATCGCCGTCATCGACGTGGACGCCCTGGACCGGGTCGGCGTCCATTCCGAAGGGACGGACATTTTCAAGGTGGTCTGCATCCGGGAGGCCGGGGCGGACTACAACGCCAAGGTGACGGTGGAAGGCCGGACACTCGACCACGCCCTGGGCTGTTCAGGCATCGACGGCGTGACGATCGCTCCGAAGATGGGTGCGCGGGCCGGCAGCCGGAACTACCTGTACGTGGCGTATGGCATCTACGGCGACACCGCCCGCGAGGACAACAACTACCAGGTGCTGCTCCGGTACGATTTCCGTGCGCTCAATGCACGCGCGCTGCCGGTCTCGTTCGGTACCTTCTATGCCGGCGGCCCGGCGCATCCGCTGGACAAGTACTTCATCTACACCGGCAACACGACCTGGGGCGTGCAGAACATGGCCTACGACCCCTCCACGGAGCACCTGTTCCTCTCGGTCTACCGCGGGAGCAAGGACCGCCTCCCCAATTACGACCAGTTCATCGTTCCGATGTGGGAGAAACCCGTCCGCAGGATGCTGGAAGGCGTCCCTTACGTGAAGAAACCGCAGAAGGTCGTGGGCAGTGCCGCAGTACCGGTGCCGGGCTGGTATTTCAGCCGCGGTTCCACGGGTCTCTGCCCGGCCGGGGACGGATGGTGGTATATTTCGGAAAATGGCCGCGACAAGCAGACGGGACGGCAGGTCTGCGAGGCGCACCTGTACCGCTGGACGGGTTTCAACGGGACGAAGGTGCCTTTCGTCCGCGAACCATAGACGTGCCCGCCGGTAGGACGCTGAGGTCCACTTTGCCCGGGACGCCTTTCACGACGGCGCGGTCGGTGCACTGCCAGAGCGTCCATCCCTTGTAGGCCGGGCGGTCTTTCCGGTAATGGGCGATCCAGAGCGGGTAGCGTTCCGTGATTTCCTTGCCCAGATGGTCTTTCGCAAAGGAAGCGCCCGTATAGACGACGGGCGTCTTTCCGTAATGCGCTTCCACGGCCTGCAGCCATTGCAGCGCCCGTTCGTTGAGCTGCTGCTTCGTGCAGCCCCGGTGGAGGGTCTCGATGTCCAGCACCGGCGGCAGGTCGTTCTTGCGCAGCGACCCTACGCTCCGGATGAAATGTTCGGCCTGCAATGCACCGTCCTTCGAACTGCGGAAGAAGTGGTAGGCGCAGCGCGGCATGCCGTTCCGGGCGGCTTCCTTCCAGCGTGTTTCGAAGTCCTTGTCGCGCAGGGACGTGCCTTCCGTCGCCTTGAGGCAGACGAACCGGACGGGCCGGATCTCCTTGGCGTCGAACGGGTTGCGGACCGTATGGCGCTGCCGGTCCGTCAGTACGTAGAGCGAATCCCAGCGGATGGGACCGGCATTGTGGTGCGAGAGGTCGATGCCGTAGTCCCAGGATCCGGGCGGCACCTTGTCGCCCCGGTCCGGGCTGGCGTGACGGCCGATGCGGCCGGTCAGCACGACGGCGAGTGCGACGATGAAAACCAGTACGGCCGCCACCGTCCGGGGACCGACGGCGATCTTCCTGCGTTTCTTCTTCCTCTTTTTTGCTGACATGGTTCGCAAAAATAGTTATTTTTCCTATATTTGTTTTTCGGACAATCAAAATCAAGACGATATGGAATTGAAAGGAACCAAGACAGAGAAGAATCTGCAGGCTGCGTTCGCCGGTGAGAGCCAGGCGCACACCAAGTATCAGTACTATGCCTCCAAGGCGAAGAAGGACGGGTATGTCCAGATCGGCGCCCTGTTCGAGGAAACGGCCAGGAACGAGAAGGAGCATGCCAAGATCTGGTTCAAGTTCCTGCATGGCGGTGCCGTTCCGGCGACCACCGAGAACCTGAAGGACGCTGCCGCCGGTGAGAATTTCGAGTGGACGGACATGTACGCCACGTTCGCCAGGGAAGCCCGCGAGGAAGGTTTCGACGAGATCGCCCGCCTCTTCGACGCGGTCGGCGCCATCGAGAAGGTGCACGAGGAGCGTTACCGCAAACTGCTCGACAACATCGAGAAGGAGGTCGTCTTCTCCCGCGACGGAGACGCCATCTGGGAATGCTCCAACTGCGGGCACATCGTGGTCGGCCCCAAGGCCCCCGAGAAGTGCCCGGTCTGCAACCACCCGCAGAGCTATTTCATGCTGAAGGCGACGAACTATTAACAGATCCGATATGAGAAAGATGATCCTCGCCGCCGGTGTCGCGGCGCTTTTCTCCTGTGCATACACCCTGTCCGCCCAGGCCCCCGAGTACAAGTTCACCGTGGTGACGGAGAACCCGGTCACCTCCATCAAGAACCAGAACCGCTCCGGCACCTGCTGGTGCTTCTCGGGGCTGAGTTTCCTCGAGTCGGAAGTCATCCGCATCAAGCATATCAAGGACACGGCCGCGTATCCGGACTTCGCCGAGATGTTCGTCGTGAGCCACTCCTACAAGGACCGTGCGGACAAGTTCATCCGGACCGACGGCAACATCGGCTTCAGCGCCGGTTCCGAGTTCGGTGACGTGCTCCATGTCGCCGAGGACTACGGCCTGGTGCCGCAGGAGGCGATGCCCGGCCTGCAGAAACTGCCCGTGCACGGCGAGCTGGACGCTACGACGCGCGCCTATGTCGACGCCATGGTGAAGAACCCCAACAAGGTGCTTTCCCCGAATTGGAAGAAGGGTTTCAATGCGACGGTCGACGCCTTCCTGGGCGAGGCCCCTGAATCTTTCGAGGTGGACGGCAAGACCTATACCCCTGCCACTTACCGCGACGAGATGGGCATCGTTCCCGGCGACTATGTCACGCTGACGTCGTTCACCCACCATCCCTTCTATACTTCCTTCGCAGTGGAACTTGCCGACAACTGGCGCTGGGACACGGCGTTCAACGTGCCGATCGACGAGTTCATGGAGGTCCTGTACGGCGCCCTGGAGAAGGGCTATACCGTCGCCTGGGGGACCGATGTCAGTGAGCCCGGCTTCACCCGTGACGGCATCGGCGTACTGGTTGCGTCGCGCCTGTCCACCGCCGGTTCCGACCAGGAACGCTGGGTCGGCCGCGACGGCGAGAAGAAACCTGCCGGCGAGGTGTCCCTGCCCGAGGAACTGCCTGTCACCCAGGAGTCCCGCCAGGAGCAGTTCGACAACAAACTGTCGACCGACGACCACGGCATGCACATCTTCGGCATCGCGAAAGACCAGAACGGCACCCGCTATGTGATGGTGAAGAATTCCTGGGGCACGACCGGAAAGTACCAGGGCATCTGGTACTGCTCCGATTCCTTCGTCCGCGCCAAGTCGATGGAGATTGTCGTGCACAAGGACGCCCTTCCGAAGGAACTGAAGAAGAAAATGGGCATCAAGTAAATGAGCCTGGTCAAGCACATCCCCAATACAATCACCTCCCTGAACCTGCTCTGCGGGGTCATGGGGGTGATCTTTGCGCTGGAGGGCCGTCTTGACGCCGCGTTCGTACTGATGCTGCTGGCCGCCCTGTTCGACTTCTGCGACGGGCTGGCGGCACGGGTGCTGCACGCGTATTCCGACATCGGGAAGGAGCTCGATTCGCTCTGCGATGTCGTGAGTTTCGGCGTCCTTCCGTCTGTGATGCTGTTCTCCCTGTGGGGCCGTCCGCTCTGGCCGCTGGGCTTCCTGCCCCTGCTGCTGGCGGTATTCTCCGCCTTGCGGCTGGCCAAGTTCAACCTGGATGAACGGCAGCATGACGGCTTCATCGGCCTGCCGACGCCGGCCGCAGCGATGATCTGCGGTGCCCTGGCCCATTGCGCGTCGACGACTCCGGGCGGATTCCTGTCCACGTTGGCGGCATCCTCCTGGTTCATTCCCGCCCTCGCGCTCTGCCTGAGCGCCCTGCTGGTCTGCGAGGTGCCGATGTTCGCCGTCAAGTTGGGTGGCGGAAAGGCTGTCCCGGAATCCCGCAAGCGCCTTTGGATCGCTTTCGCCGGCTGGGTAGTGATGAGCATTGCTCTGACGGTGGTGGCCGGCGCGAAATGGTCGCTCGTCGTCCTGCTCAGTTTCGCGGGCTATGTCCTGCTCAACCTCATCCTCCCCGTTTTCCTCCGGAAGGACTGATGGCCGCCGGTAAAACAATCCTTTACGTTCATGGAATGGGCGGAGGCGGTGACAGCCGCATTCCGTCCATTCTCCGTGAGGCCCTCGCCGGGGAGGTGGAAGTCGTCGCCCGGACCTACGATTTCCGTCCGGAGACGGCCACGGAGCAGCTTTCGGACTGGTTTTCCAGGCTGCAGCCCGACTTGGTGGTCGGTGAGAGCATGGGAGCGCTCCATGCCATCGCCCTGAAAGGGGTCCCGCATCTGCTCGTCAGCCCTGCCTTGGGTGCCGCATCCTGGTTCCGGGTGATGTCGGTGCTCGTCCGCATCCCGGGCATGACATCCCTCTTCGACCGGGTCTGGCATCCGCGCGAGGGGGACCGGCAGCCGCTCCATTTCGTCCGCGCGAACCTGCTGGGCTGGCCGGATTGCCGCCGCCGGGCGCTGCGGAATGCGACGCGGGCGGGCGGCACCGATTATTTCTTCGCCTTCTTCGGCCGGCATGACCATTACCGTCGCAGCGGGGTCGTCAGCATCCGCACTTGGAAGAAGTTTTTTGGGCCGGGTTCCTGGACGGTCTATGACGGTACCCACTTCATGGAGGAACCGTTCATCCATGCGCTCCTCGTACCCAGGATCCGGGAAATCCTCGGCCTTCATTGATCCTAAGTCCTTGTATCATGGCCTCTTGGTGTAAAAGAAACATCATCCGCCCCGTCCGCAACACGGTGCTTTATGTGTTGTCCAGTTTTTTGTTCATGGTGGCGCCGCTCATCCCCCGGAAGTGGCAGCTTGGTCTGCACGGCCGGCTGAGCAGGCTCGTCTACCGCTTGAGCAAGAAACAGTCGGATATCGTGGTGGAAAACCTGACCAAGGTTTATGGCCCTGAGCGGGAGGAAGGGGCTTACTGGCGACTCGGACAACGGGTCTTCGAGTGCCTGGCGCTCACCTTCACGGATTATGCGCGGTGGGGAGCCCGTCGCAGCTGGAGTTTCTTCCGCCGTTATTTCAAGGTGACGGGGGAGGAGCACCTGCGGGCTGCCTACGAGCGCGGGAAGGGTGTCCTCTGCCTCATCCCCCATACTGCGGGCTGGGAGTTTTCCGCGATCCTCCCTCCGCTGCTCGGTTACAAGTCGGCCGGTGTGAGCAGCCGGATCAAGAATCCTGCCCTGAACAAGTTGATGATCCGGCATCGTGAGAGCCGGGGCATGCGCAATATCACGCGCAATCATTGCTACGATGCGCTTGTGGACCTGCTGCGGGCGGGGGAGTGCCTGATCATCATGACCGATCAGGACAGCAAGAACATCCGGGGTGCGTTCGTGGAGTTCATGGGCATCAAGGCGTATACGCCGATCGGCTGTTCCCGGCTTGCGGCCGATACGGGGGCTGCAGTGGTGCCGATGTGTACGTTGCGCAACGATGATGGCTCCTATACGTTCGCGATCGATCCGGAGCTTCCGCGCATCGAGGCGCCGGACGGCAGCTACGACATCCTTGCCAATACGAAGAAGCAGAACGATGCGCTGTCGCAGATGGTGTTCGACCATCCGGACCAGTGGGTCTGGTTCCACAAGCGCTGGGAGACGACGCCCGAATCGCTGGCGCGTTTCCTGGAGGCGAAGCGGCAGGCGAAAGAGCGTGCGGCGAGGCCAAGGGAAGCAAGGAGCCGGGTAAAAAAGTGAGCCGGGCGGGTTGTCCTGGCAACCCCGTGGCCGCCCGTGGCCTCGTGAAAGAGGGGCCCGCCGCGAAGCGGTGGGAGGGATGGAGCGAAGCGGAAGGTTTGCAGGACAACCCGCCCGCGAACTTGAAGCAAGATAAAATGGGACTGGCTGTCAGTCGGAAAGCGCTACAGTGTGCGGCCCGGGTAGGCCTGCAGACCGGCTTCCAGCACGTCCATCGCCTTGTCCAGGAGCGGCAGGTCGAGCACGTAAGCCAGGCGGATGTGGTTCACGCCGCAGCCCGGAGTCTTGTAGAACGACTTCGCCGGGGTGACCATCGTCGTGCAGCCGTCCATCCGGAAATCGGTCAGCATCCACTTGGCGAAGGCTTCGGCATCATCCACGGGAATCTCCGCGACGGTGTAGAAGGCGCCCTGCGGGACAGGGGAGTAGACCCCTTCCATCGCGTTCAGCCGGCGCAGCGCCAGGTCGCGGCGGGCGATGTATTCCTGCTTCACGGCGTCGAAATACTCCGGCGGCGTGTCCAGCGCGGCGATGGCGGCCAGCTGTCCGTAGATGGGCGGGCAGAGGCGGGCCTGGGCGTATTTCATCGCGGCCTTCATCACTTCGGGGTTGCGCGAGATCAGGCAGCCGATGCGGCAGCCGCAGAGGTTGTAGCGTTTGGAGACGGAGTCGAGCAGGATGACGTTCTGCTCGAGACCGGGGATGTGCATGGCCGAGAAATGCGGCTCGTCGGCGTAGCAGAATTCGCGGTACACCTCGTCGGAAATGAGGAAGAGGTCGTGCTTGCGGGCCACCTCTCCAAGGGCCAGCATGCTTTCTTTCGAGTACAGCGTACCGGTAGGATTGCCCGGGTTGCTGAGCAGGATGGCTTTCGTACGCGGGGTGACCAGCTGTTCGAACGCTTCGACGGGCGGTACCTGGAAGCCGGACCGGATGTCCGTGTGGACCGCCTTCAGCGTGATTCCGTTCATGAAGCAGAACGTGTTGTAGTTCGTGTAGAACGGCTCCATCACGATGATCTCGTCCCCTTCGTCACAGGTAATCGCCAGGGCCATGTTCACGGCCTCGCTGCCGCCCACCGTGGTGATGATGTCGGGCAATTCGATGTCGATCCCGATCCCCCGGTAGTATTTCTCCACCATTCCCTTGCGCAGCTCGATGAGGCCGGCGGAATTCGAGTAGGAGATATGGTCGAGGGTGTTTTCCTTGACGGCGTCGAGGGCGACCGCGGGCGACTTGATGTCCGGCGCACCGACGTTCAGGTGGAAGACTTTGGTTCCGCGGCTCTTCGCTTCATCGGCGAAGGGAACCAGCTTGCGGATGGCCGAGGCGGGCATCAATTGGGATTTTTTCGAGATGGTTGCCATAGAATGTCGATCGTTTTGCTTCAATGATACTTCAAAGATAGTGAGTTTTTCTTACCTTTGCATTGTTTGGTTGAAAAAGTTGCTCAGATATGGGAACGATCGGTTACTGCAAACGTTTTTTCCGTCCATGGCTGCTTGCAGCGGCGCTGGGTGTCCTTTCCCTCCCGTCCTGCGTCCGTCGGACGGACCAGGGATATGCCGCCGTCCGCTATGTCGGTCGCTTGATGGCGGACTCCCTGTCGTACGTGCAGCGGCTGGGCGCCCAGTCGGGCAAGGCCTCCGGGACCGTCTTCATCCTCGGTGATCCGGAGCAGTGCCTGCGCACGGTCGGGGATCTCCTTTCCGCGGACAACTTCGACAACATCGATGGCGCGGCCCGGCCGGATGGCCTGAAGGATTTCGCCGGTGAGCGGTTCTGTGTCGTTTTTGACTGCGCGAACGCCCCGTATGAGGGCTACCTTCCCGCCCGCGACACCCAGTTCCTGCGCGAATCCGCCGTCCGGATGGCGGTCGCGGCACTGGATACGCTCTGTCGTCCCGACCGCTATAACCCCGCCGCTTCGGCCTTCCAGACGCCTGCAAAGGTGCTGATCGTCTGCTCGCCGCTGCTGGACCGCCATGCTGTACCCGACATCCGTGACTTCCTGGAGCGTGCCGGGGCGCAGGTCCCCGTGCTCAGTTCGCCGGACACGGCGGCTGTCTATGCCGCCGACCTGTTCCGCCTCATGCGGGAACGCCGTCTTTTCACCCACACTGTCGCCCAGCCTGCGGCCGACCTGTATATGACCTACCCGGTCCGGGACCTGCAGTTCGCTTCCCGGACGGACTCGACCGGTGCTTTCCTGCCGTCCTACAAGTACTCCCGCCCTGCGGGGGACCTGGCGTCGACGTTCTCCGTCATCCGCCTGCGTGAGGATGTGCCGGCCTTTAAACTGCAAGATGTCTATGTACAAAATAAGTATTAGTCCGGAGGAAATCGAGCAGATGGAGCTGGCCGGATTCCCCGGCAAGATCAAGGTGATTGACAGCACCGGCTTGGATTTCCTGGCCGCCGTCGCCTACCTTCGCCGCCAGAAAGTGCTGGGCTTCGACACCGAATCGCGTCCCAGTTTCTCGCCTTCCCAGCCGCATTACGGCACGTCGCTCTTGCAATTGTCCGGTGCGCACCGTGCCTTCCTCTTCCGCATCAAGGAAATGGGGGACATCCCCGCGCCGCTCCGCCGGATCCTCGCGAATCCGGGCATCGTCAAGGTTGGCGCAGCCGTCGCCGACGACGTGCGTGGCCTGCGCAAGCGGCACGATTTCCAGCCCCAGGGCTTCGTGGACCTGCAGAAAATCGTGTGGGAGTATGGCATCAAGGACAAGAGTGTCAAGAAGATGACTGCCAATATCCTGGGGTTCCGCATCTCCAAGACGCAGCAGCTCTCCAACTGGGAGGCCGAGCAGCTCTCCCCGGCGCAGCAGCTGTACGCCGCCACCGATGCGTGGGTCTGTCGGGAAATGTATATCAAACTGTTGGATTCGCCCAAGGCTCCGCTCACGCCGGAGCAGATGGCGCCGAACCCGCCCAAGAACAATGCCGATGACAAAGATCATACTGAAAAGAGGTAGGGAAGAGTCCCTGCGCCGGTTCCATCCCTGGGTTTTCTCCGGTGCCATCGCCCAGGTCAGCGGGCATCCCGCCGAGGGCGACGTCGTCGGCGTTTTCGCCGCCGACGGTACGTTCCTGGCATACGGCCACTACCAGGTTGGTTCCATCGCCGTCCGCATCCTGAGCTTCAGCGGCGAGGATCCGCTGAAACCCGATTTCTGGGAGCGGATGCTCCTGCGCGCCAAGGCGGTCCGTACCGCCGCCGGCCTGACGGGCGATCCGCAGACGGACTGCTACCGGCTGGTGCACGGTGAAGGCGACGGCCTGCCGGGACTCATCATCGACTGGTACAGCGGCGTCTGTGTGATGCAGGCGCATTCGGTGGGCATGTTCCGGGCCAAGGCGGCCATCTGCGACGCGCTCAAGGCGGTCTACGGCTCCGCGCTCAAGGCGGTGTACGACAAGAGCTCCGGAACGGCACCCTTCAAGGCCGGGCTCGACCTGGTGGACGGGTACCTGTACAAGGCGGAAGGCTTCTCGGACGACGAGCAGACGGTCCTCGAGCACGGCAACCGCTTCCTGGTCAACTGGACGGAGGGCCAGAAGACGGGCTTCTTCCTGGACCAGCGCGAGAACCGGGCCCTTGTTGGTGCCCACGCCCGCGGACGGAACGTCCTGAACCTCTTCTGCTACACGGGCGGATTCTCCGTCTACGCCCTGGCCGCCGGCGCCGTCCATGTCGACTCCGTCGATTCGTCCCGCAAGGCCATGGACATGGTGGACCGCAATGTCGCCCTGAACGGTTTCGCCCCCGCGTCCCACACCGGGTACTGTACGGATGCCATCGACTTCCTGCGCGAGGTCCCGGAAGGGAAATATGACCTGATGATCGTCGATCCGCCGGCTTTCGCCAAGCACCGCGGCGTGCTGGGCAACGCCCTGCGCGCCTATCAGCGGCTCAACGCCGCCGCCATCTCCAAGGTGGCGCCGGGCGGTCTGGTGTTTACGTTCAGCTGCTCGCAGGTGGTCGACCGCGAGGCTTTCTCACTGGCCGTCTTCTCCGCTGCGGCGCAGACGGGCCGCAGCGTGCGTATCCTGCGCCGGCTCGGCCAGCCCGCCGACCATGCGGTCAACATCTATCACCCGGAAGGGGAGTACCTGAAGGGCCTCCTGCTGTATGTAGAGTAGGGTATCTATTTATAAAATAGCCGTTTACGGGTGGGCGCTTACCGTGGCCCTCTCCTGGAACCGCATGCTGCGGTCGCGGTAGCGGACGCGGATTTCCGTGTCCGGTGCGATGCTTCCCGGCAGTTTCCCGCTCCAGGTATGGGGCGATTTCCGAGTCAGCAGGGGAATATATTCGGGGTTGCGGGACGCGCGGATGCCTTCCTTGGCGAGGGTGCGGTTCCGCGCGATGCCGGTCAGCACTTCCGGCGCCACTTCCTCCTTGCGGGGGATGTCGATCCAGCCGCCCGATCCCTTGTAGCGTACCTGCGCCGTGCCTTCCGAACTGCCGCCGTAAATGTTCAGGACCAGCCGGTCCCCGTCCTTCACCCAGGCGGACAGGCCGTCTTGCCGCCCGACCGCCTTGAAGCGGAGCGAGTATCCTTTCCGGCGGAAGTCGGCGATGTAGTATCCGCGCGGCGCGCCGCAACCCATCAGGGCGTCCGGAATGCCGTCCGGTCCTTTCGGTCCGCGCCAGAAGGTGCCGCAGGAGGCTCCGGCCAGCACTTCTTCCACCTCCCGTCCGTCGATTTCGGTCAGGAAACGGGCGGCGGTGTGGGTGTGGCCGCACATCAGCAGCAGGTTCGGATGCGCTTCCAGCAGCGTGCGCAGGCTGTCCTGCGCCGCGAATTCGTGGAAGGGAATGTGGACGCAGCAGACGGCGAGCTGCTCGGCGGGCGTCTCCGCCAGCACGCCGCGCAGCCACGCCTTCTGGTCTTCCCGGAATCCGCCCTCGTAGTGGGCCTTGCCCTGCAGGCGGACGTCATCCATCAGGATGAACCGGACGCCGCCTGTCACGAAGGTCGTGTCGGGGGCGCCGATGATCCGGCTGTAGGAGGCCATGTCGCGGGGCCGGTCTTCATCGACCGTCCCGTCGAGGCTGACGACCTGCCCCCTCTTCTTGCCGTACAGGTCGCGGTCGTGGTTGCCCGGGACGGCCGCCCACGGGCAGGGCAGCGAGTCGAGGCTGGCCTTGGAGGGGGCAAGCAGGCGGACGTCGTCATTCACCAGGTCGCCCAGGATGATGACGAGGTCGAGGTCGCCCCGTTCGCGCAGTTCCCGGTAGATGCTCGCGCGGGCATAGCCCAGTTCGGTTTCGTTGTCGACCTGCGGATCGCCGACGAAGGCGACGCGCAGCGGGCCGCGGGCCCCTGCGCAGACGCAGGCCGCAAGGGCCAGTACGCAGGCGGCTGTTTTCATGCAGAAGGTGTGGCGTTTCATCATGCAGCAAATATAACAAGAATACATGAAAAAGGAGGGCGTCCACAAAACGCCCTCCTTGAAAGATCTGCCGAATGCGGGGTTATTCGGGCAGGATATCCGGCTCCATGCCGATGGTGAAGGATTCGATCCGGGTGACCTTGGCTTCGTCGCGCGAGGTATAGGCGCAGAGGATCGTGCCGTCCGGCGCCATGGCAGCGTCGAATCCGGAGTACTGCTTGACATCGTTGGCCGTCTGCCACTCCGTCCATTGGCGGTTTTCGTCCAGGACGCAGAATTCAGGCAGTTCGCTTTCGTTGTTGATGCGGATCACGACGAACGTCCCGTCCGGCCTGATGAAGAAGGTGGAGGCTTCCGCAATGGAGCCTGACGACCCTGCGGTATATGCCAGCGCATCGGCATACTTGACGAACTTGTTGTCCTGGATGGCGTAGATCTGCATCTTGGCCGCCTTGCTGGAAGCGGCGAAGACGAAGACGTTGTCGTCCGCATCCTTGCGTATGGTCAGGTTGGTGGGAATGCCGAGGGTCTCTCCTTCGGGCATGAAGTCCTCGATGACCTTCGTCCAGGTGTTGCTCTTTACCTTGTAGAGGTAGTATCCGTAATAGTTGAGCGACATGACAACGTACAGCTCATCCCCGACGGGAACGGCCTGGGCGACATAGAACATGCCGGCGTTGGCACCGCGGTCGGTACCTTCCCCGTACTTCGGGAGGCCGGGAATGCCGACGGAGGCCTGCCAGGAAGATCCGGCGTAGAACAGCCGGTAAGCATCCCGCTGGTTGTAGCCCTTCTTGTTTCCCGTGGTGACCACGTGGATCCCACCGTTGTCAAAGAACAGTCCGACGTCCCCCCAGGAGGTGGTGATGGTGCCGTCGGGCCCCACTTCCTGTTCCGCGACATCTCCCCAGGCGCCGTTCTTGATCGTCTTTACGCCCAGGATGTTCGCGGTCTTTTCACCGTGGATGACCACATAGGGCTTGCCGCTCGGATCGAAGGCGAACTGGTCGAGGATTGGCTGGCGGGAGGAGTTGTCGGCGATCCCGCTGGCCTGCACATCGAAGGTGCCTCCGTTCCATTTGGCGACGCTGAGGTTGTTGTTCTTTTCAAGGGCGTCGCCGACTTTCAGTTTCCGGTTGTAGGCGATGTAGAGCTGGCCGTCCGAAGGGTTGGCCGCGACTTCGACAGCGGTGCCGTGATCGGCGTCCGCAGCCTCGGTAAATGAGGGGATCTTGGTCGGAATCAGCTGGAGGATCTTGCCGATTTTCACGACATAGGAGGCCTTCAGCCCGGATTTGGTGTTCGTAACGACGATGTCGGCAGGGAAGGTGGCATCGAACGATGCTTTTCCGGACGCAGGAACGACGGCATCATTCACTTTGATCTCATCGTTCTCTCCGGCGGTCAGGGTGGCGACAAACGTTTTGCCGGAGCCACCGCCCTTAACGCGGATGATCATGTTGTCCGAAATGAGTTCCGGTGCGTAGTCCTTGTCAAGGGCGGCGTTGTCGGCCTTCAGGAGGGCGAAGCTCTTGAGTTCGGCAGGCGTGGTGTCCTTGACTTCCTCTTCCTGCTTCTGGCAGGAAGACATGGCCAGGGCTGCAAAGAGCAGTCCGCAGGCAGTCCATTTGAGAAGTTTCATATACACTGTTTTTAAGGGATTATTTCTTATTTGTTTATTTTTTTAACGGTATGGGAGCTGAACTTCTTGCTCGGGCCGGGATATCCGATCCCGACGGCGGGGTCGGATGTCGACGTAAGGCGGATCACCAGGGTGTTGTCTTTCCCCTCGTCGACTTTATGCTTGAGGTAGTTGATCCGGATGTATTTCAGGTACTCCTTGTTCGAGAATGTGACGCTCCTCTTGGCCGGAAGCACATAGTCGACCCCCTCCTGGAGGCCATCCCCGGGAACGACTTCAAACTCGACCGTGAGGTCTTCCTTGCGCTCCTGGGAAACCAGCCTTACCGGATACTGCAGGACCAGGTTGTCGGCCGAGGAAAGGACGGAGGAGGAAACATCTCCGGACTCGCTGGAGATGGAGACGAAATAGTCGCGGAACACGAAGTCCGACGGACGGTCAGAGCATCCTGCAAGGTTCAGGAGCAGGGATGCCGCGATGACGATGATTGATAAGAGACGGTATTTCATGGCGTTATGATTCGTTTTCTGCTTCGCTGTCAGTTCCGTTTTTCGGTCCGCCGGTCTTGTAGTCGTCGTAGCCTTCATTCTGCTCCATGGCTTCGTTGTACTGGCATTCCATCCGGTCGATCGGAAGGACGAACCGGTAGTCCGGGTATTTGAGGTATTTGAGTTTCGCCGAACTGCTGGAAGGACGGTTCAGGTCCTTGCCCAGCCGCATCATGTCGAAGAAACGGTGCCCTTCGAAGCAAAGCTCTTTCGTACGCTCCATTTCGATCAGGTTCAGTACGACGTCGGCGCTTCCTGCCTGGACGTCGACGCTGGAAACCGGAACGTTATACGCCCGCGCCAGGAGTGCTTTGATGTCGTCGATGGCCGTATTCACGTCTCCGCGGCCCCTGACGGCGGCCTCGGCGTGGATCAGGTACATTTCCGAACAGCGGAGGACAAAACAGTCGTGCACTTGCTTGTACGGGTCAGTGATTGTCCGGTCATACAGGTATTTGCAGACACAGTTGAAGGGACCGCGGCTGGCGCATTCTTCCGTGGGCAGGGGGACGTAAGTGAGCAGCGAAGCACGGATGTCGTAGGGGTCGAAGAGGGCTTTGAAGCCGGCGTCCGGGACGAAGTCCGCTCCGAGGGAACGGGAGTCATCGTAGAAACTGGCGGTAGAGGTGGTGTTGTTCAGCGAATTCATCCGGAGGATGGCTTCGGCTCCATGGTAATCCTGGCTCTTGCGGAACATGTCGACATAGCGGTCATGGGGCGTCAAGGGCACTTTGTCCATAACGGCCTTCGCGTGCTTTTCAGCGGCCTCCCACTCGCCGATGTACAGGTTGATGCGGGCCAGCAGGGCTTCGCAGGCGATATCTGAAATCTTATAGCAGTCGGAGATGCTGTTGATTTGGCAGTTGGTCTGGGCGGACGCCGGATCGCGCTCCGCGGCGGATGCGAACAGCTTGCGCGCTTCTTCCAGATCGGAGAAAATGAAAGCGTATACGTCGGCGACGCTCCTGCGGGCTACTTTGTCGTTGAATCCGGGGACATGGTCCATGATCGGAATCCCGATCTGGCTGTGGTCGGCTTTGTAGTTGTACGGCCAGGCGTAACAGTTGACCAGGTAAAAGTGGGCGAACGCCCGTGCGAAGCGTGCCTGGGCGAAGATGGTTTCCATCGTCGCTTTCTCGGAGGGGAGGGTGAACCGGTTGCCGTCCATCAGCTTCTGGCCATAATGAAGGATATAGTTGGCGGAAGAAACGACAGACCAGCCATCCGCCCACAGGTTGCGCGGGTAGGTGGATACGTGCTCGGCGGTCAGCTCATAGTTATAGGCGAGCAGTTCCCCTTCTCCGGTATTGACGGTCGTGGCCAGCAGGTCGCCCCGGACGTCGCCGTAGCGGAGAAGGTCCTTGTCGACGAATGACCTCAGTTCCTTATGGAGTCCTTCTCCGGCTGCTTTGAGCCCATCCAGCTCCGAGAAGAACGTTTCGATCGTGGCTTTCCCGATCTGTTCCACCGTAAGGAATTTCTTTTCGAATTCGCAGCCACTGATGAAGAGCAGGATGAAGGCTGCCGGAATGATATGTCGTGTTAGGGTTCTCATGGCTTGCTAAAAACTGAGGTTGACGGCGATGGAGAAGGTCCGGGGCACCCCGTAAGGGTCCCGGATGGTCTTGTAGCTGTTCCGTTTGGCACTCTGGCCGATGGACCAGAAATACAGGTTGCGTCCGATGAAGGAGACGGAACAACTGCTCAGGTGCATCGCCTTGGCCCACTCGCTGGGCAGCGCGTACCCGATGGAAAGGCTGCGGAGCTGGAGGCTGGTCTTGTTCCAAAGGTCATACGGCGAGTTGTAATCCGCCAGGGTGTTCGCGTTGTTGTACTCGATGCGCGGTACGCCCGCGCCTTCGCCGGGCGTTGTCCAGTGATCCAGTATTTCCACGGGCAGGTTCCGGTCGATGGAACCGGCGTCGTAAATCAGGGTGTAATACTGCCAGCCCCCCAGGGTGTAGTCGAACATGAACTGCGCGTTCCAGCGCTTCATGATCGTGAAGCTGTTCGATACGCCGCCGTACAGGGTGGGCTGTGAGGTGTACTGGGGCATGTAGACACGGTCGGCGAAATTGGCCGTGTAGGTCAGGTTGCCATTCTTGTCATAGTACATCCGCCTGCCGCTGACCGGGTCGACGCCGGCGAAGTCGATGAGCCACATGGCGTCTTTTTGCTGGCCCTCGATCCAGATATGGTCGAAAAAGCCCGTGTAGGAGTCACCGTCCAGTTTCTTGATGATGTTCCGGTTGCGGGCACCGTTGATATAGGTGCGCCAGGTGAAGTTGTCGTGTTCGATGTTGGTGGTGTTGAGGACAAACTCCCAGCCCTGGTTTTCGATGATCCCGACATTGTGCTTCACGCCGCCACTGGTAATGACGGAGGAGACCCGGCCGTCGTAAATGACATCGTGGGTACTCCGGTTGTAGTAGTCGATGTCCAGGCCGATGCGTCCCTTCCATAGTCCTAAGTTGATGCCGGGATTGAAGATGTAGGTCTTCTCCCAGCTGAGTCCCGGGTTGGCGGGGGAGGACAGCGTCGCCGCCATATTGGCTCCGTACGTCCCGCTCAGGGAATAGGATCCATAGGAAGATGAACTGTCGACCCTGGAATTCCCGTTGGCACCATAGGAGACCCGGAGGCTCAGCTGGCTGATCCACGGGACCTGGAAGAACTTCTCCCTGTGCAGGTTCCACCGCAGGGCCGCGGCGCCGTAGGCCTGCCACTGGCTGTATTCGCTGAATGCGGAATTCCCCTGCCGTCTCCCGGTCAGCGTGAGGGTGTAGCGGTTGTCGTAGGTATAGTTGAAGTTGGCCAGGTAGCTCATGCTTCTGGAGTGGGAGATGTTGGATGTCCCTTTCCGGGTGTCCTGGTTGGCGTATGAGATCTCGCGGATGAAGTCGTTGCTGAATCCGTTGCCCGTCGCCTGGAGATACGGGTGCGAAGTGTCGATGAATTCGACGCCGGCGACGGCCGAAATCTTGTGGGCGGAGATGAATATGCGGTCGTAGTTGACCCGTAGGTCTTCTTTGAAGCGCAGGTCGAATACGCCGTACCGGCCGGAGTAGCCGCTAAGGGATGAATCGTCCGTGTTCATTCCGGAAAGCGTCATCCTGGATTCATAGCGGGACTCGTAGATGCTTTGGAAATTGGCCGTGCTCTGGGAGGTGAGGGTGACTCCTTCCAGGGGCGTCTTGTAGATGAGCGTCAGCGCGCCCTCCATCAGGGTGGCGTTCTGGTAATCTTCGTTGTATTCCCGCTCGGGAAGCTTGTTGTACGTGAATCTCCGCTGGACGACCTTGTATTCGTCCGAGGTGCTGTAATAGTTGTAGAGCCGGTAGGAACCGTCTTCATTCCATGGAGAATAGATCGGCATGTAGTTTCCGAATCCCGAGATGGAGAAGACATTGTTGTGCTGGAACCCTCCGGAAAAATGAAGCTCCGCGGAGAGGTTCTTGGTCACCTCGATGGTCGTCTTTTCGCGCAGGTTGAAGCGGTTCTGGTTGTTTCCGAGGTAGGGGCTTTCCAGCAGGTAGGCACCTGCCGACAGGAAGTGTTTCAGTTTCTCGGTACCTCCCGTGACGGAGAAATTGGCTTCGATCGTAGACCCCGTCCCGGTGTAGATGTCAAACCAGTCGGTATCGACGTTGGTGAAGGTCTGGTATTCGTTGTCCTGCCAGGGGAAGTTCTTGAGGTCACGGCCGGAGTTGGTCCAGGCGGTATGGGCGATGTCGAACCACTGCGAGGAATTCAGGTATTTGATCCGTGTGGAAGGGTCGACGTTGTCGATGCCGTACTGGATGGACGCCTGGAATTTGTTTTTCCCGGCATTCGCGTTCCGTGTGGTGACCAGGATGACGCCGTTGGCACCGTCGGCCCCGTAGAGGGTCGTCGTGGTGGCATCCTTCAGGATGGTGATGTTCTCGATGTCATCGGGATTGATGTAGGAAAGCGGGCTCACCGTGCTGTACGAACCGGTCACTTGTCCGCTTTTGGTTCCGGTGTAGACCGGTACGCCGTCGATGACCCAGAGGGGCTCGTTACTGGCCGAAAGGGAGCCGTCGCCGCGGATGCGGATGCTGATGCTGGTCCGGGCACCGTTCACGCTGGATTCCGTAACCTGCATGCCGGGGACCATGCCCGCCAGCATGTTGTCCAGGCGGTCATGGGCACGGACCTTGAGGTCCTCTCCTTTGATCTCGAAAGCGGAGCCGGCAAAATTCTCGCGTTTTTGGATCACGCCGTATCCGGCGCTGACGACAGCTTCGTTCAGGGCATTGGAGGACTTCATGCGCACGTTGAAGACGGCGTCTTTTGCCCCGTCGAATGTCGCCTGCACCGTTTCCATCCCGATGAAGGAGAACTCCAGCAGCGTCCGGCCGCGGATGACGATCGAATAGGTGCCGTCCGCTCCCGCTTCGACGCCTTTCCCGTTGGTTTTATTAACGACGGCTGCGCCGATGAGGGGCTCTCCGGCCTCGTCCGTAATGCGCCCCCTCACCGTCTTGTCGCCTTGGGATGCGGGAGTCTGCCCCCATAGTGATCCAAGGGAGAATAGCAGGAAGGCCAGCGCTGTCAAGATGCTTTTTCTGTCCATAAGCGTTGTTGGGATTCTTCGCTTTATATAACCATGCGTGATTCCGTACAGTTCCTTCCGGTTCGCTGCAGGGGAGGGAATCCAGCGCATTTCTACAAAAATAGAAAAAAATAACGATTACGTGAAATAAAATGTCTCCTTCATCTTTTTTTTGCCGGAATCTGAAAAAGTATTATCTTTGCATTCCCGGTGCTTTGGCCGAGTGGTTAGGCACAGGTCTGCAAAACCTGCTACAGCAGTTCGATTCTGCTAGGCACCTCAAAAATTCCGGAAGCGATTCCGGAATTTTTTGTATATTGCCCCCGACTAACTACGGAGAGACATGAAACACATCCTTATCCTTTTGACTGCTCTGTGCTTTTCCCTGCTTCCTGCGCAGGCCGGCCTTCCGGACGGGCTCCTGGACGATGCCCCGTTCAAACCCTTCGAAATCACCCTTTCCTACGGCAGCCATCCGTACCATCTGACCCGTTTCGGGGCGTCGATCATCCAGCCGGGCCGGCTGGTGCACAATTCTGCGCGCTACAAGACGGATGCTACCGTTTCCATGAACACTACCGCGGAATTCGCGTGGTATTTCTCGCCCCGCTGGGCCGTTACGCAGCTGTTCGGCTACCATAAGATGAAGACGTCCGTCTATGACAGCGCCCGCATGACACCGATGTCGGAGAAATACGTGTACGAGGAAACGCCTTACTACCTCTATACCGCGGGAATCCGTTATGTCTATGTGATCCGGAAGCATTATCGCCTGTACGGAGAACTGCAGGCGGGTTACGTATGGAAGAACAAGGACCTGAAGTACTTCCAGTTCTTCGAGGGTGAAGCCAAGCGTGGCCTGACGGGGCAAATCATCCCCATGGGCATCCAGACGACCGGGCGGCTGTTCCTGAATGTCGAACTGATCAGTTTCGGCGAGTACGCCAACACGAGTTCCTACGACGCGACGCTGGGTGTCCGCGCCGGGCTGGGATTCCGGTTCTAGTTTCTTTTCAGCGCAGGACGAACTGCCAGGTCCGGAACGTGGCGTCACCGCCGTAGAAGTCGATGGTGACGTCCTTTTCGGAAACGTTCAGTTTGTAGCTGCCGGCGGCGGGGGAGTGGGTGTAGGCCCGCAGCCCCGGCCGGTATTCTTCGAAGAGCTCCGCCTCCTCTTCGACCGGTGACCCGTTGTCCAGGGCTTTGCTGCGCATCCGGAGGATGCCGTATTCCGCCGCTCCCTGGGCGTCGATCACGTACTGCGATAGTTTCTCCTTGGACCAGACGCTGTTCATCGTCATCTGCGTGATGCGTCCGCCGTCGCCCCACCAGTCGGCGAATTCGGTCCTGTGCGTGTGGCCGCACAGGGCGATGGCGCCGCGCCGGGCGAACGCCGCGCGGAAATGCCGGCGTGCTTCCGTGTCCTCCTTTCCCGCTCCACCGTGGTAGAACCAGCGGCAGCTGCCTCCGTCGAAGGGGAAGAGCGGGCCGTGGACGATGACGAAGGTGTGCCGGGCCCCTTCGGTGTCCTTCAGGATGCGCTCTGTCTCATCGTCGTCGGGACGGTTGAAATCCAGCACCAGGAACGCGTCGTCACCGATGGCGAAGTCGAAGGTCGTCTTGCGGATGTCCTTGCCCAGTTCCCGGCCCATGCGGGCGGGCATGTAATCGTAGTACGCCTGCTCCGCCCCCACGCCTCGGATGTCGTGGTTGCCCACGACCGAGACGAAGGGAAGACCGCCGAAATCGGCTTTGAAGCGGTTCATGACGTCGTCCAGCATCTTGGTGTGGACGGCGGCATCCCCGCAGTCACCCTGTATGAGGTCGCCCATCTGGAGGACCATCCGCGTATCGTCGCCCGCCAGGCAGGCGGCGCGCTTGACCAGGCGCGGGCAGCGCTCCCGCCACATCTCTCCGTTCCGGGCGAATTCGGCCCGCTGGACGCGGTTGAGCCATTCGGTCGGTTCATTGTAGAGGGAATGGTAGACGGTGTCCGGTTCCGTGTCGAAATGGGTGTCTCCGAGGATGATGACGGAATAGTTTTCCCCTTTCCGTCTTCTCCGGGCCTCGGCCGGGTGGAAAGGCCCGCCCAGCGCGAAGGCCGCCGCGCCGGCGGCGGTGTATTGCAGGAATTGTCTTCTGTCCATGTGCGTGTGGGTGTTTTGACTTTCGTAAAGATAGTGATTTTTTCGTATCTTCGTGCCATCATGCTACGGGAAATGAGACACATCGGGTTTTCTCTCGCCGTCCTCCTGCTGGGCGGCCTCCTGGCTTTCCGCACCCCGGCGGGACGCGGCGCCGTCACGACGCCCCCTGACCGCATCCTGGCGGATTCCCTGCTCGCCGCGCTGGGCGAAGTGCACGGCTGGACAGTGCCTCAGCTGATGCTGCAGGCGGCCCGCTCCCTGGCCGGGACTCCTTACGTGGGCGGTACCCTGGAAGGGGAGCAGGAGGAACTGCGCGTATTCCTGACCCGGACGGACTGCATCCTCTTCGTGGAAACCTGCCTGGACTTGGCGCTGACCGTATCGGAGTGCGGTTCCGGTGCGTCTTTCGACGATTTCGCCGTGCGGATCGCGCGCAGCCGCTACCGCTGCGCTCCGCCCTGGCGGTATTCCGACCGCCGGCACTATACGACCGAATGGATCCGTGCCGCCTGTGCGCGCGGTGAGATGCAGGACCTCACGCTCGCGCTGGGCGGGAAGGAGTACGCGCATCCCATCGGATACATGGGTGCGCATCCTGACCGCTATCCGGCCCTTTCGCGTGCCGCCTCCGACCCGGCTGCCGCGGAAGACCTGCGCCGGATCCGCGCCGTTGAGGATTCCCTGAACCGGACGCCCTGTACGTACATTCCGCGCGAGGCCGTCCCCGTCTGCCTGGCGGGTGTCCGCAGCGGCGACATCGTCTGCTTCGTATCCGCGGTGGAGGGGCTGGACATCTCGCATGTGGGGTTCGTCCTTGTCGAGGACGGCCGCGTCGGCCTGCTCCACGCCTCTTCCGCGGCCGGGAAGGTGCTTCTCGACCCGCTGACGCTCTCCGCTTATGTCGCCCGCCGCAAGGGGATCGCGGGAATCAAGATTCTGCGCGTGGCGGATTGAGATTCTGCGTTTTTTTTCGTAGGTTTGCAAAAACCACATCAGACATGACAAAATACATTCTGGCGCTGGACCAGGGAACGAGTTCTTCCCGGGCCATTGTCTTCGATCACGACGGAAACATCTGTTCCACGGCACAGACGGAATTCACCCAATATTTCCCCAAACCGGGCTGGGTCGAGCACGATCCGATGGAGATCTGGTCATCGGAAGCCGCTGTCATGGCCGAGGCCGTGAGCCGGATCGGCATCGGCGGCGGGGACATCGCCGCCATCGGCATCACCAACCAGCGGGAGACGACGATCGTCTGGGACGCGGAAACGGGCCAGCCCGTGTACAACGCCATCGTCTGGCAGGACCGCCGCACGTCTGCTTTCTGCGACGGCCTGCGCGACCGGGCGGATTTCATCCGGGAACGGACCGGGCTGATCGTCGACGCCTATTTTTCCGGCACGAAGATCCGCTGGATCCTGGACAACGTCCCCGGTGCGCGGGAGCGGGCCGAGGCGGGCAGGCTCCGTTTCGGAACCGTCGATTCCTGGCTGGTCTGGCAGCTCACCGGCGGGAAGGTCCATGTTACGGACGTGTCGAACGCCTCGCGGACGATGCTGTTCAATATCCACACCCTCCAGTGGGATGCAGACTTGCTCGCGATGCTGGACATCCCGCTGTCGATGATGCCGTCCGTGCGCTCCAGTTCAGAGGTCTACGGCCATACGCAGACGCTCGTCTTCCCGCAGGAAGTGCCGATCGGCGGCATCGCGGGCGACCAGCAGGCGGCCCTTTTCGGCCAGATGTGTACGGAACCCGGCGCGGTGAAGAACACCTACGGCACCGGCTGTTTCCTGCTGATGAATACGGGCGGTACGCCCATCCTCTCGCGCAACAACCTCCTCACCACCGTTGCCTGGAAGATCGGCGACCGCGTCGACTACGCGCTGGAAGGCTCCATCTTCGTCGGTGGCTCCGTGGTACAGTGGCTGCGTGACGGGCTGGGCATCATCCGCAGTTCCGCCGACATCGAAGCCCTGGCGGCATCCGTCCCCGACAACGGCGGCGTCTATTTCGTACCGGCGCTGACGGGCATGGGCGCTCCGTACTGGGACCAGTACGCGCACGGCACCATCTGCGGCATCACCCGCGGCACGACGGCCGCGCACATCGCACGGGCTGCCCTGGAGGGCATCGCCTTCCAGACGATGGATATCGTCGGGGCGATGGAGAAGGACGCCGGCGTGCGGCTTTCCGAGCTCAAGGTGGACGGCGGCGCCTCACGCAACAACCTGATGATGCAGTTCCAGTCGGACGTGCTGGATACGGCCGTCATCCGTCCCGGTGTGACGGAGACGACGGCGCTCGGCGCCTGCTACCTGGCCGGTCTCGCCGTCGGATACTGGTCCTCGCTGGACGAGGTCAAGCGCCAGTGGCGCTCCGAGCGTGTCTTCACGCCTTCCGGCGCCGATACGGCCGCGCTCAAGGCCGGTTGGGCCGACGCCATCTCCCGTACCCTCACCCGATAATCCTTCAACCAACGCATATGCAACAATACCTCTTCGAATTCATCGGCACACTGGTGCTCGTCCTGCTCGGCGACGGTGTCTGTGCCGCTACTTCCTTGAACAAATCCAAGGCGAAAGGCGGCGGGTGGGTCGTCGTCGCCCTGGCGTGGGGATTCGCCGTGATGATGGGCGTGCTGATCGCGGGCCCGGTTTCCGGCGCCCACCTGAACCCCGCCCTGACGGTCGGCCTGGCCGTCGCGGGCACCTTCCCCTGGGCGTCCGTCCCCGGCTATGTCGTGGCGCAGCTGCTCGGCGGTTTCGCCGGCGCCTGCCTGGTCTATGTCCATTACAAGGACCACTACGACGCTACGGCCGACGACCCCGATACGATGCTCGGCACGTTCTGCACGATGCCGGCCATCTGGAACCCCTGGCGCAATTTCCTCAGCGAGGTGATCGCCACCTGCCTGCTGGTCTTCGTCATCCTCGCCCTGGCGACGGACGGCAACCTCTTCCATGTGGGACCGTCTTCCGCCTCTCCGGGCGCGCTGGGCTCCCTGCCGGTGACCTGCCTCATCATGTCCCTGGGCATGTCCCTGGGCGGCACGACCGGCTATGCGATGAACCCTGCCCGCGACCTGCCTCCGCGCTGCGCCCATGCGCTGCTGCCGATCAAGGGCAAGCGCGACAGCGGCTGGTCGTACAGCTGGGTGCCCGTCCTCGGACCGGTGGCCGGTGCGGTCCTGGCTGCGGGGCTGTACCTGCTGGTCTTCTGATCCATGCCCGTCTCCGTTGAACGCCATCCTTTCGCTCCGTTCCTGCCGGAAGGGGCGAAAGTGCTGTTCCTGGGCAGTTTCCCGCCCCAGCCCAAACGCTGGTGCATGGATTTCTACTACCCGAACTGGATCAATGATTTCTGGCGGGTCTGCGGCCTGCTGTTCTTCGGTGACCGGCATCATTTCGAGGAGCCGGGGGAGAAGCGGTTCGACAAGGAACGGATCGTCGCGTTCTGCCGGGAGAAGGGCATCGCCTTGTATGACACGGCAACCGCGGTCCGGCGCCTGAAAGACAATGCGTCCGACAAGTTCCTGGAAGTGGTGGAAGCAACCGACCTGGCAACCCTGTTCGCGCGGCTGCCCCGTCTGGCCGCCGTCGTTACGACCGGACAGAAGGCGACGGAAGTGTTGCTGGAACGCTTCGGCTGCGCCGAGCCGCCGATGGGCGGAAGCGTCCTGCTGGACGGGGCCCAACCCGGCTGCGGCCTCCGATTCTACCGGATGCCGTCTACGTCCCGCGCCTATCCGCTGGCACTGGAAAAGAAGGCGGCTTGCTACCGCCGTTTGTTCGAGGCGTTGGAAATGCTGCCGCTTCAGCCCTTGTAGCGGGCGGCGACGGCGTCCCAGTCGATCAGGGGGCGGAGCGCCGCGATATAGTCGGCCCGGCGGTTCTGCCAGTCGAGATAATAGGCGTGTTCCCAGACATCGATGGTCAACAGGGGCACGAGCCCTTTCTGGAGCGGATTCCCGGCGTTCGGTTCTTGAGAAATCACCAGCCGGTCCTTGGCGTCCGCGCTGAGAAAGGCCCATCCGGAACCGAACTGGGTCAGGGCCGCCTTGGCGAACGCGTCCCAGAAGGCGTCGAACGAGCCGAAGTGCGCTTCGATCGCGGCCAGCAGCTTGCCGTCCGGCCGGTTGCCCTCACGCGGGGCGCGCAGGGAGGTGAAGTACAGGTTGTGGTTCAGCACCTGCCCGGCGTTCAGCCGGAGGGCGCCGGCGCTGCGGATGACGACTTCTTCCAGCGGGGCCTCTTCGAGCCCGGTGCCGGGCAGTAGGGCGTTTGCATTGTCGACATAGGCCTTCAGGTGCTTTCCGTGATGGAAGGATAGGGTCTGGGCGCTGATGACCGGTGCGAGGGCGTCCGCGGCGTAGGGGAGGGAAATCAATGAGAGCATGGGCATTGTCTATTAAAGGGATTCCAGGAAACGTTGCATCTGCGGCACCTTCGCCTTGGCGGAGCGGTACAGCTGCATCTGGTTGCGGGTGCGCACCAGGTTGTGCTCCGGGTAGCGGATCTTGTAATAGGTGTCGCCGTTGAGATAGTCCGTGAAGAAGCGGACGGCTTGCATGAAGGGGAAGAGGCAGGCGGCATAGGGCAGGTTCTCCCGTTCCACCGGCAGGAGGAAATCCGCCGTCCCGCGGATGTAGCCCCGTGCGAAGGCCTCGAAGATGTCCATCCGGAAATCGACTTTCTCCACCTCCGGCGCGTCTTCCGCGACCGGGTTGGCGGCCGTGCGGAGGAAGTCTCCGAAATCGGAGAAGACGTAGCTCGGCATCACGGTGTCAAGGTCGATGACGCAAAGGACGTCACCGTTTTCGTCGAACAGCATGTTGTTGACTTTGGTGTCGCAGTGGCAGACGCGTTTGGGAAGCTTTCCCTCGCGGTGCAGCTGCTCGGCCAGGCACATGCGCTCCCCGTCGGCGTCGATCTCGGTGAGGATGGCGCGCAGTTCGCCGCTGCCGTGGGCGTCTGCGTGCAGGCGACCGGCCTTGTCCTCCCGGACGGCGTCCACCAGCTGGCGCAGGCGCAGCTCCATGTTGTGGAAGTCCGGAATCGTCTCCCCGAGCGCTTCGGGGAGGTCGGCGAGCATCGCCTCGAAATGGCCGAAGGCCTCGCCCGCGAATTCTGAGTAGGTGGGATCCACCGTCTCATAGGTCTTCGCCCGGTCGATGAAGACGGAGATGCGCCAGTAGCTCTCTCCGTCGTAGTACCAGGTCTTCCCGCCTTCCTTCACGGGGACGAAATGCAGGACTTTCCGGTCCAGGTCGCTTTCTCCGGCGGCCTCGAGCTTTGCGCGGATGTGCGCCGTGACGGCTTCGATGTTGCGTTGCAGCAGGTCGACGTCCGTGAAGATGTGGTGGTTGATCCGCTGGAGGACATAGTCGGGGGCTCCCTCCGACGTGGTCACTTTGTACGTATCGTTGATGAGTCCGTTTCCGAGGGGACGGATGTCCAGGATGTCTCCGTCGAGGGCGAAATGTTTCGCGATTGCAATGAATTTTTCCATGTGATGTGGTCTGATCGTCATCAAAGATAGTGAGAAAGAAGCAAAAACCCAACAGATTCTGCGTATCTTTGCCTTCATGGAAATCCATTCATACGCCCGGCCCGACCTGCTGGCCGGAAAAACGCTCCTCTATCTGCACGGTTTCGCTTCCAGCGGCGCCTCGGGCAGCGCGAAGACGCTGCGCGTACTGCTCCCGTCTGCGCGGGTGCTCGCGCCTGACCTGCCCGTCGAGCCGGAAGAGGCCCTTGCCTTCCTGCAGGACCTGTGCGCCCGTGCGCTTCCCGACCTCGTTGTCGGCGCCTCGATGGGGGGCATGTATGCGGAACTGCTATACGGCATTCCGCGCATCCTGGTGAATCCGGCCTTCGAACTGGCGGACACCCTGTTGAAGAACAACGGCCTCGGCCGGCAGGAATTCCACAATCCCCGCGTCGACGGACAGACCTCGTTCCTGGTGACGAAATCCCTCCTGGAGCACTTCCGGGCGGTGAGCGGGCAGTGCTTCTCCCGGGCCGCCGAGGATGCCGGCCTGGTCTACGGGCTGTTCGGCAAACACGACCGCCTGGTGGACACTTTCGGCCTCTTCTCGTCGCACTATCCGCAGGCGATCCGCTTCGACGGCGACCACTACCTCAACGACGAGGCGGTGCTGTACGCCGTACTTCCGGTCGTGCAGTGGATTTCCGACGCCCTGGACGGCCGCGCGCGGCCGGTGCTCTTCATCTGCCTGTCCGACCGGATCGTCCACCATTCGAGCGGGCTGCCGAAGGCCTGCCGCCTGCTTTCCCGCTCGTACGACCTGCGGATTGCCGCCCTGCCGCCGTACAATGCGCCGCAGCAGTGGGCGGAGACGGTCCGCTGGTGCGAAGAGAACCTCGGCGTGCCGGTGTGGAACCGCGTCGTCCTGACGCCTCGGAAGAACCTGCTGCTGGGCGACTACCTGATTGACGCCGAACCGGACCGGGACGGCGCAGCGGATTTCATGGGAACGGTCATCCCGTTCGGGAGCGACACTTTCCGCACCTGGGAAGAGGTGCTGACCTACTTTGACCGGCTCGGCGGGCAGTAGCAACGAAATGAACCTTGTTTGGACCGGCATTTTCGCAAAAGGAAAGATATCTTTGCGAAAACGACCGTATTATGAAGATGATCATCATTTATGCCGTCGTCACCCTGGCGGCGCTTGCCCTGTGTGACCTCCTGATCACGCAGCTGGTCAAAGACAAACGGAAGCGGAAGGTATGGATCACCGTCTCGGACGTGCTGATCACCGTAGTATCGGGTATCCTGTTGTATCTCTACATGGCGGGCGGCGGCGCGTTGTTCTCTTCGGGTCGCGCGATGGAGAAGGATTGGATCTACGGAACGCTGCCTGAAAAACTCTGGAACGGACAGCGTACCGATCTGGCCAATGCCGAGTGGAAGCGGGTCTCCGACCTGCTCCAGGACTACGGGAACCAGGCGATCCGGGCGTTCGAGGACGCCGGAGACGAGGAGGACCTGAACGGTCTGTTCGCCGCTTCCCTGTTCGGCATGGAAGATTTCTACCTTTTGGGCAGTTCCGCCAGCGAAAAGAAACGGGAGGCGCAGGTGAACGAATTCAAGAAGAACTATGAAGCCGTCCTGGACAACCTGCATGAAAACATGTCGGCTTTCCTGCAGTCCGGCACCCCCGGAAGCGCCGGTGCCGGATACACCGACGCCCAGCTGTGCAAACTGCTGCTCGGTACGCCGGGCGCCGTCGCAGCGCCGTCGGCCGAGACCCAGCGTGAAATCGCGCGGAACCTGGTTGCGGGCGCCGTTTCGGGCTACCCGCGTCCGACGGTTTCGTCGTGCTCCTATGACCGGAAGGCGAAGGAATGGACCGTCCGCATGGACAATGCTCCGACCCAGACCGTCCGCTTCTTCAAACGCGACGACGGTGACACGGATGTCGAATGGACCGGGAACGACGGTTATGTTCCCAAGCGGATGCCGGCCGGAGCGCAGGAGCCTGCGTCCGCCGGGGCGGTTTCCCAGGAGCCTGCGGAGCCCGGTGTTTATGAAGAAGGGGAAGAAGGCCTGGGCGACGACGTCGCGGAAAGCACCGATTACACGCTGAAGGGCTTTCTGATCGCCGACGACGGCAGGAAAACGGCCATCGACATGACCATCACGGAGGCCGGCGTCGCGGAAGAAGATGACTCGTACGCCCTGGACGGTTTCTACCATTATGAAAGCCAGCCGGCTACGTCCGTTATCCATTTGGAAGGGTACGCGCTTTACGGGAAGAACGGATGGGCGGAATGGGTGCTCATTTCCGAAGGGGGGAAGGAACGCTTCAACCTTTCTGTAAGCGGGACATCAAGTGATGTCGACGGGACCTGGCGCATGTACCCGGACGCCGAGAGTTGCAAAGCCGGTGGCGACGACTTCGTGAAAAAGATGAAGGTGGAGCTGCATTGACGCCCGTCAGGCGTCCGCCGGGAAGACGACCCCGGCCTGGGCGCGGATCGCATCCATCACGCGCAGGCAGGAGACCGATACCTGCAGGCTGTTCCGGGCGGATTCCGTCCGGCCCTGCTCCAGCGTGTCGATGAATTCCCGGAATTCGCACAGGTATTCGTCCGCGTCGACGGGGACGGAAATGTCTTCGGCCGCCGGTCCGCCGGTCCGGCCGGACGTGGGGGCGCCGCGGCGCACCAGGGAAACGCTCCGCGTGATGTGGATCTGGTCCAGGAGCAGGATCCCCTTCTCACAGGACAGCTCCGTGGCCAGGCGCGAATCGGCGGTCTTCGACCAGGAAGCGGTGGCTTCCAGTCCGTCGTAGGAGCAGACGGCGCTGCCTTGCAGGTCGATGCGCATCGGTCCGGAGGCCGTCGGGACAAGGCAGGTCTGCACGGCCGCCCGGACCTGCTGCGGCTCACCCAGGAGCGCAATCATCGGGTAGAGGGTGTAGATGCCGACATCCATCAGCGCGCCGCCCGCACAGGACGGGTTGAAGGAACTCGGAACGGGGGCGTCCGACGCGCCGGCGAGGATCTGCCGGAGCAAGTCATATTTCGAGGAGTACTGGCAGAAGAACGCCGAATAGCGGCGGAGGGCGCCCAGCTCTCCGAGCGCCTGGCGGGCCCGCAGGAAGTTGGGCGTCAGGGTGGAGATCATGGCCTCCATCAGCAGGACCCCGTTTTCGCGGGCGGCCTGTGCCATCCCGGCGGCCTCGCGCGCGTTCGACGCCAGGGGCTTTTCGCACAGGACGTGCTTCCCGTGGCGCATGCAGCGGATGGCCAGGTCGTGGTGCGTGTGGTTCGGTGTGCCGATGTAGACGGCGTCGATGTCCGGGTCGGCAGCCATCGCGTCAACGTCCGTGAAGATGCGCGGGATGCCGTGCCCTTCGGCGAAACGGCGGGCGGCCTCCTCCGTCCGCGAACAGACGGCCTCGGCCCTGAAGCGGGGATCGAGCACCGCGCCGCGCAGCACCCAGTCCGTGATGCGGCCGGTCCCGACCAGCCCGAATCGAATGGTTCTCATGTGGTTCCGTATCATTTCATTGCACCGTGCTCTTCCAGATAGGCGAAGACCTCGTCCATCTTCGCATCCGCACCGGCGGACAGGGTCTCGTAAGGCAGCCGGGGGAGCTGGCGCAGCGTCTTCTCATCGAGCGAAGGGGCGAAGAGGATCATGCCGGCGGCCTTGTCCTTCAGTTTCAGCGCCGCCGTGGCGACGGCTCCGCCGCTGAACCCGTCCGCGGCGAGGAAGACCAGGTCCCGGTCGGCGAAGCGTTCGCCCGTCACTTTCGCGGCCAGGTTCCGCACGGTCCGCTCGTTCCCGTCGCAGGCGAACGTGCAGGCGAAGATGCCGCGGCCGGCAAGCGCCTGCGCCTTTTTCCCGGCGAAAGCCGTCTTGAGCGGTTCGTGGAAGAACAGGACGACGGGACGCGTCCCCTCCGATTCGACGGAGCGGCCGTCCTCGTCACAGGGCTTGTAGACCTTCCCGAAGGCTTTTTTTCCGTGGAGGTAGTAGCTCAGTTCTTCAGAGACTACGTTCGTCCCTTCACGGGTCGTGATCCTTTCGCGGACTTTTTCCGGTCCGAAGGCCTTCCATCCGAAAAATCCGAGACTTGCCAGGACCAGCGCGGCGGCCAGGGATAACAGCAACTTTTTCATGGCGTTCAATCTTTTGGATTCGCAGGTCCAAATGTAAGCATTATTTCGTAATTTTGCCTTTTGCATGGCAGAAGTCGACCACATAATGACGAAGCGCGGTTTCCGTTTGCGCGACTCCCTGAAGAAGATGCCGGAACGGCGGTTGCTGCTGGGGCTCAGCCTGGTAGTGGGCGCCCTTGCGGGCCTGGCGGCGGTCCTGCTCAAGTGCCTGATCCACTGGATCCAGACCCTTCTGCAGTCGGCGGCGGGCGGCGGCACCCTGCTGCTGTACGTCGTGCTGCCCGGCGTGGGCATGATGCTCTCTTTCCTTTTCTGCCGTTACCTGATCCGCGACGACATCGGCCACGGCGTGACCAAGGCCCTCCATGCCGTCTCCACCAGTGAATCGCGCATCCGTCCGCACAACATGTGGTCATCGGTGCTCGCCAGTTCCGTGACCATCGGTTTCGGCGGTTCCGTCGGAGCGGAGGCTCCGATCGTCTATACCGGCGCCGCCATCGGTTCCAACGTCGCGCGCTACCTGGGCCTGTCGTACCGCAACATGACCATCCTGCTGGGCTGCGGAGCGTCCGCCGCCGTCGCCGGCATCTTCAATGCCCCGCTGGCCGGGGTGCTGTTCACCCTGGAGATCCTCCTGTTCAACATCTCCATGACGTCGATGATGCCCCTGCTCCTTGCGACCGTCTCTGCAACGGTCGTCTCGAGCCTGCTTCTGGGGACGGACACGCCTTTCCATGTAGCACTGACGCCCTTCTCCATGCGGAACATTCCGTTCTACGTGCTGCTCGGGCTGTTCTGCGGCGGTTGTTCCATCTATTTCATCCGGATGACCCTGTCGCTGGAAGACCGGATCGGGAAGTTCCGCAACCCCTGGTTGAAATGGCTGTGCTGTGCGGCGGGCCTCGGACTGCTGATCTGGCTCTTCCCGCCGCTGTACGGCGAGGGCTATGCTTCGCTGGGCGACCTGCTCGGCGGCCGTGAACTGACCCTCGACGGGCAGACCCCGCTGGCCTTCCTTTCGCACGGCCGCTGGTCCGTCCCGGTGTTCTTCCTGCTGATCCTGCTGCTGAAAGTCTTTTCGATGACGCTCACCAACGCGGGCGGCGGCGTGGGCGGTACCTTCGGCCCGACGCTCTTTGTCGGAGCCATCGCCGGATTCTTCGTCGCCCGGTCCCTCAACCTGCTGCTCGACGGCACGTCGCTGACCGTCCCGGAACAGAATTTCGTGCTGGTGGGCATGGCCGGCCTGATGGCGGGCGTGATGCAGGCGCCGATGACGGCCATCTTCCTCATCGCGGAGATTTCGGGCGGCTACGAACTGTTCCTGCCCCTGATCCTGACGTCGACCATCGCGTTCGGCACCACCCGGATGGGCGAGACTTACTCCATTTATACGAAGCGGCTCGCCCTGCGCGGCGAACTGCTGACGCACGACAGCGACCAGACCGTCCTCACCCTCCTGAAGGTGGAGGACATGATCGAGAACGATTTCTCCACCGTGCGGATTGATGACACGCTCGGGAAGATGGTGGAGACGGTGTCGGAATCTTCCCGCAACCTGTTCCCGGTCATCGACGGGAAGGGGCGCTTCCAGGGGTATGTCTCCCTGGAGATGATCCGCAAAGAGATGTTCCGGACCGACCTTTACGACAAGAAACACGTATACAACTATATGCTCAGCGCGCCCGAATATGTGTTCGTGGACGAGAAGATGGAATCCGTCATGCGGAAGTTCGAGCGGACGGACGCCTGGAACCTGCCGGTCGTCCGGCACGACCGCACCTATGTGGGCTTCGTGTCGAAGTCGAAGATCTTCTCCGCCTATCGGCAGGAGCTGAGGGAAGTATCCCAGGACTAGTCGCTTATGAAACAGATCTACATTGATTACATCGCCCGGGAACTCTCGGTCAAGGACTGGCAGGTGGAGAATTGCATCCACCTGTTCGAGGAGGGGAGCACCATCCCGTTCATCAGCCGCTACCGCAAGGAGAAGACGGGTGGCCTGGACGACGAGGCCGTCGCCCGGATCAAGCACTGGGCGGACGTCTTCACGGAGATGGAGAAACGGAAGGAAAGCATCCTTTCCACCATCGACGGCCAGGGCAAACTGACCGATGCACTCCGTGCGCAGATCGAATCCTGCGTGGTCTCGCGCGAACTGGAAGATCTGTACCTCCCGTTCCGGCCGAAGCGCCGTACGCGTGCCACGGTGGCCCGCGAGAAGGGGCTGGAACCGCTGGCGGAACGGCTGATGTCATGCGTTCCGGACGATCCCCGGAAAGAGGCGGCGCCCTTTGTCGGCGGGCAGGTGGCGGACGTGGAGGAGGCCCTCGCCGGGGCGCGGGACATCATCGCCGAGCACCTCTCGGAGTCGGCGCCTGTCCGTGAAACCCTGCGCCGCACGTTCCGTGCCCGACGGATCGTCGGGTCGCCCACGAAAGCGGCCTCGACGGCGCCCGAGGCGTCCAAGTACCGCTCGTATTTCAACTTCTCGATGCCGCTGCAGCGGATCCCTTCGCACAATCTGCTGGCCATGCTCCGCGCCCGCAATGAAGGTTTCCTTTCGCTGGGCATCGATGCGGATCCGGAGCGCTGTACGGCGCGGATGTATGACGATTTCTGCCGGACGCGCCGCCGTCCCGCCCCGCGGCTCGCCGAGCAGCTCCACGCGGCGGTCGACGACGCGTACAAGCGCCTGCTGGAGCCTTCCATTACCAATGAAGTGCTCTCCGAGGCCAAGGAGAAGGCAGACCTGGAATCGATCGCCGTCTTCGGTGAGAACCTGACCCAGCTCCTGCTTTCCCCGCCGGTCGGCCAGAAACGGACGATGGCCATCGACCCCGGTTTCCGCAACGGCTGCAAGATCGTCTGCCTGGACGAGCGCGGCGGCCTGTTGCACCACGAGATCCTCTTCCCGCATCCGCCGCAGAACGAGAAGGTGAAGTCGATCATGCGCCTGTCGGACATGGTGGAAACGTACGGCGTGGAGGTGATTGCCATCGGCAACGGGACGGCGGCCCGCGAGACGGAGGAATTCGTCCGCCGGGTGGGCCTTCCGGAGACGGTGAAGGTGTACACCGTCAGTGAAGACGGCGCTTCCATCTATTCCGCGTCCGAGGTGGCGCGCAAGGAGTTTCCCGACGAGGACGTCACGGTGCGCGGCGCCGTCTCGATCGGCCGCCGGCTCATGGACCCGCTCGCCGAACTGGTGAAGATCGATCCCAAGTCGCTTGGCATCGGGCAGTACCAGCACGACGTGGACCAGGGGCTGCTCCGCGAGAAACTGGACAACACCGTCGTCTCCTGCGTGAACCGGGTGGGCGTCAACCTCAACACCGCCAGCGCCTATCTGCTGAGCTATGTGTCGGGCATCGGCCCCGTGCTGGCCGGGAACATCGTCTCCTATCGCGACGCGGCGGGGGGCTTTTCGTCCCGGAAGGAACTGATGAAGGTGCCCAAGCTCGGTCCGAAAGCGTTCGAGCAATGTGCGGGCTTCCTCCGGGTCGCCGGGGCGGAGAATCCGCTGGACAATTCCGCGGTGCATCCCGAGTCGTACCATCTGGTGGACCGCATGGCGGCCGACCTGGGCGTTACGACGAAGGAACTGGTTGGGAACGAGTCGCTCTGCGCCCGGATCGATCCGGCGAAATATGTGGAGGGCGATTTCGGCCTGCCGACGGTGACGGACATCGTGAAGGAACTCCGCAAGCCCGGCCGCGATCCCCGCGAGGCGGCGCAGGAGTTCCGGTTCGCCGACGACATCCACGAACTGGAGGACCTCAAGAGCGGCATGGAACTGCCCGGCATCGTGACGAACGTGACGAATTTCGGTGCTTTCGTCGACATCGGCATCCACGAGAACGGCCTCATCCATGTCTCGCAGATGCGCGGCGCCCTTCCGAAGGACCACCGCGGCCCTGTCGACCCCTCCAAGGTCGTGAAACTGCACCAGCAAGTCCGCGTCAGCGTCATCGACGTCGACCTCGAACGCGGCCGGATCTCCCTGCGTTTGCTGGGGAAATAAGCGCGATCATCCCTTTTCCCGGGCGGCGCGGGCTTTTTCGGCATCGTAGCGCCGGTCCCAGTCACGGTAGTACTCCATGCGGGGGTTCTCGAACAGCGACATCTGCTCGTAGGTTTCGTGCGTCAGTTTCGATACCCCGAGCCCTACCTGGCGCAGGGGCGTCTCCCCGTCCCAGATTTCCGCGAACAGCCGCCGTGCCTCGTTGAGGATGACGGCCGTCACATCCGTCGGCTGCTCCATCTGGCTCTGCCGCTGGATGACGCCGAAGTCCTTGTCCTTGATGAAGATCGAGACGGTGGATGCGCGGAAACCGTCCCGGCGGATGCGGTGTGCCACGATGCAGGCGACGCGGAAAAACGCCCGGTCCAGTTCCTCGGGCGAGACGAGGTCGCGGGGAAAGGTCCGCTCGGCGCTGTAGCTCTTCGCTTCGTGTACCGCCGTTTCGACGGGAGAACCGTCCCGGCCGTTGGCGTTTTCGTGCAGTTGCTCGGCGAATTTTTTTCCGACCATGCGGGACAGCGATCCCGTCCCGAGCGCGGCCAGTTCACCGATCGTACGGATGCCGGAGGCGAGCAGCCGTTCTTCCGTCTTCTTGCCCACCCAGAGCAGGTCGCGCACGCCGAGCGGCCACATTTTCTGCGGGACTTCCTCACTCCAGAGGGTGTGTACCTTGTCGGGTTTCTCGAAGTCGGACGCCATCTTCGCCAGCAGTTTGTTGGAGCCGATGCCCACATTGACGGTGAAGCCCAGTTTCGTCTTGACTTCGTCCTTGAGGCGCGTGCCGGTTTCGACGGCATCTTCCTTTCCGCATCGCCGGCTCATGTCCAGGAAGCATTCGTCGATTGAAAACTGCTGAAGGACAGGTGAATACGAGCGGCAGATGTCGATGAAGGCATCGGAGCACTGCCGGTACCACGCCCAGTCGCCGGGGACGATCACGAGCTGCGGATATTTCCGCAGGGCCATCGTGACGGGCTCCGCCGTCTTGATGCCGAGCCGTTTGGCGGGGATGGACGCTGCCGTAACGATGCTCCTGCGGTCGGACGGGTCGCCGGAAACGACGGAGGGGATGAGCCGGAGGTCCTGTCCGCCTTCGCGGACGAGCTTGACGGCCGCCCAGCTCAGGAAGGCGGAATTGACGTCGATATGGAAGATGATGCGCGCGGAATCCGGTACCATGGGGTCAGAGGATTTCGATCTGGCGCCGGACCGCTTCCAGATAGAAGGCTTTCCGCTGTTCGCGGGTGACGGGATGGATCTGCAGGGCTGCTTCCGAGCCGGCCGCGTCCAGGTCGCAGACAAACAGGGACCGGGGCTCGGAAAGGTAGAGCCGGTCGTAACGGATTTCCTGCTTCTGCTGCAGATGGGCGGTATAACGCATGGTCTTCAAGGCCTCTGCTTCGCCGATCGGGTCCTTGCAGAAGACATAGAGGCCCATCTTGTCAAAGGTGCCGTAGAAACCGTTCCCGACCTTGTACACCTTGCTCCGGATGATCCGGCGGAGCGGGAGGGCCATCGACCAGTAGGGAAGTTCCTTCGAGCCGATAAGACCGTCTTCACGGAGACCGTAGGCGTAGCCGCTCTCGAGGATCTGGCCGAGTTCATCGTCCTCGGGCGTGTCGGAGATGCCCGCCACTTCCTTCAGCAGCTCCTCGTGTGCCTCCTTGCTTTCCGGCATCGCCCGGGTCACTTCGATGCCGATGGAGCGGTCTCCTTCGGACTGGAGGTCGGGCCGGTCGCGGTTGACAAGACGGTCGTACTCGGGGCCCAGCAGGGCGGCGAGGGAAATCTGTGCGTATTGCTCGAAGAAGCAGGTTCCGTATTTGCGTGTAGCCATGGCCGTTATTTGTTTTTGGAATCCATGCAGATGGTGACGGGCCCGTCGTTCACGAGCGCGACTTGCATGTCCGCGCCGAACGTGCCCGTCCCGACTTCCCGGCCGAGGGCGTCGGACAGTTGCCGGCAGAAACGCTCGTAGAGGGGTACCGCCGTTTCGTGTCCTGCTGCTCCGACATAGGAGGGCCGGTTGCCTTTCCGGGTCGAGGCCATCAAGGTGAACTGGCTGACAACCAGGGCGTCGCCGCCGGTCTCGAGGATGCTCCGGTTCATGACGCCATCCGCATCGTCGAAGATCCGAAGGCCCGTTGTCTTGCGGACCAGGTAGTCGATGTCTTCGTCTCCGTCGTCGTGCCCGACACCGAGCAGGATCAGCAGGCCCGGCCCGATGGCCGACCGGACGGCGCCGTCGATGGTGACGGACGCGGAAGAAACTCTCTGGATGACGACACGCATGGCTTACCGGCTGACAGGATGGAAAACAAGGGGGGCGCCGGGCCGGCGGTCCGCTGTCGGGCGGCCGTCGACGATGACCGGACGGCCGTCGACGTAAACGTCTTTGACGGCTCCGTACAGGGTCTCGCCTTCGTAGGGGGTCCAGCCGCATTTGTAATCGGCGCCATGGGCACGGAAGGATTCGTCCGGATCTACGACGGCCAGGTCGGCGAAGGCGCCGGTCTCCAGCCGTCCGCGACCTTCGATGCCGAGGATGCGGGCGATGTTCTCTGAGAAGGCGGCGGCCACCCGCGTGAGCGGGATGCCGTGCCTTCGGGCGAGGGTGAGGATGACGGGCAGGGAATGCCGGACAAAGGGAATGCCGGACGGGCAGGACGCGTAGGGACGCCTTTTCTCTTCCGGCAGGTGCGGCGCATGGTCGGAGCCGAGGGTGTCGAGCGTTCCGTCGGCGAAGGCCTCCAGCAGGGCGTCGCGGTCGGCGGCCGTCTTGACGGCCGGGTTGCATTTGACCGCACCGCCCAGGCGCTCATAATCCTTGTCCGTGAACCAAAGGTAGTTGGCGGATGTCTCCGCCGTGATGCCGGGGTGGCTTTTCTTGGCTTCCCGGATCAGCGCGGCTTCTTCGGCGGTGGAAACGTGCAGGATATGCAGGCGCGTTCCCAGCCGGACGGCCATGTCCAGGGCCTTTTCCGTGGAGCGGAGGCAAGCTTCCCGGCTCCGGATGGCGGGATGGGCGGAGAAGGGGATGGCTTCGCCGTAGCGTTGCCGGGCGGCTTCCAGGCCGGCGCGGACGAGGCCTTCGTCTTCGCTGTGGATGAGGACAGGCTTGCCGCGGAGGGCGAAGATCTCTTCCAGGACAGCGTCGCGGTCCACCAGCAGGTTCCCGGTGCTGGAGCCCATGAAGACCTTGATCCCGCCGAACAGGGCGGCGTCTTCGCCCTGCAACGCGGCGCGGATTTCCGCCAGATTGCCGTTCGTGGCGCCCAGGTGGAATCCCCAATGGCTCCGGACGGCGGCGGCCCGCTCCCGCTTTTCCCGCAGGGCCGCCAGGGAAACGGTGGGCGGCGTTGTGTTGGGCATGTCCACGAAGGAGGTGACGCCCCCTTTCAGTGCGGCTTCGGAGCCGCTTGCGAGGTCTTCCTTGGCCGTTCCGCCCGGTTCGCGGAAATGCACGTGCGCGTCGATGCCCCCGGCCAGCAGGAGTTTCCCGCCCAGGTCGTGATGCGCGGCCTGCGGGAAGGCCCGCTGCGCTTCGCAGGCGGCGTCTTCCGCGCGGTCCGCCTGCCACAACCCTGCAATCCGCCCGTCACGGACGGCCAGGGCGCCGGGCCCGCAGCGTGCCCCTGTCAACAGGGTAACGTTCACGAAAAGGACGTCCGTCATCTTATTTCCGATGGAATCTTCTGAATCTCAGTCGCAAGACACCCCAAAAGGCTTCTCCGAAGATGCCGCCGCTCATCTTCGATACGCCCAGTTTGCGGTTGACGAAGATGATCGGCACTTCCACGAGTTGGAATCCGAGCCGGTAGGCCGTGTATTTCATCTCGATCTGGAAACCGTAGCCTTTCATGCGGATATCGTCGAGGTCGATGGCCTCCAGCACCTGCCGGCTGTAGCATTTGAAGCCGGCGGTGCAGTCGTGGATCTTCATGCCGAGGATGGTCTTCACATACATCGAGGCGCAGTACGACATCAGGATCCGGCCGATCGGCCAGTTGACGACGCTGATGCCGTCGCAGTAGCGTGACCCGATCGCGACGCCCCCGCAGGCAGCCGCGGCTTCGTACAGGCGCGTCAGGTCGTCGGGATTGTGCGAGAAGTCGGCATCCATCTCGAAGATGAAGTCGTACCCGGCCTCGAGCGCCCATTTGAATCCGGTGAGGTAGGCGGTGCCGAGTCCGAGCTTCCCGCTCCGTTCGATCAGGTAGAGGCGCTCCGGGAAGTCATCCTGCAGCTGCTTGACGATCGCGGCCGTCCCGTCGGGCGACCCGTCATCGATGACCAGGACGTTGTATGACCCTTCCAGGGAGAAGACCTTGCGCAGGATGGCTTCGATGTTCTCCTTCTCGTTGTAGGTGGGGATGATGACGATTTTTCTTCCCATAATGCGTTATTTCATCATTTCACGGACGGCCGTTTCCAGCTGCGGGTCTTCACCGCGCAGGACAGAAGCGGGATCGTTCTCCACGCGGATGTCCGGTTCGATTTCCATGTTTTCGAGATAACGGCCTTCCTTCGTGCCGATGGCGCCCACCTGCGGGATCCCGAAGACCATGCCGTTGATCATGCGCTCCCACCAGACGGCGGTCATCGTGCCGGCCACGGAAGTGCCGATGATCTTGCCCAGGCCGAGTGCCCGGTAGGTGTAGGGGAAGCCCGATGCGTCGGAGTAGTTGTCTTCGCAGACCAGCACGCAGGAGGGTTTCGTCCATTTGTTGTATGGCTCGCTGCCGATGTACTGGCCGCGCGGGGTGAAGCGCAGGTATTCCTTCCCACTGAGGAAGGTGGCCAGGTCGTCATGCAGCCATCCGCCGCCGTTGTGCCGGGTGTCGACGACGGCCGCTTCCGCTGTCCGGTATTTGCCCAGCAGTTTGGAATAGACTTCCCGGAAACTGGGAGAGTCCATGCCCTGGACGTGGGTGTATCCGACTTTTCCGTTACTCACGCGCTCGGCGATCTCCTCCCGCTGGCGGACCCAGCGACGGTAGAGCATGGCGCTCTCGCTGGCAACAGGCTGGACGAAGCATTCGCGGTCCTTCCCGTCCCTGCGGAGCGTGATCCGCAGCTTCCGGCCGGCCTTGTCGGTCAGCAGCGGGAACCAGCTTTCGCCCGCCTTGACGGCCTGCCCGTCGATGGAGAGGATCAGGTCGCCCGCCTGCACGTCGGCGTCGGCCAGGTCCAGCGGACCGCCCGGCAGCACTTCCGTGATACGGAGTCCTTCACCGTCGTAGGCTGCATCGAACAGGGCACCAAGCCAACTCATCCGGTGCTTGACGGGCGGGTTGTAGCGGGCGCCGGTGTGCGACCCGTTCAGTTCGCCGAGCATCTCGGACAGCAGGTCCTGGAAGTCGAAGTTGTTGTTGAGACAGGGGAGGAAGGCTTCGTAGTTGGCCTTCATCGCGTCCCAGTCGACCCCGTGCAGGCCGGGATCGTAGAATTTTTCCTGCACCTGCCGCCAGACATGGTCGAACAGGTACGTCCGTTCCTCCTTGGGCTTGAATTCGTAGTCGCCGGTGAAGGTGATGGCCTTCGTCGCCGAGGAGGCTACGGTCACCTGCGTGATCTGCCCCCCAGAGAAGATATAGAGGAACTTGTCGTCCCGCGACGGGATGAGCGCACCGCTGACCCCTTTCTTGAGCACTTTGATGTCGCCGGTCTTCAGGTCCTTGAGACAAAGGTCGGCCGTTTTTTCCAGCCGCTGCACGTAGAAGAGCTTGGTGCCGTCCTGCGTGAGGTGGAAGTCACCCAGCCGGCCGGACGCGCCCGTCAGCCGGGTGGTGCGGAATTCCCGTTCTTCCAGCTTGAGTTCCAGTTTCTTGGGCTTCTCGGCTTGGGCAACGGAGTCCTTCTTTTCCTTGGCTTCTTCCTTGGCGATCTTCTTTTCGCTCTTGTCGCCGTCTTCCAGGGCCTTCTCAATCTCTTCGGCCTCCTTGTCGCGGAAGAACCGGGCCATCTCGCTGCCGTCGAAGAACATGAGGTAGATGTCGTTTTCTGCGCCCCAGCTGCCGTGGCTGCGGTATCCGTCCTTGTCCGACATCCAGGCCATCGCCTTGCCCTTGAGCGTCCACTTGAAGTTGCCGTCGGAATAACCGCTGCGGGTCAGGTTCGTCACCTCGCCCGAATCGATATCCACGAGGGCCACGTCGCTGTTGTTCCAGCCGCCGTCGGCCTGGTATCCGGTCAGCAGGTAGTGGCTGTCGGGGCTCCAGGCGAATTCCTGGTCACCGTCCGAATAGGAGTAGTTCGTGCCCTTCAGCAGCGACTTCTCCTTGCCGTCCTTCTTGGTCTCGCGGATCACGAGTTCGGTGCGGTCGCGCAGGTAGGCCACCCACTCCCCGTCGGGGGAGACTTCCGGCTGGAAGCAGGTCTCGCTCTCGGGCGTCACGCGTTCTTCCTTGATCTTCGTGGCGTAGGTGAACAGTTTTTCGCCCTTGTCTTCTAGGGTGCTGCGGAAGATGCCCCAGTGCCCGTCGCGCTCCGATGCGTAGTACAGGGCACGCCCGTCCTTGGAGAAACTGACGCCGCGCTCCTGCTCGGGCGTGTTCGTGATGCGGCGGGTGGTCTTGTATTCCACGGAAGTGACGAAGACGTCGCCGCGGATGACTACGGCCACTTCCTTCCCGTCGGGGGAGACGGCCATTGCAGTGGCAGCGCCGTTGAACGTGAGGTATTCGACCGGATTCTCGGTCTCGTCCTTGTGGACGGTGACGGCCAGTTTTTCCGGCTGTCCGCCCGTCTTGAGGGTGTACAGGTCGCCGTTCCAGGAGAAACAGAGGGTCCCGTTCCGTGCGGCGGAGAGGTGCCGGACCGGATGGCCCCGGAACGAGGTCAACTGCGTGTCTTCCCCGGGGGTAGCGACCGACGAACGGTAGACGTTGAAGGTGCCGTCCTTCTCGGAAAGATAGTAATAGGTCTGCCCGTCCGCGGCGAAGACCGGGTTCCGGTCCTCGCCCTGGAAACCGGAGAGGCGGCGGAAGGTCCCGTCGCCGCTGATTGCCAGCCCATCGCCCGCATCCGCCGCAGGCCGGTAGAGCCAGATGTCGCGGGTGACGGCGGAGGTGTGGTGCTTGCGCAGCGGGTCCTCGTAGCCCTTGTAGTCTTCATAGACGACGTCTCCCGTCGGACTGACGCTGAGCGCCATGACGGGCAGCGAGGTCACGGGACGGGGACGTCCTCCCTCCGGACCTACCTGCCAGAGCTGGGCGGTGCCGGGAAATCCTCCGTAGCGGGCATCGGGCTGGATGGCGGCGGAGAAGACGACCTGTCCGCCGGGCAGGACGCACAGCGGTGTCTCGTTTCCGGGGTAGTCGGTGAGCCGTTTCGGTACGCCGCCGTCTTTCGAGGTGATGAAAATGTCCTTGGACCCTTCCCGGTAGGAGGAGAAGACGATCCGCTCTCCGTCCGGGGTCCAGACCGGATCGCTGTCGTAGGCTTCGTTGGCCGTGATCTGGCGGGCCTCCCCGCCGGCGGCAGAGACGGTGAACAGGTCACCTTTGTAACAGAATGCGATCTGCTCTCCGTCTGGAGAGATGGCGTTTTTCCGCAGCCAGCGGGGTGTTTCCTGGGCGAAGGCGGCCGTTGCCGAGAGCATCGCCGCCAGGATCGCCGCTTTTCGTATGTGTCCGTGCATGTGCATGATCGTTTCCTTGTTCTGCAATGATTCCTACAAATATATAAAATGTCGCCGATTTTGGCTACTTTTGCAGCAAACAACATGACAGCTTATGAACCGGATCGATTGTTTCATTCCTTTTATAGATGATGCGCAGGCGGCCGCGACCGAGCGGGCTCTTTCCGCTGAAGTCGAGGTGGCATCCGTCCATCGGATCGACGCATCCCGTTTCCGCAGCACGGACGCCGTGCGTGAGGTCGCCCGGAAGGCCACCGCTCCCTTTGTCCTGCTGTACGGCAAGACAACGGAACTGAGCCTGGGCAAGTTCGCCCTCGAGCGCTTCCTGGCCGTCGCCTCCGACACCGGCGCAGCGATGGTCTATGCCGACCATTTCAAGGAGGTCGACGGGGTGCGCTCCTTCGCTCCGGTCATCGATTGCCAGAAAGGGGCGCTGCGCGATGATTTCGACTTCGGCTCCGTAACCCTCTGGCGGACCTCCTCCCTGCAGGAGGCTGTTTCCAGGATGGATACGGACTATGCGTTTGCGGGCCTCTACGACCTGCGCCTGAAGGTCTCGCAGAAGGGGAGTCTCGTCCATATCAATGAATACCTGTACTATGAGATCGAGACGGATACGCGCAAGTCGGGCGAGAAACTCTTCGACTACGTGGATCCGAAGAACCGGGCTGTCCAGATCGAGATGGAGCAGGCCTGTACGGCGCACCTGAAAGCCATCGGCGGGTACCTGGCGCCGGTCTTCAAGCCGGTGACCTTCGACGACGGCGGATTCGATGTCGAGGCCTCCGTCGTGATCCCCTGCAAGAACCGGGTGCGGACCATCGGCGACGCCCTGCGTTCCGCGCTTTCGCAGGAGACGGATTTCCCGTACAACGTCATCGTCGTGGACGACAATTCCACGGACGGCACCGTGGAGGTGATCCGCAGTTTCCTCGATGATCCGAAACTGGTGTACATCGCCCAGGACAGCACCTACCACGCGATCGGCGGCAACTGGAACGCGGCCTTGCACCATCCTGCCTGCGGCCGTTTCGCCATCCAGCTCGATTCCGACGATGTGTATGCCGACGCGCATACGGTCCGGAAATTCGTGGAGGCCTTCCACGCGCAGCGCTGCGCGATGGTGGTCGGCACCTACCGGATGACGGATTTCGATTTGAACACCCTTCCGCCCGGAATCATCGACCACCGGGAGTGGACGCCTGAGAACGGGCGGAACAACGCGCTCCGCATCAACGGGCTGGGAGCACCGCGCGGATTCTATGTCCCGCTGCTGCGGCAGATCAACTTCCCGGTGACCAAGTACGGCGAGGATTATGCGGTGGGTCTCCGGATCAGCCGGGAGTACCAGATCGGGCGGATTTACGAGCCCGTTTACAACTGCCGCCGGTGGGAAGACAATTCGGATGCAGCCCTCGATATCGAGAAGGTGAACGCTAATAATCTGTATAAGGACAGGTTACGCACCTGGGAGCTTGAGGCCCGGATTTCGATGAACAAAAAAAGTTAAAATTTTTCGAAATTTTTCCCAAAAAAATTTGGAGGGAAAGAAAAAGTTTGTACCTTTGCAGTCCCGTTCGGAAACGAGCGGGATTTTTTGAGAAGATCATTGAAAAGACTGAAGGAAGTACAAGCAAGTACCGAGAACAATTTTGAATTCGAGAGCGTTGATTTCTTTAGAGAGAACGTTGTCGGGATCGGCCAGAATTTTATATAGTGTATATACAAAGAAGAGTTTGATCCTGGCTCAGGATGAACGCTAGCGGCAGGCTTAACACATGCAAGTCGAGGGGCAGCGCGGTGTAGCAATACACTGGCGGCGACCGGCGCAAGGG
>Ga0256405_10001131_pt1 | contig 77438 bp, 72 predicted proteins | sample RumenRJG_02DNA_FD_189096 | JGI IMG/M metagenome (GOLD analysis project Ga0256405, IMG submission 189096) | Bovine rumen microbial communities from Lethbridge, Alberta, Canada - RJG_02 | ecosystem: Host-associated > Mammals > Digestive system > Stomach > Rumen | place: Canada: Alberta... | reverse complement strand
AGTAAGACATAAAACAAGAAACATAAGGATACTCGCTACGAAACCGCTTAAGCATAGAGATTTTTTCTGCCTCTGTTCTGCTAATGGTTCAACTCTACGGGGTGTCTACCAAATGGGGTACGGTTCAAGCCGCCGCGCCGTCGCCTCCTAGACGCCGGCGGCTCACTAGCTTCCTTTTCTCCCCGGCTCTCTAGAGAAACGTCTCCTCGCGGTATTTCTCCATAATAGCTAAAATATGATATAATATAGTTATTGCAACACGGAGACTGGAGCTTCTCCAATAATAACATCTAATCAATGAACGAAGATCAAATCATCCTCATCGACAAGCCCGCCGGTATCAGCAGTTTCGGCGTCGTCGCCAAAGTTCGTGCCTATCTCCGTGACGAGCTTGGTCACAAAGTTAAAGTAGGCCACACTGGCACTCTGGACCCCTTCGCCACCGGTCTCCTAATCCTATTATCCGGCAAAATGACCAAGCGCAGCAACGAATTCTTGAAGCTCGACAAAGTCTACGAAGCAACTCTAAAACTCGGCTACACCTCCACCACCGGCGACCCTGAGGGTGAAATTACAGAATATACCACAGAAAAATCAGGAGATACCGCTTCGAAACATTTGCGAGGCGCCAATAGCCATTTTTACAACAGTCACGAACGAGTATCCGGTACTGGAATACCGGGACGAGTTCGCCTGACCTGTTGTAAAAATGACAATTGCGAGCCAAGCAAGTTGAGAAGCGGTATTCCTGATTTTTCCGTAATAGACTCTGTCATCAAATCGTTCCTCGGCAAAATAGAACAGATTCCACCCAAGTTCAGCGCCGTCAAAATCAACGGCGAACGCGCCTACAAGCTAGCTCGCCAAGGCAAAGATTTCGAAATCCCTAGCCGAAAAGTCACAATCTACAGTATCGACGTCCTAGACTACCACTACCCTGAACTCACAATTCGCGTCCATTGCAGCTCCGGTACCTATATCCGCACTCTCGCCGAAGACATCGGCAAAGCACTGGGCACCGGCGCCTACCTCACCGCCCTCCGCCGCACCAAGATTGCCAATTATAGCGTCAAAGAAGCCCGCCCACTCTCTGATTTTACCCACCACTAAACATATGTGCTATAATTAAAATATGTTAGTCTACGGCAACCGGCTCATTGGTACCCCAGTTCTCAGTATGCAGGACGCAGCCCCCATCGGTCAAATTTCCGGCGTTATCATCGATCCCGATTCTCTCAAAGTCGCAGCCTTCTATCTTTCCGGTCCTGCCATCCTGCGTAACACCAATCTCCTCGATACTACCTCCATTCGTGAATACTCCAGCCTTGGCATGGTTATCGATAGTACCGACGAACTCGTTTCGCCAAACGACATTGTCAAGCTCCAGCATATCATCGAGTTAAACTTCAGCCTCACTGGCCTCAAAGTTGAAACAAAGAAAGGCTCCAACCTCGGCAAGGTCTCCGATTTTACAATCAATTCAGACGATTTCACCGTCCGACAAATTGTCGTCAGGCGCCCCCTCATCAAAAGCTTCATCGACCCAGAACTTATCATCTCCCGTCAAGAGATTCTCGAAGTTACCGACTACAAAGTCATCGTCAAAGATGAGGAAAAGGCCCTCAAATCCCGCGCCGAGAAAGAAGACTTTATCCCTAATTTCGTCAATCCATTCCGTGAAGCTCGCAAAGCCCAAGCTCAATCCGACTTGACCAACTCCCGTACCAAATCATAGGCAAACCCTTGTCGGCACAGATATGCTATCAGCTTCTCATCATCATATTTATTACGTTTCTTGGCGATAATCTTTAAGATCTCTTCCTCATCATTTCGTTTTCCCAATACCTCGTCAATAACATCATTGACTACGCCCTTCTTCATCAACTCCATTGCAAGCCTCTTCCGCGAAATTCCCTTCTTCACAAACCGATTCTCAACATAATATTCCGCAAACTTCCGATCATCCACATAACCTTTAGAAATGAGTCGTTTAAGAATTTGATTAGAAAGCTCAGACGTGTCTTCTGAGAAGTTTTCGCGACCAACGGGACGTGGCGACAATCCGTCGGAAAACTCAAAACCGTCTTCTGAGGGACATCCGCAGTCGCTACGAGGACGAAGCGACGAACCCCGTGAAGACGGGCGTGAGGAGCGTCCCGAAGAAGACATTTTAAGCTTTCTATACAAATAATCACGGGTTTCTTTTTCCGAACGAGGTCTTACAAGCACCCATTCTAGAGCCCTCTGGTAAAGCTTTCCAAACTCCGAAGCTTTTTTATATTCAACCAAATCCTCTGCCGAAATCTCCTTCCCCACCTTTAGCTTCATATCCACTACCTGCGCCACATCCAGCGAAAAGGAAAATTTCCCATCTACAAACACATTCACCCGATTCGGATTCTTTACCCCAGGTTTAAGGTTAGTAATAAACATAATCGCAATAATCTTTAATTTTAAACTTTATGAGCATTGAGCGAACCGCGAATAAAGTGAAAATTAAAGATTTTCCTCATTAGCTTTTTTCCTAACTTTCGCTTCGATCTCCGCCATCAGCTCTGGCTTCTCGCGAAATAGCTTCTTCACCGCTTCGCGTCCTTGCCCCAGAGTCTCGCCATTATATTTAATGAACGCACCGGCTTTCTCCAGCACCCCATATTGCACGCCAAGGTCCAACACATCGCCAGGCTTCGATATTCCCTCATTATACATGATGTCGAACTCCGCCGTCCTAAAAGGCGCCGCAATCTTATTCTTCACCACTTTAATCTTCGTCCGATTCCCAGAAATCGAATCACCATCCTTAATCTGCCCAATCCTCCGAATATCCACCCGCACCGACGCATAGAACTTCAAAGCATTACCACCGGTTGTCGTCTCCGGATTTCCGAACATTACACCTATCTTCATCCGTATCTGGTTGATAAATATCACCGTAGCCCGCGACTTAGAAATAATCCCGGTCAACTTCCGCATCGCCTGCGACATGAGCCGTGCCTGGAGCCCCATCTGTGCATCACCCATATCTCCGTCAATCTCCGCCTGTGGCACCAATGCCGCCACGGAATCCACCACAATCAAGTCCACCGCATTAGACCGCACCAAAGTCTCACAAATCTCCAGCGCCTGTTCCCCATTATCGGGCTGAGATATCAACAAATTTCCCGTATCCACACCGATTTTCTTCGCATAAGCTGGATCCAGGGCATGCTCCGCATCGATAAATGCTGCCTGCCCGCCCTGCTTCTGCATTTCTGCAATCGCGTGCAGCGCCAAAGTAGTCTTGCCAGAAGATTCCGGACCATAAATCTCAATAATCCGCCCCTTCGGCCAACCCCCTCCAAGCGCCAAATCAAGCGACAGCGAACCCGACGGCAGCAGCTCCACGTCCATTTTCGGAGTTTCCCCCAGTTTCATAATCGCCCCATCACCAAATTGCTTCGTAATCTGCGCCATCGCAAGCTTCAGCGCCTCACTCTTGCCGTCACTAGCAGTCACTTTCTCCACGCCCTTACCTTTAGTATTCTTTTCCACCGCATCCTTTTTTGACATATTTTTCTCCTTTACATTAATTATACCACTATATATCACGGGGCATTATTTTTTACAACCCCCTTCACGTACCTACACGTTTATATCAATCACTCATCAAAAATCCAGTGCTTACAATCTCACCGCTTGCGCTTTTCATAAGCCTGCAACACATGTTCAAACAAGCACGCAATCGTAAGCGGACCCACTCCCCCCACCACTGGCGTAATCGCGTCAAGGTCATCCCGCCGCCTCACACTATCATCTACATCCCCCTTCAACACCCCATCTTCCGAAGCCGTGCCAGCATCCACCACCACCGCACCAGGCTTCACCATAGCATCAAGAACCAATCCGGGAACACCGGTAGCACTTATAATTATATCAAATTCCTTAAGCTTTGTCAAATCCGACCCCCTATGGAACATCTCGTAATCATACTGCGACGCTGCAAAAATTGTGCTAAGAGGCCCCCCGACCAATTTTCCCCGCCCCACCAAAGCAATTTTCTTTCCCGCAAGCCCAATATCATACCCCGCCAGCAGCCACAATATCGCCGTCGCCGTCGCCGAATCATACCGCGCTCTACTACCTAGCCCATCCACATCTTTATCCGGCGCAATCATATCACACAGCCGAGTCGTCTCTTCACTATCCTTAATCGGTAGTTGTATTATAATACCATCCACCCCCTCGTCGCGGTTCGCCTGACGAATCTTCTTAGCTATCTCCGACGCATCATTAGCGCGATAATCCTCCACCTCCACTCCTATATCAGCTCCATACCGCATCTTCAGCTGTACATATTTCGTAATTACCGGGTTATCCGAATCCCGCACAATCACCAGCTTCGGTCGCCGCCAAGCCCCCTGAGCCCCCTGAACTCCCTCAGTACTCCGCGCAACCTCCGCACTCCGCACAACTCCCGCACCCCAGACAGCTTCCGCACTCCGTACTACCCGCGCCTGCCGCTCTTTCACATAGCCTGCCAGCTCCGCCCCATTAAGCACTTTCATTCGTAATCTCCACCGGCTCTTGCTCCAGCCAATACCCAAATTTATCATACACTTTCCCCATTATCTCCGCTCGCGCCTTCGCCAAATCCTCATATGACTTCGCTGATTCGTTAATTAACACCAGCGGTGCCTTCTCGCTCACTCGCATCCCATGTAGCAACTGCCCCTTCAGCCCGACCTGCTCAATTAGCCACGCCGCACTAAGCTTATTTCCATCCTGCCCCCGATGCACCGGATACCCCTTATCCTCAGCTGCTTCCGCCTCTGTCTCAGTCAGATAAATATTGTGGAAGAAAGACCCCGCACTGGCCTGCACCGTCGGGTCCGGCAACTTCTCCGCCCGAATCGCGCTCACAATCTCCCTTATCGACCGCGGACTATAATCCCGTATACCATGTTCGGAAATATATCGCTCAATCGAATTATAGAAAGGTCTCGCCATCTGACCCGGCGCTAGTCCCAGTGTAACTGATATCACAAAATACCTCCCGCTCGCCGTTGTGTTCAAAATAGACTTCCGGTAGTCAAATGCCAATTCCTCCTTCGTTAACACCATGAACGCCCCCTCCACCGCATCATACACCTCTATCTCCACCAGCGAATCCGACACCTGCTGCCCATACGCACCGATATTCTGCACCGGCGCCGCCGCCGCTAGCCCCGGAATCTTGCTCAGCGCTTCAATTCCAGTCCATCCCCTATTCACGCTGTATTCTACCACCGCGTCCCAGTATTCACCCCCCATCACCCGAATCCGCCTAGTCCCGTCAGCAGCATTAGCCCCGTCAGCTCCGTCAACACCATCAACTCCCATATCACCACCCCCATCAATCTCACCAATCCCCCGCATCCTATTAATCACAATCACCCCATCGAACCCATCATCTCGCCCAATCGTATTCGCCCCATACCCCAGCACAAACACCGGCAGCCCCCGCTGCGCCGCAAATCCATAAGCCTCCGGCACTTCCGCCGGCTGTTCCACTTCTATCACATACTTAGCCACTCCCCCCAGTCGCATTGTCGTCAAGCTCGATATTAAAATATTCTCGTTAATTCTCATATTCCTATTATAGCATATCATTAGACCAGCCCAACCTAGCGACGGCGCGGCGGCTAGCTACCATAGACGCAGCGGACGGAGTACCCGCCCCTGCGAAGGTAGTTACTGGCCGAATAGACGTTCCCTGAACCGAAGACCAGGCCGTAGGCGTACGTACTGGAGTACGCCGTAGACGACCAGTAGTAGCCGTACGAGCCGCCATTGTAGAACGAGCCATTGAGGTAGTAGCCGGCGAGCAGGAAGCTCGGGGTGGTACCAGGGCCAGCGTTGTTGTAGAAGGTAGCTGCATTTTGGTAGTAGTTGCTTTCTAAGTTAGCTCCGTAAGCCGTAGCTAGGGCATACCAGTCACCAGTTTTCCAGTTGTTGTTGGACTGAGCGTTAGCGTTACTAGTAGTAGAGGTTGGTAGTCTCCAGCCTTTGGGGCAGATGGAATAAGCGGCATTGTAGCCATTTGTAGATACGGCATTACCACTACTATCTTTACCGCCTGCAGTAGCTGCTAACCAGGAATAGTAGGAGTAACAGCCTGGGCTAGAACAAGTACTGGTGGTATTACCACTGTTGTATACGTAGGCTGTAGTATCACTTGAGAAGCCGCTAGTAGATGAGGCGGGGAGAGTATAATAATTAGTGCTTGGCACATCAGACTTATCAGAAGAAAGGACTGTACCACCAGCGAGATTAAGATTGGTAATCATCCAGCATTTACCATCCGCAAGCTTGGCTACATTATAGCTTTGTTCATCACGGGAATCTTTGAGGCTGTAGACTTGACCAGTGGTGAGGGTGTCTGGACAGCTGGAAACTTCCTGCATATAAGTGGAGTTGGCGATGGTTTTTGGCATCTCCCACATCGCCGTAAGTGAGATATTATTCGTAGTAGTTCCATCTAGTGTATAAGTCCCACCCGCAGCATAAGTAGTGCCAGAGCAAGAGTCTGTGTTATTGGTGGTAGTGACAGTCCCCGCACACCAGCCGAGGAAGTTATACCCACTCCGCACCGGAACTTTACTATCTAGCGTAACGGTAGTACCAGGTGAAGTACCAGCTACATCTGTCGGCATGTTGGATACTACGCCATCATCATAAGTAATACTATAAGCTATAGCGTTCGCCACCATGACGACATTGTAAGTATTAGTATAAGCCCCTACCTTCTGAGTACTATCTACCCTTGCTCCAATGGCGAGAGTATATGTATTAGGGCTACTGGCATTTGCCGCAGTAGTAACATCTAGTGTGTCACCAGTAGTAGATGGAGCTGGCAGGAATGAAGTATTAGAAGAGCAAGTATCATCTGTGGTACCAGTACAATGCTTACTTGGTAGATATCCCCATTTGCCATTGTAGGCGGTACTAGTAGTGGCTTTGAATACTTCTTCCGTAGTAGCGGAATCTATGGAGCTAAGAGTAGCGGTATTATCAGTAGTGTTAACCAACTCATCGTAATTACTGCTAGTTGCAATTATTTTCAAAGTATATCCAGTAAGATGGTCAGTAGAGGCGGTGATAGTACTCTCGCTGGATTTAATGAATGTACCAGTGTTGCTAGTTCCTGCAGCATTGACTGAGACATTAGAGTTGTCTATTGCGAGCGACAGGGTACTTGCTGCTGAGACTTCCTTCGCACCAACTCCCACTAGTCCCAACACAACCACCGCCACTACCATGCTAGCGGTTATACTATTTTTCTTAAAGAAATTACGTTTACGCACTTCTTGCCCCTTTTCTTTTTTAATTATTATTTCCACTCGGTATAATTGACCCTATACTTCCATACTACACCATCCCCACCCAAAAAGCAATAGCTTTTTTCATCAAGTCGCACCCTACTATAAATGCTAGCCGTCTTGACCAGGAGCAATACGAAAATATTCAAGAGTCTTTTTGAATTTATCCTGACCAGCACGGCAAGTCTCAATAAGGTAGCCAGGCTGAGTAGACCACTCCTTGAGACCGCGATAATAATAAAGTTTAAGTTCCTCATCAATAATGAAAGGGACAATATTAAGCCTAAGGCACTCTTTAAATAATATCAACCTACCAACACGGCCGTTCCCATCCTGAAAAGGATGGATGCGCTCAAATTCGTAATGAAAAGCCAGCAGATCACGAAAATCCAAGACCTTACGAGCATGGTACTTCTTGAGAAGCTTTTTCATTTCCTTATCTACAAGTTCCGGAGCGGTAGTCTCCTGACCACCAACCTCATTCGGGAGCTTCTTGTAGGCACCAACAGCAAACCAGTCCTGAAGCGAATCATTGGTGCCGTTCTTCAGGGTCAAATGAAGTTGCTTTATCATACGCTCGGTAACTTTACGGTTGGCGTTTTCGATGATATAGTCAATGCAACGAAAATGATTCGCCGTCTCGACCACATCATCAACCCTAATACCTTCATACTTCCTAATGGCACCAATAGTGTTAGTCTCATAGATATACCGAGTCTGTTCTTCGGTAAGACGACTACCTTCGATGTGATTAGAATTATACGTAAGCTCGACCTGAACCTTGTGATAAATACCACCTTTCACACGGAGTCGGTCTTCACGGCGTAGGATTTGTAGGAGAGTAAGGTCTTTAGGCTTCTTGACAAGGCTAACCGGCTTCTCGGCAGCAGCGGGGATGAGCCAAGTTCCATGCTCTAAGTAGGCACCGTCTACTCTGCCAGCAACGCAGTATTTACGCACAGCACGTTCAGAAATGCCCCATTTTTCAGCAACAACAGCGGTAGTTAGATAATCACCGGAGCGAGTACGATTAGTATTATTATGCATAGTATCAATTTTCATAAGCCCATTATACTCCCTTAAACGGAACTTGTCAATAACACAAATTCACAACTACTAGCGATAGTTCCGCAGGGTGCCTTCTTTACACAGGAGATGCTGGCACTAGGCTAACCTAGCGACGGCGCGGCGGCTAGCTACCATAGACGCAGCGGACGGAGCCCCCGCTCCTGCGATTGTAGTTATTGGCCGAATTGACGTACCCTGAATTGAAGTACAGGTAGTAGGCGCTCGTACTGGAGTACGCCGTAGACGACCAGTAGCGGCCGCTCGAGCCGCCACCGCCGAACGAGCCACTGTTGTAGAGGCCGGCGAGCAGGAAGCTCGGGGTGGTACCAGGACCAGCGTTGTTGTAGAACGTAGCTGCACTTTGGTAGTAGTTACTTTCTAGGTTAGCCCCATATGCGGTAGCTAGGGCATACCAGTCACCAGTTTTCCAGTTGTTGTTAGACTGAGCGTTAGCGTTACTAGTAGTAGAGGTTGGTAGTCTCCAGCCTTTGGGGCAGATGGAATAAGCGGCATTGTAACCATTGGTGGATACAGCATTACCACTACTATCCTTACCACCTGCGGTAGCTGCTAGCCAGGAATAGTAGGAGTAACAACCTGGGCTATAACAAGTACTGGTGGTATTACTACTATTGTATACGTAGGCTGCAGTATCACTTGAGAAGCCGCTAGTAGATGAGGCGGGGAGAGTATAATAGTTAGTGCTTGGTACGTCAGACTTATCAGAAGAAAGGACTGTACCACCAGCTAGATTGAGATTGGTGGTCATCCAATATTTGCCATCTGCAAGTTTAGCGATGGTGTATTGCTGTTGGTCGCGACTATCCTTTACCGTAGCGGTACTACCAACATTTGGGAGCAGGGTAGCTATAGTGCTAGATGTTAAGTCTTGCATATATATTTCTTTTTCCCACATCGCCGTAAGTGAGATGTTATTCGTAGTAGTTCCATCTAGTGTATAAGTCCCACCCGCAGCATAAGTAGTGCCAGAGCAAGAGTCTGTGTTATTGGTGGTAGTGACAGTCCCTGCACACCAGCCGAGGAATGTATAGCCACTCCGTACCGGAACTTTACTGTCCAACGTAACGGTAGTACCAGGTGAAGTACCAGCTACATCTGTCGGCATGTTAGATACTACGCCGTCATCATAAGTAATACTATAAGCTATAGCGTTCGCCACCATGACGACATTGTAAGTATTAGTATAAGCCCCTACCTTCTGAGTACTATCTACCCTTGCTCCAATGGCGAGAGTATATGTATTAGGGCTACTGGCATTTGCCGCAGTAGTAACATCTAGTGTGTCACCAGTAGTAGATGGAGCTGGCAGGAATGAAGTATTAGAAGAGCAAGTATCATCTGTGGTACCAGTACAATGCTTACTTGGTAGATATCCCCATTTGCCATTGTAGGCGGTACTAGTAGTGGCTTTGAATACTTCTTCCGTAGTAGCGGAATCTATGGAGCTAAGAGTAGCGGTATTATCAGTAGTGTTAACCAACTCATCGTAATTACTGCTAGTTGCAATTATTTTCAAAGTATATCCAGTAAGATGGTCAGTAGAGGCGGTGATAGTACTCTCGCTGGATTTAATGAATGTACCAGTGTTGCTAGTTCCTGCAGCATTGACTGAGACATTAGAGTTGTCTATTGCGAGCGACAGGGTACTTGCTGCTGAGACTTCCTTCGCACCAACTCCCACTAGTCCCAACACAACCACCGCCACTACCATGCTAGCGGTTATACTATTTTTCTTAAAGAAATTACGTTTACGCACTTCTTGCCCCTTTTCTTTTTTAATTATTATTTCCACTCGGTATAATTGACCCTATACTTCCATACTACACCATCCCCACCCAAAAAGCAATAGCTTTTTTCATCAAGTCGCATGACCAGCATCACCTGATCCAGCCCCAGCTCCAGTTCCGGCCCCAGCCCCCGGCTGAATAACACTTCTTCCGGCCATTCGCTCAATATGTCGAAGTACTTCTGGCTTTATACTTAACTTCCCACTTTCATACATCTCAAGCGATTTTAGCGCCGTACCCCTCATTTGCAATAACTTTCCATCAGTAACAGGAACATCGGCTTTTTCAGGAAACGCACTGGCCATACGCTCCAAAGCAGAATTATCAGCATTCACCAGAGATTCCTGATCGTATTTGTCCGTTCCAAAAGTATCATAATGATGGTTCTTAATACGCTGAAGTACTCCATCATCCCCATCAAAGGACCTCCCCGAAGCGAGATCTCCAATCAATTCATTACTACCTCTGTTCTTAGACTTAAAGGTTTCACCAAAATTACTTTGTAGATGCGACGCAGCCAAGGACAATCCGGCACGCGACCCCTCATCTTTCGCAGCATTCTTCAAATTTTCATAAATCCTGTCTCTACCACCGCCAGTCTTCGCCATAATATTCTGCGCCGCCCTAATCTCAGCGGCAGCAGCCGCACGCTCATTTGAATCCTTAGCACTTTGGTACTTCCGTAAAGCACTTGCATGGTATTCCTGCATCGAATCCATATCACCGGAATTAGCCACCTTCATCACAGCCTGCCCATTTTCATCCCTGATAATCTGCCCATTTTCGTCCCTCGCTTCATAAGTAGCTCTTCCGTAACCAATCATAGCCTCCGCATTAGATGTACGCTGCGCGTCCAACTTCGCATCCACACCTGCAAGCCCTGCTTCGAATCCACCGCCTAACAAATTCTGCTCTTGTCTTCTCTTCTCCTGATCACTTAAATACTGCGCCCGCGACCTCGCGATATTACGATTTCCGCCTCGCATCAACCTACCTACAGCACTTATGTTCTTCAAAGGCTTTCCATCCGCACCCACTCCCGCATTAATCCTAGCCCTTCGCTCGATCCCTCTTTCTTGCGCTGTCTTATATACGCCACTATTTTGCATCGCCCTCGTTGATGCGCCTCTCGCTCTATTACCCAAATTCGTAATCGTTGCGCCCATTTTGCCCATCGCCGAGAATGACCCCTTAATCACACTGGGGATAAAGAATATCGGCGCCACACCAATAAGCATCGCCGTGAGCGAAGTCATAAAACCCACATTACCACTCTGCGCTGCTAGCACTAGCCTAGACACGTAATCGCCTCCACCCACCAATAATCCACAAATTGGATAAAGCAGCAACAGCCCCTGACCGAACTTAAGCCACTTATCAAACAACTTCTTCGTATTTGGCAACATAAAGCAGATAAAAGCCAGCGGCGATATCACTGTCAATACCACTACCGCAGCTTCCCTCGCCGCCAGCAGCACAAACAGGAAGAATATCGCCACTACAATGCCTAGTGCAGCCACCAGCAACGACAACAATACGGCCGGATTTTTTATTATCGCCAGCCCAGCTCCAGCCCCCAGCAAACCAATCAGCCCTACGCTAACAATAGTCTTCCCCACACCTGGCTTAATCACATAATCACTGCTATTCTCCAACTTAGCCGTAAATTCATTCGGCGGCAGATTATCAAACAAACTCTGCAATCCACCCCCTATCACATTCGACAAATCCACCGCAATCACACAAATTAAATACGATAGATTAATCAATACCGCAGCCACAATTAACTTCGGTAATATTTTCTTAATACCATAATTATCTATCCCCACGCCAGTCAATTGCGAGAAAATCACAACCAACAATAAAATAATAAAGGCTATATTCGCCATATTCCGAAAAGCTTCCCAAGCCGTCCTCACACCGCCATTGTCCCCCTCGTCAGAAAACAACGACGCCTTCATTTGCAAAGCCGGTTCCACATAATCAGTATATACATTTTCCGCTGCGCTACTCAGATTCTCCAGTATCGGACACAGAATCCACCCAAGCGATCCACCGGCTCCCGAACCCGCACAACTACCAACGCCATCGCTATCCTCATCCGTCGTCTCCGGAGCCTCAACCTGAGTTACCGTCTTCCACGTTTCATCATTCTTAGCAGCCGACACAACCTCTCCACTAAACTTATAGTCACCACATGTCAATTCATCTGTATGACAAGCCTTTCTAATCACCTCTAGCAGAAGATCACCACTAAGCGCCCTATCATCAGTCACATTCGTTGAACCCAAATTCTCTTGACCATTAACAGCCAACAAAATCGCACCCTTACCAGTACCTAAGCCGGCAGTATTCACACTAAACTTAGGATTATTTCCGGTAGTCGCAAGATCAACCCCAGATACAGACGGTTGGTAAGGCGTTCCATCACTAGTCCTACAAATTCGATTGGTAATCAAGTTCTGCCCATTGTGGGTGTATTTTAAAGCGTAGCACTGATCATCATTTCCATCCTCCGCATATACATTATTAGTCAATATGCCACCTAGCCCCAAAACCATCAAAATCAACACCATGACAACACTTTTTACATTTCGGCATAGCAGCTTCATATACAATCATTATAACATAAGTACAAAAAAACGCGCCGAATAATTCAGCGCGTTTTTGCATATTATCATTATCTTATATCGATGATTCCACCATGGTTTACAACATACTTCCCCGGAGGAACTTCTGAATAGTCATACATAGCATAGCCTTCCTTCGTCATAATCCTCGGCAAGACAATATCGGCATTTTTCTCATTCCGATATAATTTAAAGGTCGCCGGCATTTCCAGTTCGTGATATTCAGTTCCTTCATACCACGAGACTATGCATACTGTTCCATATTCAAGCCCAATTATATCACTAGTCGGTAGCTCCTCTCCAGTATCCTTAACCACAACCTTCAGCTCCGATACAACGCCATCCCAAGAATTCCAGCTGTATTTCACTAAATTCTGTATGTCATATACATCCGTTGTAGTCCTGCTGCTGCTAGCATTACCGCCACTAATAATTCCTATTGTATAACCCGCATCCTGCGTTGGTGTTAGCGTCATATCTCGAACATAGCCAGAAGAACGCATAATGATTTTTTCCTCTGGAGTAATCATATTGTTTTTCACGGCTATCGGCACGGTGACATCTCCATACGAAAAAGTGTACAAATAACCATCCCTGCCATTAAACCAACTATAGAGATTATTCGTGTTGTCACCGCCATTATCTCCGACATAATATCCCGCATTATAATTCCCATTGGCGCCACTCTCGCCTCGCCTCAGGCTTGACCACAACGTATAATACTCACCCCACCTGGTCAGATAAGGAGTGTCATCCTTTAAATTCGATTCACTGACAGCTAAATTATTCAGCGCAAACACAAATCTCTGATTATAGGCATCGGCTAAAAGCGAGTCGGAAGAACTGGCAATCTTTTCCGCTTCTTCGGCTGTAGTTGTTTTAATCATATCAACGACTTGAGATAATGGCACTTCTCTTTTATATGCCGTTTTCTTGTCTAAGTCGTAATCTTCCCAAACAATCAGCTCGCCATTAGGATCGACTACATCATATTCACTCTCGTCAACCGTATCGACTGCATCAACATCATTAGCATCATCAACATCATCACTCACCTCATCTTCGCCGACCTCCACGTCCTCACTACCAAATCCATCCGTTACTTCCACCTGTTCCTGTCCAGTTTCCACCGGCATCGTCGCAGCAGTGGTATTGTCACCACAGGCCGTCAGCGTCAATGTCAGCATCAGCGCCAGCACGATAAGCATCATCATCCCACAAATCCGTCTCAACATTGTCATAACCATAACCTCCTTAAAAGAATTCAGCCAAGCTTACTAGATAATATGTACTTATTAAGATTCAAGACCAGCATCTTTGACTGGTCTTCCACCTTAATTATACCACCCATCACTACAAAAGTCAATAACACCACCACATCCACCCCGCCATTGTCAACCCAACTCACCCAACTCATATAAACGCATAAAAAACAGACCGGCACCATATCGGCACCGGTCTGCCTTATCTATACCACCCGTGAAGCGGTCAGACTACATTAACTTCTTGCGGCTAGCAATGTAATACCCAAGCGCGGTTACCACCGAGCCAGCACCAAGCGCACTAGCTGCAATTTCACCTGCACCAGTATTCACGATAGTGGTGGGAGTACCATCTACCTTAGGTTCCGAATGCTCAGTAGTCTTGTTCTCACAAGTCTCACCGCTCTTCGTTACCATTACCGAAGCGTCATCCTTAGTCACAACGCCATTTACGGTCGAGCTAGCCCAGTTCACCAATTGGTTCGAACCACAAGCCAGCGTCTTGTCAACTACCTTACCAGTAAACCAAACCTCGGCATTACCCTTAGGTGCATAGCTACCGATATTAATACCAGAAGTAGTCAAATTATTGCTATCAAGCAAAGTACCATTCTGATAGTAGTAGTTATAGAGATAAGTAGAGTTCTGTACGTATTCCACGTTAGTTGGCAATACGTCACGAATCATTACGTTATCTACATCATTAGCGAGCAAGTTCTTGTACACAATCTTGTACTCCACTTCGTCGCCAATTTTCGCATCTACTGCTTCTTTCCACTCAGTAGTACCTTTAACACGCACCACCTTCGAAAGATAAGCAGTTACGGAATTGTGAACCTTCACATCGATAGTCACCACGCCATCATATTCATAACAGCCTGGAATCTTACCGTTCAAAGCATCATAACCAAGCGTAGCCCCCGAGGTAATCACTTCATTAGGAAGTGCCACGGTACCCATCTTAGCATTGGTATATTTAGCCGAACCGTCAACATATTCCAAATAGAAATCTTCGCTCGAGTTCAAAGTTACCTCATCCCAATAAGTGCCAGGATTTGCATTCGAAGAATTCAAATACCCTACAATCGTATGAGATTTGGCAACCGTAGTAGGCAAACTAAAGTTCGCCCGCACACCCTCGGCTACCGCTTCGGTACCCTTCGGGCTGTTGTTGTGAACATACAGACGAATCGTGTATGTCTCACCATCTTTAACGTTAATAGTATCAGCGTTCCAGGTGTCGACATTTGCGCCAGCTACCTTTGCGCCTACGAAGTTCTTCTCGTCACCGATTTTACCATCGGAAATCGAGTTAAAGGTGATCTTGTCACCAAGCTTACCTTCGTTAATTTCTGCAATCGTATAGCTTGCGCGACCGTTAGACGAATCACCCCAAGCGTACACAAAAGCCGGAGTCAGCGAAGCTGTTGCAACGATCGCTGCAGCAGATACGCCCATAATAGATTTATAGATTTTATTCATAATAATCCTTTCTAATTATTAATTCATAATCACATTGCTTTGCCGAATTGTTAATTTTCGTCTTCAGCAACCGAATCATCTCAGTCTCAAATTCAAATTCCTAGCTATTCTTGGATGAGCCCGGCAGCCGAAGCTGCCGGGACTTTGGTAAAGTGCTAGGCTCCCCCCAGCCTCATCCGTTGCTATCTATCTTTATGGTTAATCCCCCGTGCCGCCCCATTCGGGGGCAGCATTGGAGGAACTATCATTTTTGATCGTCTGCCCGCCAGTAGTTTCCGGCTTAGTAGTGGGCGTCGGATTATTGATAGGCGCCGAATTCGTGGCGCTGTTGCCCGAACTGCCATTGTTGTCGACAGCCGGCTTAGAGGAAGAGGACGAACTCCCGCCATTATTCCCTTTCGAGGGATTATAGGTCGGGGTATTGTCCGCCAAAGCCGGTTTGCCCGGATTGGTGGCCAATTCCTTTTGGTCATCCTTATAGTCACTATAAGATTGACCATTGTTAGTATTGGTCGGCGTGTCCTTGGTGGACTTGGTTGCACCAACACCATTATTGGTGTTGGGCCCAGGACCGGGGTTGTCGTTGGGTTTCACCAGGTCACCCTGGGTGCCCTTGGACTTGTCCTTGTTGTAGGACGGGGTAACGGGTTCTACCGGCTTCACCGGAGTCACCGGCTGGACCGGCTTCACCGGGGTCACCGGCTGTACCGGCTTCACCGGAGTAACCGGAGTCGTCTTACTCGGTGTCGTCGGAGTCGGTGTCGTCGGAGTCGGTGCCGTCGGAGTAGTCGTCGTAGGAGTCTTCTTCGTAGGATTCTCCTGCGGGGTGATGTTAAGCAGTTCCGCTACATCAGTGGGCTGGAAAAGGCAATCCGCCCTCACCATAAAGGCGAGAGTCCTGTTGTTATTGCCACCATTTCCAGCCGCCGGGTTCCCGCCCACGGTAGACCCCTTAATTTTGAGGTTCATCCTCAGGAAGGTTCCGCTATTTTGAGCGGTTTCGAACACCACTATATCCGGCACGCCGGATACCGTGAACGGATTCACGTACATCTGGTCTTTTAGACCAGTGCGTTTCTCCGTCTGGACGGAAATTACGGCCGACTCAAGGTATTCGAAGAACGCCTTGAGCGTGTCATGATATAGAGTCTCATCCGCCATGAACCGCTCCTTAGCCAGGTTGATGGTTTTGGCCCAGTCACCCTGGCAAGTTTCGTAAAACTCACCAAGGTAACGGGTTCCGAAGAGCCGATCAAACCAAGCGAGGTTGCCGGCTCCAATCGCCGGATCGTTCCATAAGACTTCCCGCCAGAGCTCGTAGAGCTCCTGGGTGCTCATGTTTTCGATATCCGGCCGCGGGCCGAAATCGAAATCATTTGTAGTGTCTTCATCAGTAAGGCACTCAGCGTTATAGAAACGATACCATGCGGTATCACTTTCTTTTTTCGCAGTACCAGTACCCTCCGCGGCAGTTGCTTCGGTGGCTTCGCTGCCATCCGTTTTTTCAACGGTCTGGCTGCTCGCCACTGCAGCATCGTTTCCGTGGGGCAGCTCAATAGCGCTCCACTTAATGCCGCAAGCCGCAACAATTACTAGCGCAATAATTGCAATAAGCGCCAAAACTCGTCTAGACATTTCATTCCCCCCTTTCTCATTCGTCCCAGGGCCACTTTAAGTCGTCGCCCTCTTCATCCCAAGGATGAACGACATCGTCGTCGTCATCGTCCTCATCGTAGTCGTCGTCATACAAGTCGCAGCTGTTGCTAAACAAGCGCCTGTCAATAAATACCCAAATCGCGATAATCATCACGATTAACGGTAATGTCCTGATTACAGACGCCCAAAAGACGTTCTGTACGACAATTTTACTTGCCGCAAAGAACAGAACAAACGTCAATACTCCGAAGCCAAGGATAGCGAAAACGTCGCTCTCCTTAACTTTCCAAAACCCTTCTCTACCATCCCTGTTTAGCAGGGAAACGATCACTGCCATCACAACGACAACAACAATCGCTACAATAATAGCTTTAGCCATATTGTCACTTCCTTTCAAATAAATAATATTCGGAGGCCCCGATTGATAGATAGCATTTCCAGCTTCATTTGAAGCTGGGATGATTCGGTTGTTAATGGTCTTCGTCGTTTTAATAACTCCCAAAACTCAGACTAATTTAATTGTATCACACTTTAGCTTTTTTGTCAATAGTATTACTATTTATTTGCATTAATGTCTATTCCATTATCGGCTTATGCTAAAACATTAAAAAGGGGAGCTCTATGAGCTCCCCTAGTCCAGAGGGTGAACACGTGAGTGGAGGCATTAGCCCCAGCTGATCGAGCCAGCCAATTCGGCTTCCTCCCGCAACTCATCGAGCCGCTTGGCAGCAATTACCATCTGCTGACGCAGCCTTTTGGCTTCCTGTTCCTCCGCGTAGGCCAGCTGATCGAGCCAGGCCCAAGAGGTCTTAGAAGAAGCGGGGGTGACAGGCTTTGCTTTCAACTCATCAAGCTCCTTCTGGAGCCGCTCAGCTTTAACTTCGGCCTCAGAAGCCTTCTGCTCAGCGGCCTTAGCCTTAGCCTCGGCTTCCACCTTGGCCTTGGCGGCCCTGTCAGTGAGCTCCTTGGCCTGAGCAGTGGCTTTCTCGGCCTCGGCGATCTTCTCCTTAGCCGTCTTCACGACATCAGGGTCAGCCGCCGCTTTGGCATCCTTCAGCTCCTCGCGAAGCTTCTTGGTCTCCTCCTCGGCGGTCGAGACCTTCTTGCGCAGATCATTGATCTGCTTCGTGGCATCCGCCACCATCCGTTCATGATATGCCTTAAGGTCCTCATAGGTATCAGGGATTCTAGCAGTAGTAATCATATTCAAGCCCTCCTTATATAAATTTAATGTGCATAAGCAAACTGCGCATTTCCGCATTGTGCCCACCCACATTTGCTGAACATGACCTCATTATACCACACACGGTTACTTTTGTCAATACCTAAAGCATATTTCACCAAATAATCCAATAATTTCCTCTTGATTTTCCCCTACGACCGCGTTATAATAATAGCATACGGTGGGATTAGCTCAGATGGTTAGAGCGTCTGATTGTGGTCCAGAAGGTCGACGGTTCGATCCCGTTATCCCACCCCATATACACTGCGGGTATAGTACAATGGTTAGTATGCAAGTTTTCCAAACTTGAGATGAGAGTTCGATTCTCTCTACCCGCACCAACGAGGAGAAAAAAGAAACATTTATGTTTCTTTTTTAGACGAGTGCCTGTACGGGAAGAAGCGAAGCTTCTACCCGCACCAACGAGGAGAAAAAAGAAACATTTATGTTTCTTTTTTAGACGAGTGCCTGTACGGGGGATACACTACTTCGGTAACAGCAAAAACGCCACCGTCCCTGCAGCCGCACCCAGGATAATCGTCAAAATAATAGCCACTACTAACCCAACATGCTTACCCTTATCAGGCTGCGATATAATCGTCACCGGCCCCGAAGTCTCCTCCTTAAATGCCGGAATCTTTTTCTGATACACATTTTTTGATAAAGGTCTCTTCACTACTTGATTCTGATTGATAAATGGTGTTCGCGGTGCCTGATACACCCCCTTAGCCTGCTTTGCAGCGACAGATTTCTTTGCAGACTTTTCCACAGGTTTTTCCACAGCCTTGCCAGCTCTCCGAATACCGATTTTTTTCGATTTTACTTCTTTTAGCTCGCCCTTACCACTAGCGGCACTATTACCAATAGCAGCACCAACTGTTTCACCGCTACTCCGCATCGTTCCATTACCGCTCGATAGCGGACGTTTCGGCACCTCAGTATTCACGAACTTAGGACTATAATCCTCTATCACACCCAAGCTCACTCCAACTTTAGGAGTATTATTCGGCGTCGGCATACTCACCACAGTATTGTAATCAACTTTACGCCGCACTCCTCTAACGCGTCCTACTTTTCCGACATTTCCATCCGCCTTCGTAGACTTCGTCGGCACAAAATCCATGTATTTTTTGTTCATGATTTAACTCTTTTTGCTACCCCGATTATATCAACGAATTCATTCAAAATCAAGCTGGCGCTCCCGACCAGTAGCCCATTCACTCCTGGAACCATCAAATATCCACCAGCATTCGCCGAATTTACACTCCCCCCAAATAATATTGGTACATTTTCCGCCACTTTTTCTCCATAAATCTCCGCTAAGCTACCTCGAATCAGCTTCACTGCATCCGCAATCTCATCCGGAGTCGCCATCTTAGCCGCCTTTGTCGACGAAATCGCCCATACCGGCTCATATGCCAATACTATCTTACTGAGATCATCATCTCCGATTTCCGACAGTCCTCCAGTCAGCTGATCCCGTATCACATCCGCCGTCTCCCCGAACGCCCTCTCGCTCTCCGTCTCACCTATACATAGTATCGGTGTTATGCGATTTCTAACCGCCGCCGCTACTTTCTTCGCAATCATCTTATCATCTTCGCGCAGTATGTATCGACGCTCAGAATGCCCAATAAGCGCATAGTCCACCAGCCCTCGCAGCTGCGAAAAAGATATCTCCCCCGTAAACGCTCCATAATCCCGATAAAACGCATTCTGCGCCGCCAACTTCATCTTATGTCTGTCCACCTGCAGCGACAAGGGCTGCAATGCTAACGCCGAGGGTGCCACCACCACTTCAATATCCCGATAATTCGGCAACGTCTTTAGTAGTTTATGAAGATAAATCGAAGCTTCCCCCACCGTAAAATTCAGCTTCCAATTGCCCACGATATATGTTTTCATAATCCCATTATAACACAATTATTTATTGTGTTATAATGAAAGTATTATGAAAAAAATTTTAGCTTTCGATATAGATCAAACTTTAAATATTGCCAAAACACCCATACCCGACGAAATTGCTGACTTACTAATAAAATGCCTTGAGCATTTCGAAATATGCCCCATCTCTGGACAAAAATTCGACCAATTCCTCATTCAAATTGTCGACAGACTCGTCGAGCATGGCGCGACCCCAGCTCAACTCGATCATCTCCATTTATTCGTTGCCCAAGGTACTCAGTACTATCGCTACGACACCACAAATAACAATTGGACTCAAGTCTACAGTTATCCATTAACCGACGAGCAAGTTACTAAAATTAGCGCAAGCCTAGAGCAAGCCGCCCGAGAATTAGGCTACTGGGAAGAAGACAAGCTCGCCCCAGGCGACGAAATTATCGAAAATCGTCTCTCTCAAGTAACCTTCTCTGCCCTTGGTCAAAAAGCCGGTACCGATGCAAAATACGCTTGGGACCCCGATTGCAAAAAGCGTGAAAAGATCGTCGCACGTTGCCGTGAACTCACCCCGGAATTCGAATACGAAATCGGCGGCACCACCTCCATTAATGCTATGATACCAGGGATGAACAAAGTTTTTGGCATGACTCACCTACTTGAAGAATTAAACGTCGAAAAAAAGGATATTCTGTATTTTGGCGATATGACTCAGCCCGGAGGCAACGATTACCCCGTCGTAGAAATGGGTATCGACACCATCACCGTTCGGAATCATGAAGACACCGCCTTCGCCTTAAAAGGCATACTAGGCGTCATAGCGTAAAATATCATTCTAAATCCATTCCTGTGCTATAATAATATCATGAGCATTTTAATTGTGGGCAATGTCCTTAAAGACGTCTATCTCAATCTCGATAGCCGTACCGAACAATTCGAATCCGACAAGCACGGCATCAAATGGCTCGACCTTGCGTTCAATGCTAGCGAACACCATTTTTTCAGCCGCGAAGCCAGCTTTGGTGGTGCCGCAGTCTCACTCGAGACACTACACAAACTCGGTATCCTTGCCTCCGTATCCGGCACCGACCTTCGCATCACTGACAACGAATTCAGCACTAACGAACGTGTTTCAGATTATCGTTATATTCTAATTTCCGACGAGCAAACCACCTATTTTGCTCCTTCCGATCGCGAACCCACCACCTTTACGCCCCCCGCCGAAGCCGTCGATTACCTCTATATCGACCGCTCAGCCAATCTAACTTCAGAAACTATCGCCAAAATCACTGCCTATCTTGATATTTCCCTTAGCACCAAGCTCATCATCTATCTACAAGACTTCACCAATAATCATCTTTTAAACCTTACCCCTCGCGCCAGCCTTATCTTTCTCGAAAATCACCCCAATCCCCATACCCTACCGGGTTCTTCCCAGACGCTTGAATTCGCCGACATCGACCCAGCCAAGCTCATCCAAATATCCGACGATAGCCTCATCTACCAAGACATCACCGAACCAATTACCCTTACCCGCATTAATACTATGACCCATCTCTCTGCATACTCCATCGCTGCCGCTACCATACTCGGTAGCTTTATCCTCGGCCATTCTGTCGAAAACAGCCTCAAACTCGCTCGCATCAATCTCGAAAATTCCAAGCTTAACGCAACCCTCCCCCTTGCCAAACTCGAAGAACTTGCCGCTACCTCAGGTAATCACACTAACGATCTCGAGCTTATCGCTGCCAACCTCCTTCTCCCCGGCAAAGGCATCCTTGCCGCCGATGAATCCGGCGGCTCTATTCACAAAAAATTCGCCCAATTAAACATCCCGGACACCCCTGAAACCCGTCGCGATTATCGCAATCTCTTCTTCACCACAGATGGCCTCACCGATTACGTAAGCGGCGTCATTCTTTTCGACGAGACCACTCGCCAACACGCCGACAACGGCCAAACCTTCACCGACTACCTCATCTCAAAAAACATCATTCCCGGCATCAAAGTCGATCAAGGTCTCGCCAATTTCCCCAATTCTACCGAATCATACACCAATGGTCTCGACGGCCTTGACAACCGTCTCTCCGAATACTATCAAATGGGTCTCCGCTTTGCCAAATGGCGTGCTGCCTTCGAAATCCATCTTGACGACTCCGGCAATATCCTTACCCCCACCGACCAAGCCATTTCCGAAAACTGCCGTATTCTAGCCGAGTACGCCACCAAATGTCAAGCCGCCGGCATCGTTCCCATCGTGGAACCAGAGGTTGTCCACGATGGTTACTACACCATCAGCCAATGCGCCTCTGTTACCGGCAAAATCCTAGGCGCTCTCTTCGCAGAATTAACCAAGCATCACGTCAATCTTCGCGCCTGTATCCTCAAGACCAACATGATTCTCGCTGGCAAACAATACGATACCCAATCCACCCCCGATGAAGTTGGTGTAAAGACTGCCGAAATACTCAAGTCCCACGTCCCATCCGAACTAGCCGGCATCGTCTTCCTATCCGGCGGCCAATCCCCAGAACAAGCCACCGACAACCTCGCCGCCATCGCAAATCATGGTCCCTTTCCTTGGCCAGTCACCTTTAGTTTTGCTCGTGCCCTCCAAGATCCGGCTCTCTATGCCTGGAATGGCGACAACTCCAACGCAGAAAAAGCCCGCCAAGCGTTCAAAGACAGATTAATCGCTAACTGCAAAGTAATCTAGATTAGTCCGAACAACCCGACGAGCTCTACCGAGATATTATCCTTCTTTACCCTCATTTGTATCAGCTTCCGGCTTAGCCTCATCCGCTGGCTCTGCGACTTCCGCCTCAGCCTCGCTCTCTTGAGCTTCAGCTTCCCGTTTCTCCGCCTCTGCCGCTGGGTCATAAAGTGACGCCACCACCTGCTCACTGTCCAACTCCTTGTCAGCAAATTCTACGCCCTTAGGCAACTCGATATTAGCGATAGTCAATTTATCTTCCACATCTTTCATACCAGAAGCATCAATCGTTAATTCTTTTGGCAAATCCGCTGGTTTAGCTTTCACGTCCAATTCTTCAATCGCCTGCGTCATTGCAAAATGATAAATCCGCGCAGCTTCCGATTCCTCAAATCCATTGATTATTACCGGTGTAGTCGCCGTCACAGCCTCCCTCGCCGACACAGCCTGAAATTCCACATTCATTATTCTTCGTGAAACCGGATCAATCTGCACATCTTTCACGATAGCCATCTGCTTCTTTCCACCCATATCAAGATCAATCGGTGAATGATATCCAGCTGCAGCCAATATTTTTTCAGTCGGCACGTACTCCGAAGATAGCATCACTGGCTCCTTACCGCCATATACTACGGATGGAACCATTCCCGCCGCTCGCAGACTCTTCAGCTTCTTACCAGTTAATTCACGTTTATCAAGTTTAAGTTTATATTCAGCCATTATTATAGTCTCCTTTCTCTCATTCCCTTAATTATATCATATTTTCTTAACCTTCACCATGGCAGGACGCAGCACTTCGCCTTCATAATAATACCCTGGTCTCAATACCTCGCCTATCACCTCTGTGCCACCCTCGCCCTCAGCCATCACCGCCTCATGCACATCCGGATTAAATTCCGTGTCCATCTCAGCCTCTATTTTCGTAATACCTAGCTCTTTCAAAACTTTAGCAAAATCCCCCGCAAGAGGTCTCAACTCTTTATATGCCGCCATCGCCCTATCCATATCATCAAGTAGCGGCAACACCTTATAAATCGTCGCAAATCTCACCGCTTTTTTCTCATTTTCTTTCTGCAACTCCACCTGCTTCCGATAATTTTCAAAATCCGCCCTCGTCCTCTGTAAATCTCCAGTCAACTCTGTTATTTTTTTCTCCATCTCTGACACAACTGGCTCTTGTTTCTCTGTTTTTTTCATTTCATCCTCCATTTATTATAAAATATTCTCTAACATTTGTCCAGCATATTTCACTAGCCCCATCACGCGTGCATAATTCTGCCGTGTCGGACCCAATACCCCCACGTAACTTCTATCCGAGAAAGGCGACTTAAACCGTGAAATAATCAATGACACCTCAGAATTCTTACCGATAGGATTCTCCTGACCAATAAAGATATTCAGGGCTTCCCCCGGCGCCGCCTCTCTCAACCATGGCTCCATATTATCCAACAACTTCGCCACCGCCTGCACTCGACGCGTATCCATAAACTCCGGCTGCGTAAAAAGCCGTGAAATCCCTGCAAGATAAAGCTGTCCATCAATCGTCGCAAGCCCCAAATTTCCAGTTAATTCCACCAACATATCCACAGCACCCCTTATCGCGGCATCGGCTCGTGACTGCGATGATACCCGTACTTTCAGTGCATGCATCCCACGGTTCAATTTCGCATCATCGACCTGAGGTCTAACGTAGCTTTCCCTACGTATAGCCCCGCCCGCCTCTAGATTATTCACATAATACCGATATCCAGCATCCGTAGGCACTCTTCCCGCCGAAGTATGCGGATGAGCAATCAAGCCGAGCGTCTCCAAGCGCGCCATCTCCGCCCTCACAGTAGCTGGAGATACCCCAAAAAGTTTAGCCATCGTTACGCTCCCCACCGGCGATGCCGTCTCCGCATATTCTTCAATAATCTGCGCCAAAATCTGCTTCTGACGCTCTGTCGGCTCTGTTAATTCCATACCCATATTATACAAAATTAGCACCCAAAATGCAAGAGTGCTAATCCATACCTACTCTTGAGTCAAAGCCTTCTTGTAAAGCTTGTCGATTATTTCATTAAAAACTTCTTCCCTTGTCTGGTCTCCATTCACGTCCACCAGTAACCCTAAGGTGCGATAATGCTGCAATACTGGCAAAGTTTTCTCTCTAAATTCCTTTAGTCTAGTTCGAAATACTTCGATATCCTTATCATCCTCACGTTCACCCCTATCGCCCAATGACTTCGCAGCCTCAAATCTTTTTTCCACATCGGCTTCCGAGATATTCAAAATCACCACTGCTTTCATTTCGTGCCCAGCCCCAGCCGCCACCGACATCACTTGGGTTTCTTCGCCATACCATCGCCCAATCGACGATAATACCAGTGGATATTCAAACAAATCCGACCTTTCAAAATACGGCAACACCCATTCATAAAATACATTCGTCGGTATCAAAGCCCCTTTATCTGATAATCTCTGCTGCGTCTCTTGCTCCATCGCCCGTATAATCATCCCAGATGACAGAAATTTCGCCCCGAGCGTTTCCGCCAATTTTATACCCTGAGTATCCTTTCCAGACATTGGCAATCCAAAAATATTAATCGACCCAGTTCCAAGCCAGTCCTTTATAGTTTTTACCTTATCTTCCATACCTCCATCATATCATATTTTCTACCCCTTTCGCCACAATCTTCGCCAAATTTTACCAATTTCGTATCGAAACTCATAAGCTAAATACGCCAGTCCTACCCCCACTACTCCCAATACTATATAAAGCGCTACGAAAGACGATTCTTCCTCATATTCCTCCGGCTCCAGACTATAATCAGCTCCTTTATTTTCTACAATTTTCCGGCATCGTCCTGTCTCAGGATTCAAATAATACCCCTCCTTACAAGTTTTTTCTGCCACAGTTTGATATTTACGACACCTCCCTGTTAACGGATTCAAATATTGCCCTTCCTTACAAACTTTTTCTGTTACTGCCGCAACTTTCACACAATTCCCAGTCGCTTCATTTATAACTTTCCCAGCTTCGCAACTCTTAAACTCTTGATAATTGTTTGCCGCCCCCGGAGTCGGCGCGTATGTTACCTTCCAGACCTCCTCTCCCACAGCATCATATCCAATGAAAGCGTACGAGGTACCCTTCCGTTGCCCATTCGGATAAATTAGCTCGTCAATCACCGCTCCATCCGTATCAACTAATTCAAGCATATTTGCATTAGTTGGATTTTTCGTCAAATTAAACCCCATCTCTACTGGGAATCTTGCAACGTAACCATCCGTAGGGACAATTCCAGTTAATTTATAATTTTTATTCTTATATCTAATCTGACATCCATCCATTAATATTTGTTCCGCCCCGTTATTATATAGTTCAACAAACTGTTCATCTTTCGTCGTTTCGTAATAGCTTAATATCTCCGAAAACACCAGCCCCCTACATTGACTCTGAACAACCTCAGGCTCTTCTCCCCCCATACCCTCGACATAATAATTTCGCTCATCATATTTTACCTCATATTCTTCCACGGGAATATGCTCAAATTCTCCAGTCTCCTGATTACGCACCAGCACCGTCGGGTTAGCCGATTTAAAATCCTTTGCACAACCCTCTTTGCCAGTCCAACATACTTTATCAATAACCTCATCCCCCCTCACTAGTTCAATCCCCGCCTTAAATGCCAGCGTCTTCGAATAATTAATTGCCGCGAGCTCGCTCTCAGGCGAGCTCGCCAAACGAAGGAGGAGGTTCTCGCCGGACATATAGCTGTGCTCGGGAAATTCCATCAATATAGATGTATTCCCGCTCGAATTAGTATAGCTGATAGCCATTCCAGCGAGCGAAATCAGTGCATCGGAGTTACCCACACGGCCAATCTCAATCATCTCTCCGACATTATTTTTGCCATCAATCGTATACCCCGGATTAACGGCTTTAATATACAACTCTGGGATTATGTTGTCCGCCCCTAGCGCCTTGACTCCCCCGCTAAGCACTAATAATCCCATAACAATACCACACCCTATCATGATTAAAATATAAAAAATTTTCTTCATGCCGCCAACCTATCACGTATTCACTGGAAAATCAACCCCTTTCATGATATAATCTAAACATGAGCTTTTTCACCTCTTTAGAATTCTTGATCCTGACTATGCTTATTCAGTCTTTTTTCCAACTTACACCCGGCATTTTTATACTTTTTCAACATTACGTTTCTGGTAAATATTCCCAAAATAAAGCCACTGACCTCACACTCTTCTTTATATTTGGAGTTGAAACCCTCACCACTCTAGTTTTTCTTTCCATTTATTTCATAGTCTGCGCATTATCTATTACGCCAATCAATTTCACCAGCGACTTCTTCGCCTGGTTTCTTTCCGGCATTCTTGCTGCTATCAGCCTGACCACGTTCTTCTGTTATTATCGCAAAAGTTCTGGCACTGAGCTCTTCATCTCCCGCCGTCTTGCGCATAACCTTCATCTCAAAGCCAGTTCCATTAAGAACCGCTCCGATGCCTTCATCTTAGGATTTGTATCTAGCATTCCAGAACTCTTATTTACCGTTCCTCTTTACCTCATCGCCACTATCTCCATCATGTATTTAGGTAACTCACCCATCACACGTTCCACGCTCGTCCTTCTCTATATCCTATTCGCCGTCCTACCATTACTTATCCTCCGTGCGCTTCATCGTACACATCATAATCTCGCTGATTTCATCAGATTCCGTATCGGCTCCAAGACATTCTTTCGCATTCTCATCAGTCTTTCGTATCTCCTACTCGCAACATTAATCATTTTTACAAGGATATCAAACTAATGGACATATTCGACGCCAAATCTCTCAAAAAATCCCTCAAAATCAATGCTCGTGCCCTCGGAATCCCATCTGGCGCCGCCGAAGCATTTATCGAACGCACCATCAAAGATGTCGAAAAGTCCCTGCATCGCAAAAAACTCATCACTAAGCAAGACCTAGACCGCGCCATCATTAAAGAATTAAAAAAATATAATGCCGATTTTGCTTATGTTTACCAAAATCGTGATACAATAATATAAATGGCTAAAAAATACGATTTCGATTATATTGTTATAGGTAGCGGACCTGCTGGTTCGGCTGCCGCCTTCGGTCTTGTCAAAGCCAAGAAACGCATTGCTATTATCGAAGGTCATCACTACGGCGGCACCAATCTTAATACCTATGACGTGCCTTATTCTGTTGCATTAGATTTTTCACACACTTATTCCAAAATCCTTTCCTATCCCGAATTCAAACATCAAGACTTCACTTTCAGCTTCCCCACCACTGTCGCTAAACAGCTCAAAGCCACTATTAATACTCACGGCAATAGTGAAGCACCCTTCAAAGAGTCCAGCATAGTCTGCCTAAATGGCTACGCCAACTTCCTCGACAAGCACACTATAGCTGTCGGTACTCAGAAATTTACCGCCGAACATTTTATCATCGCCACCGGTTCCCACCTCAAGATCGGTGATATCGTCGGTACCGAATCGGTCAATTACTTAACTCCAGCCACCGCCATCAAGTTGCGTCGTCTTCCGCAGGCTGTCTTCATTGTCGGTGGCGGCTCCACTGGTTGCGAAATAGCCTCTTATTACGCTGAGCTAGGCGCCAAAGTCATCATTGCTGAATCCTCTTCTCGTCTTCTCCCCAGAGAAGATAAAGAAGTCAGCAGTCTACTCACCGACTATTTCACTAAACATCTCGGCATCATGGTACTCCCCAATAGTAAAGTTGTCACTCTAGCCCAAGATGATTTCAGCAAATGCGTCATTTTCCGCAACGCCCGTACCGAAAAAATGGTTCGCGTCGATTGCGTAGTTCTAGCTACCGGTAGCGAGCCCAACCTCAATCACGGCCTCGAAAACGCCGGTGTTAAGTACAAACCCACTGGCATAACCGTTAATAGATACTTCGAGACTTCCACCAAAAATATCTACGCCATTGGTGACTGCATCGGTGGTGAATCCTCCACTGACCGTTCCGACTACGAAGGCTCCCTTCTTGCCGCCAATATTGTCAATAAGACGCGCAACCCAGCCAACTATTCTGGCTTTATCCGCTCCACCAACACTTTCCCCGAAGTCGCCACAGTTGGCTTAAATGAAACCGATCTTACCAAGCTTAAGCGCAAATACAAAAAAGCCCTTATTAGACTAGACACCACTACCGCAAGTAAAATCTTTGACTTCAATTACGGCTTTATCAAGATTATTTCTGACATGAGCGGTCACATCATCGGCGCCACAATAGTCGCACCACATGCCTCCATCATGGCTGCCGAATTTGCTCTCGCCATCCGTCACAACCTCACCGCCGTCCAGCTCGCTAGTACCCCACGTATCGTCAACGACTACGGCTACGCCATTAAGCTCGCCGCCAAGAAACTCGCCAAGAAATAACAGCCGTCAGAGATAGTCTTCAGAAAACAGCCACCAAAAGGCCAATCAAATACAGGCTGAAAACTACCACAAGTCAACCAAACAAAAAATCAGACCTAAATTCAGGCTGGGTTAGGGGGGTAACCCAACCTGAACTAAAATCTGATTCTTAAATCTGGTTGTGGGGGTTGGATTTGAACCAACGACCTTTTGGTTATGAGCCAAACGAGCTACCAGGCTGCTCTACCCCACGATATCTACGGGAGTGATGCAAAACCTCACACCACTCCCTCATTATATCGCACATAACTCAAAAAGTCAATACTTTTCTGCTCTTTTATGGGCAAGTTGGGTCAAAATTATACTCACAAATCACCGTCAAACTCTTCTTAAGGTTACTCTGAGAATCGTCGCCTAATAATTCGATAGCATACAACGGATATGGGAAATACGTATCGGCAGTATCGAGCCTTGCCTCCACCCGTCGGTAAAGGTCATTCGCCCTCCCGGTCGAGTCAATCTGCACCTGCATATTCCTCAAAGTCGCCTGATTAGCGGCGCCCAGCTGCGCATCATCGCCATCACTGCCCACCCCATCATCTCCGGACACCACCTGGTTTCCGCACTTCTCCCCCTGGCAGAAAAATTCCAACGCAAAATCCGTACTCGGCTGACCATATGGTATAGTCACCACTATCATAAACGTATTTTCGTTCCTATCTCCGCCAATCGGCTTTGGTAACTCCAGGTCAGCCGAACAGGCAAATTCATTACCCCCATCCGGATTGCAGTACACCGCATATGGTAAATTTTTAACAGTTCTATCGTTAGTTTTTACAATTTGCTCAGCACTCACGGTATTAGCGTCATCCTGATACACACCAATATAGTTATCCGGAGTTTTACTGCCAGAAGCCCATCCGGGGTTATCCGTTGGCACTAAATACACCGTACCACGATCCGTTCGTCCAGACGCAATTTTATCAAAATCACTCAAGCTAAACACTTCCGCCGTCTGCACAATCCCTACCGCCAGCGTCGGTGGAGTCGCAATCTTCCCTTCCTTCAGCACCGGGAAAGTCACCGCACCACTCTTGAAATTCGTAAACGCATATTCCGACCCATCCGAGTCCGAATACCAGCTCACCCTTACTTTATCAATGCTTGGCGCAGATGCATTACCTAATTTCACCTGCACCGCTCTTGTCGTATTGGACTCAGAAAGCGTAGCTTTATAAGACGACAAATCCGTCTTTATTTTCACGCAGGTATAATACTGCTGCATCGTATTTCCCCCTTCATTCGTCTCCTTAATCATCACTTCTCCAGACCCGTCCTCAGGTATTCTTCCCAAAATATGCCCCACCATATCACAAGACTTCATATTTTCAACAGATTCGTTCGTTTTCTCAACCCACGCCACAATGTCCTCACATGTTATAGAGCCGTCAACCCTCACCTGGGCATTCGTAAAATCTGCCTTCGTCTCAAGGCAACTTTGATAATTATAATATGCCAATTTCGCGTCCTCAATCCCAGCTAGTGCCGAATCATAAGCTGATTGCGACAAATCATCGTTACTAGTTCTCGTCACCTCCGATATAATTACCGCCGCAAAACTCATAGCCAGTATCACCAATATCAGCGTAGAAAACGCCACAATATAAAACGACGCCGCACCTTCCTTATTTTTCCTCACTCCTCGTTGTTTTATCATCTTATTCTCCTGTTGCCTGAGCGGCAAAATTAAATTTATTAATCGCACAATAATCAAAGCTTTCTACTTCATAATCATTCGGCGTCGCACAGAAATTTCCCGAAGCCTTCACGTCGATACCACCCTGAATTGTCCCCAGGATAAACGATACCGAATAGAACAGCGTATTTGATGCACTACTCGCTGCCGGCTTCGCTACAGACAAATCATACAATGCTAAATTATTATCGCTATCACTATTTGCAGCCAGTAGGCTCACCGGCTCCTCATCCACCACTTCATTTGTATTCGTAATATCAAAAACACTATTTATATTACTAAAATTATAGCGGTCACCTAGCTGCGACGCACACACCACTCTTGTATCATCTTTCACCTTTAGCAGCCTAAATCCATCCTTCACCACATTACTATCCACAGTACCATCCGCATTCCGATAGTTATATTTCAGTGAAGCCATCGAGGCATCACTTATCGTATAATCATCATTTTCTCCGAAGAAGTATCCAGAATTCCAAATATACGAATAAGTCCCCGTACAGAACGCCCCAAATACCGGCATAGAAACATTACTTTCTCTACCCTTAATACTCACTGAAGCATTTTTGGCAATTGATACCAACTTCGCCCCGCCATCATTCTCACACGCCGTCTTAGCGGCATCCTTATCATAAAACGTTCCACACTCATCTCTTAGTGCCTTCGATGATGAATTCTGAATCGCCGCCCTCATATCGTCCACCAAATCCATCCCCGTCGTATTAATCTGATTCAAAGTCATCCCCCTACGATACGTCGCTATCGTATCATTAATAATCATAGCTATTGTTATCGACAATATCCCAATGAATGCAATTGATAGCGACAATTCAATCAACGTAAAACCTTTTTTATTTTTCATAGCATCACCCATCTTGCTTACACCTGTTCTCATCGCTATCCAAATTTATCACCTCCACTCCTGATGCGTTTCTCGCTCCAGCCATAATCCTTATATCACGTCTATCATCGCTAGGATTATCTCCTTCTGGGTTGATGCAGAAATCCACATCCATTATCTGAAACGAACTCAGATTTGCCTGCAGAATATTCCCATTGTCTATAGCATTTTGTACAGAAGCCCCACTACTGATAGCATCGTTTATTTCTTCTATCTTTTCATTTACTTGAAGAGTACTCCCATCCATCACATAAGTATATACAATCCCCGACTGCGGATGCCGTACCACGAGCAACGCCCCCACAAATTTACAACCAGTTCCACTACATTCAGTTTTCTCAAGCCCTGCCCCCCACCTCGTCTTATATTCCTCCACAAAGCCTACTGGCGCCGCACGGTCGTTTTCAGCCAACATTACATTGGCTCCCAATCCATCCAACGCACCCAATACATTCCCGACACCAATATCCCCTACTTTCCCTATTACATCATAAACATACACCGCGTTATCGCTGTTCTCTCCATCCTCCAAATTCTTATCCTGTCCGAACGTTACCAACTTACCATATATCGCCATATTGGACCTACCGCCGGGTATCTTATTCTGCACATTCATTGTCCCAGAATATACACTCCGCAAAAACTCCGCAAAACTCTGCACCGAATCATTATATCTTTGCTGAAACAACGAATTCTGCACTCCCACTGTAATACCCACAAACAGCACTCCAGTTATTGCCAGAAAAAGCGCCACCTCAACTAAAGTAAAACCGCGCCTTATTCTCTTCATGCTCTCATTATAGCATAATCTTTTTTAAAATCCAACTTTATTTAATTAGTACTCGGGGAATAAAAACATCATCCATTTTTCAAAATTCGAATAGGATTTCTCTTCCTGCATAGCAACTACCTCCTTATGTTTACTCTTAGCTGCTTCTGAATTCTCCGGCATCACCACCATATTTTCGCCTGCCCACTGCTTATCCAGATGCTTCCTTGCCATCAACTCCTGATATTCTTCCGTATTATAATATTCATTTTCTAGCTCCGCCGCTTCCACCTCCACATTCAAAAGCTCCAAATTCCGCTTCTCCGTCGCCAATCTTTCCGTCAGATTCCAATTCCGCGACATCGCCATTATTGACTGAAACGTCCACATCAAGCACAAGACAATTGCAAGCACAAGCACCACATTCTCTACCGTTAAAAAGTCATGTCTCAACTTATAACTAAATCTCCTAAGTTTAGTATCCAACTTAATACTCATGTTTTTATTATATCATTTTTGTGATAAAATATAATAGTTGGGGGTATAGCTCAGTTGGTCAGAGCATGCGTCTTATACACGCAGTGTCCTTGGTTCGAGTCCAAGTACCCCCACCACAGTGAACAAAGCCAAAAAAAGACACCGCACTCACGGTATCTTTTTTTGCACCTAATTAACTTCGCGCGCCAAGATTAGGCCTTCTTCTTGAGGGTCAAGAATCCATTGCGCGGATTCTCACAAACCATTCGGTCCTCAGGGAGATCACATGGAGTTCCCTTACCGCCTTCTGCATTCTTCGTGAAGAAATAAATAGTTTGCGGTTTGCCACCACGTAGAGTTACTTCAGATTTGTGAAGGTAGTACTTTACTCCCTTGCCATTGGTATGTTCGTAAGCCATTTAAGCTTCCTCCTTAAGTTAATATATTCTTATCTTATGACCCCTTCCCTTAAATGTCAAGGGGTTTTAGAAAATTTTCTTCAATTTCAAACAAACAACAGAGATAACCTCAAGACAACCCATATCACTCCTCTTATAAAAATTACAACAATAATCATCAACGTAATCAAAAGTATAAATCCCGTAATCGTCGGCGCCCACACTGGCGAAGCATAATTCTTACGATAAAGCTCAGTAGATGGCAGACTTGCTACTATTTTATCCTGTATTTCCTCCGCTGCCGGATATTTTTGAATCTCACTCACCATACAGTTAATATACCCCGGCGAACTCCACGTCCACCCATTCTGAATCGCCTGCGTCTTACAAGTCTCCGAAGCCAAGGCATACACGTTTCCATTGGGATTACTATCCGTCGCAAGATTCTGCTCCGCCTCCGTAAGAGCCGCATTCGCCGCCCGTATATACTGGTGTTCCAAATAAAACGGTCCTGTCCCAAAAGTCACCCGCTGTACACCATTATCATCCACCACATTCACCACTATATGCGAAAACACAAATTCCTTCAACTCCTCCAGCGTCCGAGCAATCTCTGCATCGTCTTCTGCCTCATCCGCTGCAAGCACCGCATCGCGCAACTCCGTCATTTTTACATGGTTCATACGCAGCAAAGTAGCATCCACAAACAACAACGGCACCAGTATCACCAATAATTGCCAAGTTTTTATCTTACGAAACTTAATACGCCCACGCTTTTTCATACAACCATTATAACATTTTATGCTTGACAATCCAAAATCATTTGTTAAAATATCACAATATATGCGTATCAAACGTTTTAAAAAACAGGTCAAACACAAAAATTCACAAATTCCCCCAGCCGAATGGCAAAAGTTTATTGAGATTTAGCTTCGGCAATCTCTTTCAATAACTTTCCAAAATCATCACCTGAGCGTGCCGAATCCCAGGAGATTGTTTTTCCGTTCACCACCACACTTCCTTCGGTGCTCCAGTTTATCAGCTGACCATCTACATAAAATGCTGGTGTAGCCCCTACATCAATTCTTTTCCCTATCCCCATATCGAAACTGATCTTCTTCGACACCTCGTCACTAGCTATATCAGCGTTGAATTTTTCCATATCCCCCTCTCCGTTAGTCACTTCATCAAAGTATTTATCAAATAAAGCCGCCCGCTCCGAGCCGGTCGCATTTTCCCATTCCGCCTGCTCCGCAAATAACTTATCCGCATACGGCTTCCAATACCCTTGCAAGCCCGCAGCTTCTGCCGCCGAAGCAGCCGCAGTTCCATTTTGATGATACGACAACAAGAAACTTCTATATACTACCGCAAGCTTTCCATCAAGCTCCTCAATAACCTTATTCACCTTCGGATTTATTGAAGCACAACCTGGACACTGATAGTCTGCATATTCAAATATCAACGTAGGTGCCTCTGGATCACCCTTTACATGATCACCAATATTCCCATTATCCTTAGTCGGCTCGATTACCGAATAAAAATCGTATTTGTCATAATCGGTTGCCTTATTATTGCCGTCGATAATAGCATAAGTTGCCAACCCTAATAACGCTACAATCGCTACAATAACAATTATTCCAATAGTAGAAAATCCTTTTGCCTTTTTCATATAACTCCTTTAGTGATATAATCATTATATCATGTTAAATGAATTAATGTGCAAATTCGTTAAATGGCTCGACCCGAAGCTCGATAAATATCGTCCGCGCAAATCTCCGCCCAAGCCCAACAGCTATGCTCCAAAAACATTAAAGGAATTCGTCGGGTTATTACAACGCACTCCTCGCAGCATTCTCAGCAAAGAAGATCGCAATCGCATTGCAGCCATCATGAGCTTCGAGGACCGCCATGTCGGCGATCTCATGACAGCAAGATCCCAAATGCTCTTCGTTAATGAGGCCGAAGTTCTTGGTCCTTTGACACTCGATAAACTTTACAAATCAGGCTTTACCGATTTTCCTGTCACCGACAGAACCGGCAAGATTACCGGAATAATTCATACTGAAGCCCTTAACGCTCTTGCTATCAAGAAGACCGACCGCGCCTCCAAATACCTCGACCGCACCATCCACTATCTTCATGCCACCGATTCCCTCAAATTCGCCGTTGAGGAAATCGAGCGTCTCAGCGCATCCTATTTTCTAGTTTTAGATGACGGCTCTAATACTATCGGATGCTTTACCGTCCAAATGCTTCTAGACTATTTACTAGGTTAATGATATAATTACAGATATGAGAATTCTAGCAAAAGATTTACACAACTATCTTAAAAAATCCGTAACTGTCGAGGGTTGGGTCAACTCACGTCGCGATCATGGCGGGCTCATCTTCATTGATCTCCGCGATCACACCGGTATCATCCAGCTAGTCGTCACTCCCGAGACTAAAGCCGCCTTCGCCCTGGCCGAATCCATCCGTGACGAATACGTCATCAAGGCCACCGGCAAGCTTCGTGAGCGTGCCAAAGACCTCATCAATCCTAATATCGACACTGGTACAATCGAGCTAGTCATCGACGAACTCGAACTCCTGAACAAATGCGATATTCTTCCAGTCAACACCCACGACGACGGCTCCGAATCATCCGAAGAGCTTCGTCTCAAGTACCGTTATCTTGACCTCCGCCGCCCCTCCATGCAGAAAATCCTCAAACGCCGCTCAGAATTCTATCGTTTTATTCGTAATTACATGTACGAGCATGATTTCACTGAAGTCACCACGCCAATCTTAGCTAACTCTTCCCCAGAGGGTGCTCGCGATTTTCTCGTTCCCTCCAGGCTTCACCCAGGCAAGTTCTACGCTCTCCCTCAAGCACCTCAGCAATTCAAACAACTCCTCATGGTCGGTGGCGTCAATAAATACTTCCAAATTGCCCCCTGCTTCCGCGATGAAGACCCTCGCGCCGATCGTCTATATGGTGACTTCTATCAACTTGATTTCGAAATGTCATTTGTCGAAGATGGCGAAATAGTCCGCAACGAAATTCAACCCCTTTATGAGGAACTCGCTGCCAAATTTGCCAACAAAAAGCTCGTTTGTCGCAGCAACGTCGCCAAACAGTACATCCCAAAAGGCAATACCGTCCCCCGTATTCCTTTCAACATTTCTATGGAAACATACGGCGTAGACAAGCCCGACCTCCGTTACGGCATGGAGCTCATTGAACTCACCGATGTATTCAAGCACACCGATTTCAAGGTCTTTAAGGCCCCCTGCGTCAAAGCTATCTGCGTCAAAGGTGGTGCCAAGCTCACCCGTCGTGAAATCGACGATTTTACCAACAGAGCCAAAAAACTCGGTGCCGGTGGCCTCGCCTATATATTATATAGTGACAAAGAAGCTAAATCCCCCATCCTCAAGTTTATGTCCGACAACGAAATCAAATCCGTCCAAGAACTCACGGGCGCTAAAGACGGCGATGCTGTATTCTTCGGCGCTGACGAACGCGACAAAGTCAACAAAGTTCTCGGTTCACTCCGCATCGCTTTTGCTGACCACTTCAACCTCAAAGACCGCAACGAAGTTTCCCTCGCCTGGATTGTCGACTTTCCATTTTACGAATGGGATGACAAAAACAACCGACTTGATTTCGGCCATAATCCCTTTAGTATGCCTAAAGGCGGACTGAAAGCCCTTGAAGCCGCCAAGACCGACGAAGACAAACTCGCCATCGTAGCAGATCAATACGACATGGTTATGAACGGTTACGAAGTCGCCTCCGGTGCCGTCCGTAATTACAATCCAGACATCATGTACAAAGTCTTCAATATCCTCGGCTACAATAATGCCTACGTCGAATCTCGATTCGGTGGCATGCTCAATGCCTTTAAATACGGCGCTCCACCACACGCCGGTGCCGCCCCGGGACTCGATCGTATCTTCATGGTACTAGAGGATACTGACAACATCCGTGACATTGTCGCCTTCCCCAAGAATGGCTCCGGCATCGATCTCATGATGAATTCCCCATCCGAAGTCGACCCCATCCAGCTCCAAGAATCCCATTTAGCTATTCTCCCCGAAGAGAATTAAAAACTCTTGCATTTTTCATTACATTTATGCTAAAATAAATGTAATATGAACGAAGTGCTACACAATAATACTACCAATAATACCGCACCTACCGACCCCACCAAAGTACATCGTCGTTCTTCCCGCAATCTCCACCTCATAATCCTTTTGATAGTCTCATTAATCACAATCGTGGGTCTTATTATTGCGATTCTAGTCGTCAAGCTCAGTCAACCTAACAATTTAGCAGAAGCACCTACGACCAACATTGACATCGGCTGCTCACAATACACAAACTCTGACGAAATCCAAGATTGCATCCAAAATGAATTCAATGAAAATGGCGACTTAGATATGTTATTGTCTAATTACCAAGAAGCAATCGATAATTCACTACTGAATCAAGATTACTATACAGCAGCGGAATTAGTCAATTATCGCTCAGACTTTCTAGTAAGTTTAAATTATTGTGACCAAGCATTGCAATTATTAAATAATGTTGATTATTCAAAGTTTAATCAAGATTCAACGCTATACATATACGCAAGCGCAATGGGAACAAGTTCCAGTTGCAACGACAACGTCGCACAGCAGGAATGGAACAATCGTTATATAACATTAACTAATAGCGAGGACACAAATGAATAAACGACTCATCCTTAGTTTTTTTGCAGTAGCACTCATATTCTTATTAAACTTATTCACGATACATAACAATACCCTCGCTTACGAAGGTGAAGGCGACGACGCAGATGGCACCGCTGCCCAATGTAGCAACTATATACATGGCTACAGAAAACTATGTGGAGACCCTGCTGGTTCTGATGGCGGCGGCGCAAGCTGGCACATATATAGCACCCAAAGCTACAGTGGCCCATCATACTACGCAGCTATCCTCGATGGCGACGTCACAATAGACACAATCAAAGCAAATTGTCCAAGAAGTCGTTACAAATGGTACGCCGCCTATGGTTGGGACGGTCACAATGGCGCACACTGGGGCCCACTCAAACAAGGAGCAACCCTTAACGGAAGAACAATTTTCTCAAACACATATGGGGCAATGAGCTATAGTAATGCAGTTAGTGCAATGCAATCCAATAGCATATCTGATGGGCAAAAAATAGACTATAACGCCGCCAATCAGCTATATCAATTAGAAAATCCAGGCGTCGCTTTATCGTCTCGCTCCAACATCGGCTATTTCTGCGTTGCCGACCCTGAACCAACATATTACTCCCAATCCAATATTTCAGCCGACGCATACAATACAACCGGCATCACCAATAGCGGAACAAAAGCTGAGATCACAGTCAATCTTTCAGAAGGGGATACAACTCCTATAGTATTTAGTCATAATGTTTTTGCTTCAGCGAAAGCAAGTAGTGTATACTGGCAGATCCAAAGAACCACAAGTTTCACAAGCAGCGGAACAACCAAGAACAATGAAGTAGGGCACTACGTTGGCGAAGGTTCCAGTAGGGGTAATTATTATACAATCCTAGAGGATAACACCGGAGTATACCAGAACACTACAGATATCACTCAGGAAATTAGTTATGGTGGACAGGCAAAAGTAATTGCCGACACTCGTCCGTATACACAAAGCGGAGGCTCATCGTATGTAGCCAGAGACGTTTATAAGGTCAAGTTCAACAAACAGGGCAAATATACTTTTTGCGAAGCAATGTATGTCAAAAATACCAGCCAAAAGTCCACTGAAGCATGCGTTACAGTCAATGTTGGTCTCGCATCTTCATATTTATCTAAATCCAATGTCTCTAACCGCGACACCACTACCTCAAGTGGAGCCGATGATTATGTCACCACAAATATAACAGGCTCTCCAGAGACAGCTCGAACCGATAAAATCAAACTCGAGAACGGCGGAACAGTAGCTATCACTTTTTCACATAATATCTACTCCACTGTTACAAAATCCAACGTTCCGTACCGAATAGAGCGTACTGTTAATGGTTCTGCCGGCATTAACGGCAATTTCGAAATAACCAGTACAGGCAATTCACCATATAGTTCCGGAAATACCGGCTCCTCGACCGGCGGAAATGCAAATTTCAGCACTCAAAGCCAAGGATACTATATAGGTGATCCACGCAACTATCGAGATTCAAACAACAGCAATTCCAGATTCATTCTCCGAGATTTCTACGAATTAAAATTCCCCGCACAAGATGCCACCTACGACATCTGCGAAACTGTATATATAGGCAGTGGAGACGAAGAGCGTGAATACACGTCAGCCTGCTCAAAAATCACTATCGGTAAGGGCGGCTCTAGCACCATCCCAGAAACACCACCCAACAACGTTTGCTCCACCTGGACTCCATCTAGCTATACAAGTTCCAACGAACGCAGCGGGGAAACATCAGTAATCGCAGGCACCAAAAACACAACTCTAGGCCAGAACTGGACCACCAGTAACGGCGTTTCCACAAGTGCGTTTAACTCAAAGCCGGTTTGGGCCAAACCCGGCGACCTAATCGGGTGGATACACTGCTATTACCCTGGCGCCCAAAAAGTAGCCGACGAGTTGGCCACAAAAAACAACAACCACCCACATCCATCAAGACTCAGTGGCAATTATAATACCCTCAACAATATCCAAATGAAAAATTACTCAGGGTGGGCCAATTGGTTCAAAGTTACGAATCAGAATTTATTATCTTCCAATTATCATCTCGGAAATTTCGCGGCCGGATTAACCTCAATACAGCAATGGGAAGATACATACACGGTCGAGACTGGCAATCGCAGTCGAGCCGGACTTAGCCTTACCGAAACAAATACAGCCAGCGCCCCCAAATCAGCTTGGGCAGACACCGCAGATGATTCTCATAGCTGGAGTTGTAATTCATACAAATGCGATCCGTACGACTGTGGTTCAGAAGAACACCCCCGCACTTGCTGGCACACGTGTTATGAGACCTGCTACCACCGCAATCCATTCTACAAAAATGGTAAAGACATGTCTAACGCCATCGATAAAGCCATGGTTAAAGTTCCTTACAATTTCACTAACTCCGCCAGTGTGTCAATCGACACGTCCAAGAGCAATGTAGTTTATGCAGGCGAAACCGTAGATATTCAAGATGCCTCGTTTACCGTAAGTCCTAAATACAACGGCACCACAAACGGAACATACGCCACCAAAGTCGACAATGCCCAAATCCGTCTCATTGCCTATGTGTCTAATACAGATACCGGATCTAGCAACAATAACAGTAGCAGCGGGGATTGCTCCGCCATCTCGGTACAGAAAGATACTTGCAACATCATTGCCGATCGCACCAGGCAACTCAACGACCCAGAAAACACTGGCGGTCACACCGACCACGACTTCAGCAAAAGTAACGATAATAATAGCGTACAGGACACATATTCTTATAATGTCTATGATGCTCCCGCAGGAAAGAACTTTTGCATAGTAGCCGCACTTTATCCTGCAGATAGCGGAGGAAGCACAAATATGTCCGCCAGTGGTAATAACAAATGGTATATCTCCGCCCCTCACTGCGTCAAAATCGCCAAGAAACCCAGTCTACAAGTCTGGGGAGGAAGTCTCTATACGGCCAGCAACACACAATTGCCAGCTAGCACTAAACGCGTCATCGCCGGATTTCATGATTTTAGTCAAGCATACTCCAATGGACAAGCCATATCTAATCGCAACACAACAGCCTTTGGCTCCTGGGTTGAACAATCTATCTTCCGTGGCAACACCGAAGCCTCCTTCTCTGGACTAGCTTCAGGCGCAGCTTCTGGATATTACGGCAAGACAACCGAACGTACTGATATCGAAAAATTAGGCGGAAGCCATGAAGGAGCGAACGTTAATCTATGTGAACATCGTTCTCCAATCACCTTCCCCAACACGAAATGCGGTACCAATCCATCCATCACATCGAGTTCCGTCAACGCCCCCACCGACAAATCCGCTCTCATCTCACGATTCACCAATGGAGACCAGAGTAATTACACCTATATTACCAACATCAGTTCTCTACCCACCACCACCATACCAAGAGGCGAAACCCGTGTTATCAAAAGTAGCACCCCCAACTTCACTATAGAAGGGGATATCTTCTACGAAGACACCTATTCCATGCTCACCGAAATCCCTAAGCTTATCATTTATGCTGACAACATCACCATAAATTGCGGCGTCAAACATATCGATGCTGTCCTTATTGCCAATGATAATATCAACACTTGCAACTCCGGCAACATTAATTCATCCAGTAACTCCAACCAGCTCAAAATCTTCGGCTCCGTCATCACCAACACCTTAGAACTTAACCGCACCTACGGTGCCGCCGCCGGCAAATTTAACCCCAGTAACAGCGACCAATCAAAAGGCCTTACAAATGGCTACGACACCGAAGTTCTTCCCGCCGGCTCTGCCGCCTCCGTCATCCCTGCCGAAATTGTCGATTATGACACCTCGCTCTACTTATGGGGTGCACCCCGTGCCGACGCCGCAGCCTCCGGCACACTAGACATCACCTATCAACGCGAATTATCTCCTCGTTACTAACCATATGGGCCCTATTATCCCCGTCAAACCCTTAAACCCTTAACCCCTTACCCACCAACAGCAAAATCGCCAACAACAAAATAAAGGCCCTACGGGTCTTTATTTACATGGCGAGGCCGGCTGGAATCGAACCAGCATTGTATCCTTAGAGGGGATATGTCCTATCCGTTGAACGACGGCCCCGAACAGAGAAGCAAAATAGTACCAGGTGTCGACGACCTTCAGTCAACGACCCCACCCCTATATTATACCCTATTCCTCCGGTTTCCGCAACTTATAATATATCGACGGAGCAAACCTCACCGGCGCCAACATCGATTGCGCCTTATCTTCCATCTTCACTAATCGTTTCGTGCCAAACATCTTCTTCAACTTTCCACTCCGAAAATTCGACACCGACAGCACCTTCTCACGTCGAAATCCGACTTTGTCAAATATTTCCTCCACATATTTCGGATGATAATTATAGAATCCATCCTTCGATATTTCCTTATAATTCGCCACCGTCTTATCGAACGGATTTACCTTACTTCGTCTAGTTACGAACCTCGCAATTTTTGGCAAAGTCCGCTTATTCGCTACCTCTATCACAGCTACACCGCCCGGCTTCAACACACGATATAGCTCAGCTATAGCCTTATTCATATCCTTAAGATGATGTGTCACTCGCACCATCATTAGCCCATCCAACTCTCCATCCCGAAACGGCAGCTTATAAATATCCCCCGCCTTCGTCTCAATCTTATCACCATATATTTCCTTAGCCTGCTCAAGCTCAGTTTTCGAATAGTCAAACAAATACACTTTCCGTGCTCGTTTCAAATACTCGTTTGCAAGTCGTCCATACCCGCCGCCAATATCCGCAAATTTCTCCATACGCTTTGGCAGCAACTTGCGTATCGCCATTCTGTCGGCCTGATCTTCGTATTCCCTGTCAGCATCTTCCCAAAAAATCTTCTTATAATCATAGCCATTGTAATCTGAAATAACTTTTTCACTCATATTATCATTATAGCATACATCAAGTTATATCACACGAGATACTTCTTCCAAAGTGGTCTCGCCACGCAGCACTGCAAGTACCCCCTTCTGCTCCAGCGTTAACATTCCATTACGTTTCGCCACTTTCTCAATCTCATCAGTATTAATATCTGCTACATCCCCTCTAATAAACGCCTGGATATCCTCACTCACTATCAACTGTTCCATTATTACCGTCCGTCCAGCGTATCCAAACGGCTCCGTCTCGGTCGCTACCGGCTCATACAGAGTTATATTTTCAAGCTCCACCCCAGTCAAAGCTTCCTGTGAAGCCCCTTCCAGTACTTCACGGATATATTTGGCTTCCGCCTCCGTTGCCGCACGCGCCCGCTTAGAATCAGACAATTTTCGTACCAACCGCTGCGCCACAATCAACCGAATTGAACTAGAGAAAATCGGATTCACCCCAATCAAGTCAATCATCCTCGAGAAAGCCGCCGCAGTCGAATTCGCATGGAACGACGACAGCACCAAGTGCCCCGTAATCGAAGCCTGAATCGCCGTCTTTGCAGTATCAGCATCACGAATCTCGCCCACCATCACCACATCCGGGTCCAACCTAAGCACCGACCTTAGCCCCTCCGCGAACGACCCCCCACCAGAAGTATTAATCGGTATCTGCGAAATCCCCGTTATCCCATATTCAATCGGATCTTCCAAAGTAATAATCTTCCTATCCGTTGTATTTAACGCATTCAGCATCGAGTACAACGTCGTAGACTTACCAGACCCCGTCGGCCCCACCATCAGCACCAATCCTCTCGGATGTGAAATCACTTCATTAATCTCATGTCGCTCCCCCTGAGATAGCCCCAATAAATCCAAATTAAGCAGCGACTCGTCAAAATTAAAGAGCCTTAGCACCGCATCTTGACCATACATCGTCGGGATCGTCTCCACACGAATATTAAGCAAATGCGTTGCCCCATCCCTACTTATGTCTTTCTGCATATGTCCAGATTGCGGCTTATTCGACGCCATCGATACATTCGCTCGCGACGACAACTCCCCCATAAAAATCCGATACCTATCTCTATCAATATTAGCCACTGGATGCAAAATTCCATCTACCCTCATCCTTATCCGTATCACGTCTCGCATATTTTCAATATGAATATCGCTCGCCCCCAGCTTATCCGCCTGATCAATCAGGAAATCGAACACTTTTTCCGTCGATACTGTCGCCAAAGTCTGCGACACCGACGCAATCGTCTCCGAATCCCCCTCTCCCGCAATCTTGATATCATCATATTTTATCTCTCGTGGTGGATCATATCGCAGCATAAACACCTTGTAGGCCGAGCCAGATATCAAGAAGAAATCCGCTTTTTCCCCCTCGTCCATGTACGTCTTCCGCATTCGCTCAATCACCGTCCTAGGCGTCTGGCTCGTCACCATAAATTGATAATGCTCCTCCCCACCACCTCTCTGCAGAGGTATCATAAAATCCCGATGCATCTCCTCGACATTCAGTAAATCCGGCACCAAAGGAATCTCGTTCTCAAAATCCCTAGTATCAAGATAAGGTAACCCTAAGATGCGCGCCCGCCCCGCAGTCGCCTGTTCTTCATTATCCCGTCGCTTCCGTTGTATCTCGTCTTCTCTCATATTATCATTATATCACAACCATTTTCATCCGCAAACCTTGACAAAATACCATGTTAGTGCTATAATTAAAGCATGGCCTCACCTGAGGCTAACATCTTTGCACCGTCCAAAGGGGCGGTAGTACTTTTTAAGGAGTTGAAAAAGATGAAAGTCAGAATTCACAATTTTATGGGGCATCCAGTACAAATAGCGACCGAAGAACCCGGCCGAATCATCGAAATCCAGCCGGAACCCGCCCCCTTCAAGATTTCAAACATCGAGCGCATCCGCTCGATCGTCGAAATCGACACGGGAGAGGGAGATGGGCGGCAAGAAGCTACTCACATTGCAATCATGAGAAACAAAGTTTCGCTGCAATCTACCAACGGATTCCCTGGTCCCCGTGAAGGCGTACTATACCTGGTTCCTCAAGCTGTCGTGGAGGCGGTCCGGAAGACCAACCGGAGCACCACCAGGGACCTCATCGTCCCGAAACAGCAAATCGGCATCGGACCCTATCAGCTCAGCTATGCGAACATCATAACAGAGCTGAATCTGGACGACGAAGGCACGCGAAACGCCGCGTACAAAACGTGGCAGAACTCGGCCAGAAGCGTAGAGGGCTACAAGTACCCTCACGAATTCTATGAATCCGACCGCTGACGCTTGGCGCTGATTCACTCCACCAAAAACCCTGCGGCATCCAGTCGCAGGGTTTTCTCTATCCAAAAAAAATGGCGGAAAGGACAGGATTCGAACCTGCGGACGTTTCCGTCTCTGGTTTTCAAGACCAGTGCCTTCAACCACTCGGCCACCTTTCCGCTTCTTATTATACCACAAACTCGAGAAATATGATATAATTACTCTATGGCAAGAAAATTCAAGATGCGCCCTGTTTCCAAACAGAACCGCAACAACAATCATAAACACAGCGACAAGAGGAAACATCCTCGCCTGAAAAACGGCCGCTAAATAATCCCGCTTCTGCGGGATTATTTTTTATTCAGCGTTTGTATAAACATTCACCACGTCGTCTAAATCATCCACCGCAGCAAGCAATTTTTCCAACTTCTCTCCCACTTCCCCTTCAACCGGCACATACGACATCGGTACATATTGCAGTTCTGCCGAATTCACCGTCAATCCACCATCCACCAATGCAGCACGTACCTTCATCAAGTCCGAAGCATCAGTATAAACAACAGTAGACTCATCTTCATCTACAACATCCTCCGCACCAGCATCAAGCGCCGCCATCATCACCTCATCACCTCTTTCCGCCACTTCGATCACGCCTTTTCTCGCAAACTGGAACATCACACTCCCAGGTTCGGCCATCCTTCCCCCATTTTTATCCAAAGTATGTCGCACTTCCGGCATTGTTCGATTCTTATTGTCCGTTGCTACTTCTATCACAATCCCCACACCACCAGGACCATACGCCTCGTAAACTTCCTCAATCAATGCCGCCGCCGACTTATCCGCTGCCCGCGCAATCGCCCGCTCGATATTTGCCTTCGGCATATTCGCGTGTCTAGCCTTCTCAAGCACCATCGCGAGACTCGGATTCATCGCCGGATCCGTTCCGCTCCTCGCTGCTATTGCAATCTGATTCCCAATCTTCGTAAAAAGCGCCCCCCGCTTTGCATCCACTACCGCCTTCTGCCGTTTTGTCGTCGCCCACTTACTATGTCCTGACATATTCACTCCTCAAAATTAAATTGATATTTTCCTTTCCTCCATTTTACCACTTTTCGCCAAGTTAGTCCAATTAGCGGCACCAATATGATCAAATACAGCGCAAACACCCACCATTGATATAACTCGATCTTCACCAGAAACTGTCGCATTTCCCCTAGCCACCCTACCACCAATATATGAAAATCCAACACACGCGTCGCGCTCCAGCTCACCACCGTCTCTACTAGCGGCACGCCAGCCACTACCCCCACAAGAAACACTAACCCCATCGCCACAGACAATGTCGGCAATATCAATAAATTTGCCGCCACCGATATCAACGATACTGCACCGTAAAAGTACAAAACAATCGGCAACGTCATCATCGTGGCCGCAACGGTTGTTAATACAGTCGAACCCACAAATCCCGGCTTCCGCGCCCCATAAAAAAATTTCATCATCGCAGGACCCAGCATCATTATCCCAGCATACGAAGCAAACGATAACAACCAACCCAGATTGATCACAAAGCTCGGTTCCATCATCAATGTCAAAGCTGCCACCATCAATATCAATCGCCATGCCGCAATTCGTCGCCCCACATACCAGGATACTAACGTCAATATCGCCATCACCCCTGCCCGCATGATCGACGGAGTCCATCCCACCATCGCCATAAAGAATATCACAAATACCACCGAAAACAATAACCCCGCAAAACGCGACAATCTCCCAAATATTCTCCGCGCCACTTCTACCAGTATCGATAAATGCGCACCTGATGCTACTACAATATGCGTCAATCCTACCACCCTCAAATATTCACTCAACTCGTCCGACAGCCCCGCCTTCATCCCAAGTAAATACGACAACCCCAATTTCACTTCCGGCTCCGGCACCAACCTCTCTATTCTCTCTGCGAACCAATTCCTCACTCTGAGTACCCATGATCCCGGCTCCGGTCGCATCACTCGTCGGATTGTTGGCCGATACATATACCCCACATAAGTACCAAACCCCTCCAACATCTTCCCCTCCAGCACCACCGTATCATCTCGCTGCACTACTGCATCTCTATCGTCCCTAATATCCACATTTACCTTAGCCGTCACGAATATACTTCCATCCACCACTCTTTCTTCTTCGCCAAATTTCAACTCATTTAGTTTCATTTTTATTTCTCCCTCATCTTCCTCTGGATCGCCATCCACTACTCCAGTCATCATCACTTCCATCCCATAGAATTGTCGTATATAATCTTGTCCGCGCAGCTCCGTCGCCACTCTAAAGAAAGCCAACACCATACCCGCTATAAATATTAAAGCCACAAGTAATAATCGCGGTCTTATATATACCAGCACAAATAGTCCCACCACCACACATATCCACCATACCGACGCAAAATAATTCACTCTGAACCCCAACCCTATCACAACGCCTACCACAATGCCCGCACATAATCCAACTATCAACCATGATTGATGTACCACTCGCCACAGTACATCTCGCAACCTCCGTTCCACTTATTTTCTCTCCATAGTGGCCATATTATATTCACATCTCAACCATTTTTACAACCCCCTTCACACCTCCGCAATCCCCTTCCGCTTTATTATCATCCCAAAACGTGATATAATATCCCTACGCACCCGTAGCTCAGTGGATTAGAGCACTTGTCTTCGGAACAAGGGGTCGTGGGTTCGAATCCCCCCGGGTGTACCATTAGATCGCACCCGTAGCTTAGCTGGATAGAGCGTCGGCTTCCGGAGCCGAAGGTCGTAGGTTCGAATCCTATCGGGTGTACCAAATCCGAAAAGTGTGATATAATACACCATATGGTACCGTAGCTCAGCTGGTTAGAGCGTGGGACTCATAAGCCCAAGGTCGGTGGTTCAATCCCACCCGGTACCACCAACACATCAGCTCCAGCAGGAGCTTTTTTGATTAAGACCACTAAACTGACCCTTTTTATGTTATAATTATTCCATGAACACCAAACGTGGCTTCACCATCATCGAGATCATTATTGTTGGAGTTTTCGCCTCGCTTCTACTAATTCTCTTTTTCGTGCAGAAATCCAACATTGACGCCATGGATCGTGACGAGCACCGCAAGACCGCCATCAACGCTATGTACTACGCCCTCGAAGAAGGTTTTTACGCCGAACACGGCTACTACCCCGAACAGATTGGCGAAGACAATATCAAAATCATCGACCCAGCCCTCTGGACCGACCCCCTCGGCTTCAACCTCGGCGACCCAATGGGTTCATACTTCTACGAACCCGCCGACTGCAAAGACGGCCACTGCAAAGAATATACATTAAAAGCCATCCTCGAAAAAGAATCCGACTACATCAAACAATCCCGCAACTAACAGACATACTTGCAAGTTTTTCCGACAAATCTCAGCACCTTCATGCAACTTTTTCCGACCCTCCACTCCGAAAATTCAAATTTTTTCCGTTTTTTCGGAGTAGTTCCTCTCTCAACAAAACACATTTACATCCATGCGTATCTATAGTTCCTTATTTAAAAACTCCGCAATGTCCACCACTTGCACCCCCTCGTATTGATATGTATCATGTTGCGTCCGTGCTACTACAATTTTAGGAAATGCGTCCCTTATCTTCAATAAAGGCTTCACCTCGCGTTCAAACGTTTCTGGATAGTCTATACTATCTGCTACTTGTATATATATTTTCTCATCCCTCTTCACCGCCACAAAATCAACCTCGTTTTCATAAAGTACCCCCACATACACCTCATACCCACGTCGCATGAGTTCTATTGCCACCATATTTTCGTACATCCGCCCATAATCTAAATTCTTGGTGCCATGTACAGCATATTTAAAAATCGGGTCACACAGATAATATTTATTACTCGAAGTCAGATATTTCTTCCCCACTATATCATATCTACTCATTCTGTAAAACAAAAACGCCATACACAAATATGAAACATAATTCCCTACTGTCTTATCAGTGACTGCTATATGGTTACTATTTAATGTATTTGATATGTTTAATATTGACGTCAAATTTGAGACGTTATTAACCATGAAATCAGTTACCTTTTCCACCAATAGTTCATCTTTTATACCATAGCGCTCCTTCAAATCACGAACTATTAGAGTGTTAAATACATCCTCCACATATTTATACTTATCTTCCATTTCTGTATACGCATACGCCCCCGGCATTCCCCCCTCTTTAGCATAACGATCAAAGCTCTCGTCCGTATTCGCTAATCCATAATACCGCAAAAACTCATTATAAGAGAAAGGATACACTTCTATCTCAAAAGTCCTCCCAGTAAAAAGAGTCGCTAAATCACTAGATAACAAGAATGCATTTGACCCCGTAATGTATATGTCATATTTTTTCTCCGCATGAAAATTATTTATCGCCCGCTCAAATTCCTTACACATCTGAACCTCATCAATCAGTAAAAAGTTATGTTTTGTCTTGTCGTATTTCCCATTAACATACTCTATCAACGATTCTGACGTCCTAATTGCATTAAATTTATCCAAAGAATAATTAATAAAAATTACATTTGCTTTCGCATCGCTCTTCTTTACATACTTTGAAAACTGTTCTAACAATTCCGACTTGCCACATCGCCTTACGCCAGTGATCACCTTTATATCAGGGGTACCTATCACACGAATCATCTTTTCCAAATAACTTCTCTTAATAAGTTTCATTTTATTCCTCCTACGTCTACATTATATCATCTTCACTCCGAAAATCCAAATTTTTTCCGTTTTTTCGGAATGACCCATATTAACTCCAAAACAGGCAATGAATTTATTTCATCCTTCATTAATAAGTATAGACCGACTCATCTGACTCACCAAGCGGCGCTGGTTCCACAGTATATTCAAACAACTCAGGCGAAATCCCCAAAGACTCAATAAACTCCTTCGTTTCTCGCACATATCTTCCACTCTCTTCGTCAGTATACTCATGTTTCTTAGACATCACACGAATATGTTTCATCTCCTCATCTCCTGGATCAACGAAAGCAATAAACTCATCACGATCATAGTATTTAAGGTATTTACCCACAACAGAATTCAACGTCTTACGGTCAACTACATCTTGACACTCAAAGTCCTTATATATCATCAAAGCTTCTTCTGTCTCACACATAATCATAATAGATGCATTCGGAGTAATATATTCATTTGCATCATCGTCAGACCATTCATAAAAGATTCGATATGATTGTCTCAGCTCTGGCAAATCAACTATTGCAGTAGAATAGCCAATATTATACACATCAAAATAATTCACCGAAATGTCTTTTAAATTAGCCTCGGTATCCATACTGATATCTGTCCCTGCTGTATCGTTCAGGAGCACCATATTCAACAATACTTGTTGAACATTCTCCAAATTGCTAGGGTGAGCACCGGGCGCTAACTCCTCAAGCTTAGATATGCTCACATGTGGTTGCTCGGATGGAGGAAGATCAATTATAGCCTTGTCTTCATTAACTAATGCAAATATAAATAATAGGCAAACTATAAAAATAAATTGGAGAAAGATAAAAACCACCACTAAAACCAAATTCGGTCGATCCTCTTGTCTATAATGATACTCAATATTTGTACGATCAATCATAACTATAATTGCCCAACAATTTTACTTAATTTATTAGCATCAATAATAGAATCAAGATAGGCATATGTAAAAGGGTGCCGTTCATTGTGAATCTGACTTCGTGTACGATGTTTTACACCAGTAAAACCACAATGACCATAAGAAGCTTCTATCGTAAGTAAATTATCTCCGTCCACCGCCAATACAACACCTGTATGCCCACATCGTATACCATCAGGACATATCTGACTTGCCAACGGTGGTCTCGTTGTAGAGTAAACTGCAAACGGCCTTGGCTCTGTCCCAGTTTCCAAATTAAGGTACTTAGCCAAATAGGCTGCAGTTTCCCCACCGTTCCCCCATCTTTCACTTGCACTTTTCCAACCAGTAGATGCAAGACCCGCCGTTGTAAACTCCTGCGCAAAAAAGGCTGACAAACTCACACAATTACACTTTCCACTAGGAAGCTGATATTTTGACGCCGACACTTCACTAGATTTATAATAGCTAATAATCGCTTGAGCCTGTGCTTCTGACAATCCACCCTCAACAGCACCAACATTCCCACCCCCCATCACCCCATCCGTCGCACAATAATTCCCTGCCACCTCACAGGTATTCTTTCCGCTATTGCCCCCACTGCCCCGTATTGCCATAATTGGTTTATTATACCATCGGTTCGCCGTTGCCTGCCCTAACGTCATTTCTCTGTTGAATCGCCCAGGATATCCAGGTTTTGCATCACCAGCCGGATCGGCCACCATTACTTTATCGTCATTATCTATCTTAAATATACCAACAAAATGACCAGTCGTCATAAAAGGATTAGTCGCCGTATCATGTGTCGACAGGCTCGCCTCAGGCGCATCACTAGCAGCACCACCAGAAAGATGAATCATCCACCCATCCTTCAACGCCTGACGTATGGTCTCAACATTATTGTCAGGAAGCTGCTTAACTTCGCAGCCATATTTTTCGCACACTTTTTTCGTATACTCCACCCTAGCAAAACTACTCCCACAATCAGGTGAAGAATCATTAAAATAAGAACAATTCCCGGGTCCTTGTGTAATCTCCGCCAAATCCGTCGGCAACACATCCTTCCCAGTTGCAGCCGTCACCAACATTGCCAAAGACGCCGGCCCACATCCATCACCGCATATTGTGCCAGGAGCACCCGAGCTATTAATCCCGTATGATGTATTCTTCCACTTCGCATCACACTGCAAATACTGCGGATAATCTCCACTATAAGTCGTACAGCTCTTCGACCCCGACACTGCTTCCGCAATCAACTTTGCAAAAAGCTCCGAACCAGCACTGGTCGGGTGCACACCCAAGTGATCAGAATTATCAATATATTGTGTCACATTATCTCTTACGTTTTTGTTCCAATCAATAATATAAACATTGTCATGCGCATCGGCAAAACTCCGATATAAATCAGCAATTTCATCAGTATCACCCATTTTATCTGGTATCATATTATAAGGTGTCACTAGATATAGTTTACGACCGCCAATTGCTTCCAGGACCCCTTCCAAAGTCGACTGATTCTTCGCGCCATTAGTATTAGTTCCTAGTGCCCATACCACATTTTCTTTTAGTGCCGACGAATCCACCGACACCGCCTCACATTTACTCTGACCCTGATGCTGGTTCATTATAGTACCAGAACCTGAGACAATCTTCTTCAAAACTGACAATCCCCCTTCATCACCATCACACCATCCTTTAGTCGTAGAATGTCGCGATCCCACTTTGTTTAAGAAACTATTCGGAAACTTCTTCATCAGCTCACTCTCCGAAAACACCGAAATCGAATCCCCTATTAAAGTAACCCCCGACGTCACCTCGCCCAAATCCATCCCCAAACCATAATCAGAATCATCGTCGTCAAGAGTCGGATCAGACATAAAACCCTCCATTGACGCCTCCCCCATCAACCTATTGTATATCTCCTTAGCATTCTTTCTTCTATGTGAAATATGTTGGTACCTCAAAGAAGAACTATGATACTTGCCACTCGTATATAAACTATTCATTACGTAATTCCAAACATTGGCATCCTCAACCGCTTGTGATACCCCATAATATTTACTGCCAGGTAATGACACTGCTCTCTCTACAGTAACCATAAACAATTCTGCATAAGATGCTGCTCCATCTTCGCCAGTTTTATTTGTAACAATATCTAGATTATTCTTGAAGCCATCAAAATGAGAAAGCTCATTCATCATATAATCTAACTCGATCTTTATCGCTGTATCAATCTCGCTTTGTGTTATTCCAGCATTGCTCAAATCCGAATCCACCTCATCATAACTACCCCACCAACCCCAAAACTTAAAATGGTTCCTCCCAATTGTTGACGTGATATTTCTAGCCATTTGCGGACCTTGTGGTGATTGCAACATATATAACCCATAATAACTCCCAGTCGATCCAATCATAAATGGATTATAGCCAGACTCATCATAAAAATTACCCATTATCCCAGCAATCGCTGCCGGGTTATCAGACAGTCCAGGAATCCCCGCTTGTACAAAATAATTCCAAATCCTTTTTTCTATTGTATCACCCGACAATACCGCCGCCCCTGTCCCGCCCGCCGACAAACAAGCCGTAGGGTCATAAAAAGTAATATTGTTTTGCGAAAACATATCCATCTGCTCAGATGGCAAACTACCCACCGCAAAACATTTATTTGTCAAGCCATATAATAATACAATAACCAAAAGCACCCAACTTTTTTTCATAAAAAACCTCAATATCCCCATTCACCCTCCCTCATCTCATTCAATGCATCACCACCCATGGTCCCACCAGTATAAACTTTCCACTCAATATCATAATCATCCATGTTAAAACTTTTCTCTGCCAATATCGCCCGCACCGTATCTTCACTTTTATTAAATATCGTAGCTATCCTTAAACAATAATACGCTTCACAACTCACATTACTTTTATCTATTACAATATATTTTGATGCTACTACGGCTCCCTCATACTCAGTTTCGTTCTGCTCCATATAATCCATCGGTAACTCCTCCTGTATTGACAACAACTTATACACCCGCTGCGCCTCCTCATCACTCATCAGTCCCATATTATACCAATCCTCTTCATGCTGAGCATAATAATTCAAATTCCCTTCCTCCGGCATCAAATACACCCACACTTTCGATATCTCCCCTGCCCGCGCTTCCACCGGCACCGTCTTCGTCACAAACCCATCCGCATAAACCGTAGCCTCATAATCCCCCGGATGTATCCGATACGCCCCACTCTCATACTCCCCACCCCCAATCTTCACCTTTGCCACCGACGGCACCGTCAAAATATCTACCGTCGCCGTCTTCGTATTCTGAAAAATCGCCACCCCTATCAGCAAAAGCACCAATAACACATCCACCACCAACACCACCCTCACCCATTTACTCCTCAAGAAAGCCTGCAACGGTGACAGATTCTGCGCATCATACATAAGCACATTATATCACATCCCACCCAACCAATTCAAGCATGGCATATACCGACCCCCGCCCCTCACGCAACAAAAACCCCCTCGCACACCCAAATCCCCCTACTTCTCCATCTCTTTCTTCGCCTCTTTTGCTTTCATTATCAACTCGCTCACTTCTCTCAAATCTTTCGACGAAATATCCGAATATTTAAAGGTATACGTCGTCTCATCGCCCACCGTCGCCAACCTCAATGTCCCATAACGAAACAGCTTCTGCATAATTCCATCCTGCCGGAAACTCGCATCCTCCACCGAAGACAAGTCGATAATATTCACCGACGACGACACGATCGAATCCATCACCATTTGTATCACACGCTTGTTCGTAATAAACAGCCGATTCCCCCGATAGATCATCAAAGCAATCACCCCAATAATCGCCGCCGCCACCAAAAGCGCCGACAATATAATAAACAAGAAATTCTTCCCCATCTCATCCAACATAGACTGCCCCATCAGCGTCAGCAAAAACGCCAACAATATCAAAATCAACCCCGCTGACACTCCTATCAGTATCATCCACAGACAAATCCGCGCCCTCTTAAACGCAAATTCCACATACTCATCATCATCAAGCGTCAAGAAAGGAAAGCTTTTTTTGCTTCTATCGTGCCTTATTTTTGCCAAACCTGCATCCATATTTTCCCTTTCTCTCATAGGGGCACATCAAACCCCAACTTACTCCCATTATAGCACATTTTCTCCATTTTGTAAATGCTTCCGCCCCTTCTCCGTCACCACCCGCCCCTTCGGCGTCCTAGCTAGCAGCCCCAGCTGTATTAAATACGGCTCATAAAAATCCTCAATCGTCGCCGTCTCATCCCCCGTCAACGCCGCAATCGTCGTTAGCCCCACCGGTCGCTCCCCGTAGTTCTCATACATCAGCCGCAGCATATTCCGATCCGCCGGGTCCAGCCCCAGATGGTCAATCTCCATCAACTTCAGCGCATCCTTCGCCACCGCTGTATCAATAATCCCATCCCCGTTCACATCCGCATAGTCCCGCACCCGCTTAAATATCCGGTTCGCTATTCTCGGCGTCAGCCGCGACCTCGTCGCAAGCAGCATACACGCCTCCGGCTTTATCTCCGTCTTCAAAATCCCCGCCGTCCGCTTGATAATCCGCTCTATCTCCGGCTCCTTATAATACTCCAGCCTATGAATTATCCCAAATCTATCCCTCAAAGGCCCCGCCAGTGACCCCGTCCGCGTCGTCGCCCCTATCACCGTAAAATGCGGCAAATCCAGCCTCACCGACCTCGCCGCCGGCCCTTTCCCTATCACAATGTCTAGTTTATAATCCTCCATCGCCGAGTATAGTACTTCCTCCACCGCCCGTCGCAACCTATGAATCTCATCTATGAATAACACATCCCCATCCTTCAAATTCGTCAAAATCGACGCCAGATCCCCTGCCCGCTCAATCGCCGGCCCCGAGGTCACCCTCAGCGACGCCGATAGCTCATGCGCAATTACCCCCGCCATCGTCGTCTTCCCGAGTCCAGGCGGGCCATACAGTAACACGTGGTCAAGCGTCGAGCCATCCGCCCGCTTCTTTACTGCATCTATTGCCAATTTCAAATTCCGCTTCAAGTGTTCCTGTCCCACATACTCTGCAAACGATGTCGGCCGAAGCGAATTCTCCATTCGCTCTTCTTCCGTATCACTAGGAGCCATCGTCGGCTCCACCAACCTCTCTATTGCCATACCTATATTATATCACAGCTATATCGCATCACCCTCACAATACCCAGTCCGCACATTAACTACATATTCACTCACATCTCCCACTTCCTCTAATAACCCTTTAGCCGCGTCCTCAGCAGCACTCACGGGCGGCTCACTTTCATCACACGAATACAAATACACCTGCAACATCCTCTCCCCCGACCTACCATTTGTAATCGTCTTCACCAAATATTTCTCTCCGCTCGCCAGCTTCCCTTCATAGGGCAAATACAACTCCACCGACTTACTTGTATCGCCATAATGCCCTCTGCATTCCACTTCGGGATATTTCATTTCATCTACCCTCGGACAAGTAATATATACTGACAAATCAGTCGAATCCTGCGTACTATCGATTACTCTCACCTCATAACTCTGTCTTATCGAATCAATATCTGCAATAAATGTCGTCACCGTGCCTTCATCCCCATAGCGAAAACTCTCCACCGTACCATCTCGAATTACCACGTCATCCACCACCATATCCTCCCCCGCTAACCCCTCATCTTGCAAAAGCAAAATCAAACTCTCCCGAAAATCATTTACACTTCGACTAGACATCCCCTCAAGTGCCTCAGGATTTTCTATCGTTACTCTATCATATTCGTGCGGTACCAACATACTCACTAATACCACTACCAGCATCGCAATTACAACCACTGCCATCACCCCATATATTATATATTTCTTCCGCATTTCCCATTTCCTCCGTTCATCATTATTCCCCCGTATCCAAATATCTCTCGATCGCATCCACATCTACATTTTTTGGATAAGCAAATCCATTCAAATGTGAAATCCACATTGCCGACATCAAATTCGATGATTTCCTCACAAACCCAGATCCTCCCCCCTCCACCGTACCATCACCTTTACCCCTATTCTTCCCCAACTTACCATTGGTGCAGCTCGCATGTCCCACAATCCATTCGCCATCATGATAGCCCAATATCACCCCTGTATGCGGATGCGCCGCCCCTGAACTCCCACTAAACACCGCCCACACCTTTGGCTCCATACCTTTCCCCTCCACATTCGTCATTGTCGCCACCGTTTTATCACCATTCCCTAGCCCACGCACCGAATCCGTAAATTTGTTAATAAAGAATGCCGAAAAAGTCACACAATTCGACCCACCGCCTCCGCAATATCCCCATAGCGCTCTATCTTTCCCAAGCCCTATCACACTACTATTATTCAAGTTCGCCCCATAGTTCATCATAAACACCTTCGCTTGCTCATAAGTCAATCCACCCTCACCTATCGAATTAGTCACTCTCCGAAAAATCCTAAAATTCTCCCCTTCGCTATCCACATATCTATTCCCGGCATTATTCGCTACATATGGCGTGATGGTCCCTACTCTTTCATGCGCCGAAGCATGCACCTGCTTACCATAGGTTCCACCGAACTGCCCCACATATATAGATATATGATTATTGCTCACAAATACATCCCCAGGTCGCAAATTCCCCTCCGCCCCCTCATTCGATACTTCCTCCCACTTCTCAGCTTTATCCATATAATTCATCATATTTCCCGCTCCCCCTTTCGGTAAAGCCCCGTCATCATCTACCTCTGCATAATATAACGCCGTCGCCGCAAACCATCCACAATCCTCATAATAATTACCCCCTATATTAAAGAACGCTTTCTGCTCGCGATACAAATCCCTTGGATTATGGAAACAAGTCCCATCATTATAATTCCAAGCCACCCATTCGCCACTTTCGTTTAGACATTGCCCCGCATGGCCGTCATCACTCTGCCCTGTCTGCACCGGCCAAGCCATCGCCACCGCCGCTCTTGCAATATCTTCACCCCCAGGCCCAGCATAGCCTTCCTCATCTATCACACATATCTGCGACGCACTTTCTCTTACCGCCTGAGTTTTAGTCGCCGCCTCCACTGTTCGATTCCCATTTATTAACACATCCCGCACCGCCTCCAAATATTCACTTTCAACCGTCAAGTCCTGTATTCCATTAATATACGCTGCATAATCAATTTGCAAATATTCCATCAGCCCCTTACCGCTATGCCCAGTCACCACCTTTACTTCATACTGATTTACCACATTAGATACTTTATCCTTAAAAGCACTCACCTCCACACCATCTTGCATCATTGCTTCCGCCACATCCCATAAGTCCACCTCCGTCAAAGCATATTTCGTAAAACCACCACTACTCACAGCACCAGTACCCCCACTGCCAGTACTCACCGAAGGCGCCGTTGTCATATTGGACAGTCTCGAGAATACATCTTCCGCCGCTTTTCGTCTGTCTGCAGCCCCTTGATATAGCCCTCTAGCATGTTGCGCCACCCCTGGGTCAGCAATCGGCGAATTACCTCCCACCGCCCGCTCGACCGTCACCAAGAACAAATCTGCATATCCCCCAGCTGTGCCGCTCGATACCCACCCCAAATTATTCACGAATCCATTCCAATCTCCTGCATATTGTTCAGATTTTGTCAAATATTCCAATTCCACTCGTATTGCCGTATCAATCTCATTTTGCGACGCCCCCACTTTCGAAAGTTCTGTGTCCACCGTGTCAGTTCCGCCCCACCATCCATAAAATTTCCAATAATCTTTCCCCACTGCCGCATTAACTTGTTCTGCCATATCTAGCCCATATCTCGCCCCACCATAACTATCCATCAACATCCACAACCCCCTATAACTCAAATTCGACCCCCTCATAAACGGATTATATCCAGATTCCACATAGAAATTCCCCATTATCCCCGCTATCACCGCCGGATTATCTGATACCCCCTTTATTCCCGCCTGCACAAAATAATTCCAAATCCTCTCCTCCACCGTGTTCCCGGCCAATAGCCCTGCCGTGCAATTTTTCGGCAAAGCATCTTTTATCGCCTGAAGCCATGCCGCATATCCACCATTACTCAACGGATGAATCGAATCACTTGCATAATACTCCGGCTTCGCTATCGCCGCATAGTCTGCCAAATAAAAATTATCGTGCGACTCCGCAAAACTTTTCTTAGCATTATTACCTCCACTATAATCAACTCCGTTCGTAGTATACGCAGTCGTCAGTATTACTTTCGTGTTAGAACCAACCAATCCCGCGATTTTATCAAGTATTACATTCATTGCCGATTCACTAATCCCGTCATTAGTGCCGAGCGCAAATACCAGATAAGGTCTTAGTTTACCGGCATTCACAATATCACCCAGAATCGTCACTCCGCCAGCTCCACCGTTCCCCTCGGCCGCATTCATTTCCATATGTTTACTGCCTTGAATGTATGAATACGGCGATACGCTATTCCCCGCCTGCACCACGCCCATATCCACCCCTGGGAATGCCGCCATAATCTGTTCCACCGCCTGTACTGAATAAGAATCTCCAATCCAAGTAATCTGATCACCAGTCGGAGCCGTACATACCGCATTATTACTCCCTTGACATTCACTTGGATCATAAAAGGTAATGTTATTCTGCGAGTACTCTTGCAACTCTTCTTCAGTTATGGCAAACACTTGCAAAGGCTGCAACGTCAACAGCACCCCCACAGTCACCAATAACCATCGCTTTAACGTTGACATGTATCAAGCACCTCCACATAATAATCATTCGGATCTAGGTAAATCGATTTCAGCCATTGCACCGTCTTATTTTTGCCAGAACTCAATATTCCATCATCACCACACGCATTTACTTCAACAGCGAGATATGGTTCAGCCGAATGCTCCTGGAATATATCATATTTTCGCATTGTTACATTCATCATCTGCCCCCCATCCAAATATTCATAATGTGGCAAATATCTACTCACTTGTTCTATCGGAGTTGCCGCAATACATTTCGTATCAGTATAAATCACATCTAGATAATGAGGGCACTCGATATGAATATTCTGGTCGTCTACATTTGGGTTCGTTTTAGACCAATTCGCTTCCACCGCAAAAGAATACCTCATCGATTCAATGTCAATGATAAATCTCGCCGTCACTACATCCCCCCTAGTAGTCTCACTATATGACCCATCACGCACTACTGCATCAGCAAATATCACATTATCCCCCACTCCACTAGCCTCAATCGCTCGCCACATTAACTTCTGAATATTAGTTTGGTAATCTTCCGGCACCTGAACCAACTCTTCAAAATTCGTCACATTTATATGAGTATCTTCCACTGGCCGTGGTCTCAATAACATTATTACTGACACCACCACAACCATTATCATCAACAACAAAAAACTCACCACACCTATTTTCACACCAGTCGAAGCATTCTTCCAAAAACTCTTTATCCCATCCAATAGGTTCATAGTAATTATTATAACCTATACCACCTCGCCAAGCAAGCACGAAAAAACCGCATCGGCGGCTTCAAAACAAACACTGGTGCGGGTACAGGGAGTCGGACCCTGGTCTCATCCTTGGGAAGGATACATAATAGCCGTTATACGATACCCGCTAATACCTCTATTATACCATATCTCTTCAAAATATGCTATAATTACTACAATGCAAGAGATCAAAAACGAACTCAAATCCATCATCAAGGACCTCTACGGCCTTGATTTTGAACCCGAGCTCGCCCCATCTCCCGACAATATTAATGCCGACTATTCCACTAACGCCCCACTCAAGCTCGCCAAATCCCTGCATAAGCCTCCAATGATGATTGCTGAAGAATTGTTACAAGTGGCAAGAAATACCTTTTTCGAAGACGGACTTGCCGGTCCTGAAAAAGGTATTTTTGCCACTCCACCAGGTTTTATCAACTTTACATTATCAGATGGTTATTTAATTAACGCAATTAATAATTATGACTGTAATTATGCCTCGGACAAGTTCAAAGGCCAGACGGTCATCTGCGAATTCAGCGATCCCAATCCTTTCAAAGTTCTCCATGTCGGCCATCTTTACACTTCGATTATGGGCGATTCCATCAGTCGCCTGTTAGAATGCGCCGGCGCTAAAGTCATCCGCGCTAATTTCGGCGGCGACGTTGGTCTCCACGTCGCAAAGACCATGTACGCTCTCCAGCAAAAACCAATCAAAGATCTTACCATCGAAGACATCGCCAAGTGTTATATCGAAGGCACGGCAGCTTACGAAGACGACCCCTCAGCCAAAGCCGCAATCACCAAACTCAACAAAGAGATTTACGAAATCAATGCCGCCGGTGAACCAAAGAAAGCTCTTTCGAGGAGCATAAATGCAAACGACTTATTACACCGACGGGTGGCCGAGCTTGGGGGACCCCCACGGAGCCTTAGCGACGTGGGGGAAAATGCGAGGACAGGACCCGTCGAGAATAATAGCTTAGCTGATTTATACTGGCGCGGCAGAGAACTATCTTACCAATATTTTGATCGCTTTTACGATTCCATCGGCGTCCATTTCGACAAATACTATCCCGAATCCACCGTTGCCGCCCTCGGTCTCGCCAAAGTCAAAGAACAATTGGCTAAAGGCATCTACGAATACTCCGACGGTGCTGTGATTTTCGACGGCGACAAATACGGTCTTCACACTCGCGTCTTCATTAACAAAGAAGGTGTCCCTACCTACGAAGCTAAAGACGTTGGTCTTATTTTCACTAAATGGCAAGATTACCATTTTGACAAATCCGTCGTCATCACCGGCTCCGAACAGCTCGACTACATGAAGGTCGTCTTAAAATCCGTCGAGCAATACGCCCCCGACCTCGTCAAACGCACCACTCACTTAACTCATGGGCTCGTCAAACTCCCCGGCGGCATCAAAATGTCCTCTCGTAAAGGCAACTTCTTAAAAGCCGTCGATGTCCTCGATATGGTCCGCGCCGCCCTCAAGGAAGAACACAGCTCCGAAGACGACAAAATCGCCCTCGCTGCCACCAAATATGCTTTTCTCAAATACAAAATGGGTGGCAATATCATCTTCGATCCAAAAGAATCCGTCAAAATGACTGGCAACTCCGGTCCTTACCTCCTCTACTCCTGCGTCCGCGCCAAGAAAATCCTGTCAAAATCACGCTCAGCGGGGGTGTCTGATAATGTCTTTCTCAAGGATATTTCCAGATTTTCGAGTCCTGAGGCGTATATTCCTGACGCGACCGAGAAAGTTGCCCAGAGGGCAAGCTTTCCCGGCTCGCCAGCGTATGACGTCGAAGGCGAGAAAGTCCATCCTCGAAAAGACATGTCAGACAACTCCCCGGCTGAACGTAACTTAGCCAAAAAACTTCTCGAATACCGCACAACATTAGACGAGGCAGTCTCCGAGCTTGCCCCGCATAAAGTAGCAAATTACTTATATGAGTTAGCTCAAGTGTTTAGCCGTTTCTATGAGAATTGTGAAGTCATTGGTAGTAACCAAGAAGCTGAGCGCATCAAACTCGTCGAAAAATATCTAAGCATAATGACCCACGGCCTTGGCCTCCTCGGCATTGCCATCCCGGAGGAGATGTGACCATGACTTATATTGGTGGCTTCGAAAACAAGATTCGAGTGAGCATTCGCGACAACGGGAGCGAACTTCGAAGTGAGCCCCGTAACGACGGGCGCGAACGAGAAGGCGAACGAGAACTTGTTTCGAAGTCGCATAGTAATAAAGCTAAACTCCTCTGGATCGACCTCGAAATGACTGGTCTCGACCCCGATCGGGACAAGATTTGCGAAGTCGCCGCCATCGCAACGGACATGAGTCTAAACCAAATCGCGACCTACGAAGCCGTTGTCAAAGTCGACGACCAGCTAATGCAAACCCGCATGGTCGGCGACTTCTGGGAAAAAAATTCCAAAACTCGTGACGCTCTCATTACCCAAAACAAAGCCGGCAAGCCCATTAAAGAAGTCGAACAAGAACTATTGCAATTCGTTAATCAAAATTTCGTCAAAAAAGACATCTATCTCGCCGGTAACTCTATCCATCAAGATCGCAAGTTTATCGAACGCGAAATGCCCAAGCTAAATAGCAAGTTGCACTACCGTATGCTCGATGTCTCCGCCTGGAAGATTTATTTTGAAAACGCTAAACACAAGAAATTTACCAAACCCGAAAACCATCGGGCGCTAGACGATATTAACGGTAGCATAGAGGAGCTCAAATGGTACTTAACCTTTCTCAAATAACAAATCTCGGTAAATACACCCACAAATCCGAACAGAATCGCACCATATATTATAAAGGCGAAAAAGCTTTCCTTATCGTCAATAATAATACCATCGAAGTCCGTTGCGACTCTAAGTTAAGCCAACTCCTGCAAGAAAAATACGAATCCGTCATGGAATCTCGCTATTACGGCAAAGGCGGCATTGAAGTCGTCCTTTCCGGCCAGCTTAGCCAACAAGAAATTATAGACCTCATCCGCCTTAGCTATAATATAACCCAGTAATTATTTGTCTTCTTTTTTAGCCTTCCTTACATCCCTGCGTCGATTCATTCGGTTCATGGCTTTAATAACCATAAAGATAACCCACGCAATCACTAGAAACTGTACTACTTCCTGGATAAAATTGCCATAAGCAATTACAGCCTCATCACCTGTACCGAAGAAATTCGGAATGCGCAGTGCCAACCCAGTGAAATCCACCCCGCCAAGTAATAACCCCACGATCGGCATCACAATATCATTCACGAGAGAATTAACAATTGCAGTAAAAGCACCGCCGACCGCAACACCGACTGCCAAATCTATCATCGACCCCCGGTTGATAAATTCGATAAATTCTTCCTTTAGACCTTGTTTTTCCTGAATTTTTTTGGCTTCTTCAGATTTAGCCATATAACTCCTTTCTCTTTTATTTAGTTTCTGAAAAATCATTAAACTTATTATATAAATTTTCCAGACTATTATATGAAGTATCAATTAGCCCCCGCAAAGTAGTGTTGCTCGAAGCACTGTATATTTTAGTTTCTTCCGCCATAATTAACGAAATCTCATGTGCCATTTGATGTGCATAGATGCGGTCCAATATGCCATTTATTTTCGCTTCAAATAAAGCTGACTCAAGTCCATCCCGCTCCGTATCAGCTTCAGATACAATTCCCGCAGGAATGTCTTTATCTTTAAAATTATAAGTCTCAGTTAAATAATTCGTCAAATCCCGTTCCGTATTCGTTAAGACGCTATACAGCGACGCGCTACTAGACCTCAAGTCCGAAGATTTCACTTCAGGTTGATAAGTCTGAATCACTTCCGCAGTATTATTAAGATGCAATTTCAAAGCATAACTCAAGCTTTTATTGTCACTCTTTCCTCCACTCAATATCGCACCGAGTATAATAATTACTATCAATGCAACCGCCCCTATCAGCCCAACCATAAAAAACTTTGACGATAAAATACTCTTCCGCGGCGGCTTCACTGGGCGTACAGTAGACGATATTTGATTAAGATACTCCTGACCATCCATAACTACATTATATCACACCATATTCTCATTCTGCATCAATCGTAATGTATTCTGATATTTTCCCCGCCTCTTTCAACTCATCAAATTTTCTATCAAACTCCGTAAATGGCACCTTAATTGACACAAAATTCACCTCAGTCTCCGTCTTCGCAATCAATTTTACAAAATAATACCCATCCCCATTCATTGACACGAATCTACCGCTGCTTTGTTCTGGCTCCAATTTAATCGCCTCCGAAGCACGTCCGCCATCCAAATTCTTACTGTCTACAAGCCCTCCAGTCTCTTCATATATCACCTGCTCACCTAATTCATTCGCTACAGCCATATAATCACCGCCATTCTCGCCTAGCATCTTCTCTACCTTCTCCGACACTGTATTGGCAATCTTGTCAATCTCCATTTCTACCTTCGCCTTCACCAAAGTCAGATACAACATTCGCTCATATTCACTTTTCGTCAACCCAAAATTATCCTCAATAATTTTAATAAACGCTTCCTCACTTCTGTCAATCCCTCCTATCTTCAAATGCCGTTCAAATTCCGCCGCTACTTCTTCATCCGATACCGTAACCCCCAATTCCTTCGCTAGTTCCACCGCATAAGTATACTCTTCCGCCTCAGATAGCGCCACTCTTTTATATTCGTTCTTCAAAGCATCCGCCGAGCTTTCATCAAACTGGCTCCCCGACTGTCTTTCTATTGATGTCATACTACTCCGATAGAACATCAAATAGTCAGAAAATCTCACACTTTCCTCATCCACCATCGCCACTGGGACTGGCAACACTTTAGTCACCCGAAACAGCAAATCATCAGTCATCCCCAACTTATATAGCGCCAACCATCCACCTATCATTACCATTGTCACTATTACAAATGCAATCAATATCGTACTCACTACAATCCGATGCCGAGTCCACTGCAACGGATATTTAAATTTACGTCCCGTCGCCAGTATTTCCTCGCGTCGTTCCGCTACCTTCTCCTGTTCCGTTTTCTTTCCATCATTCTTTACAAACAACTTCATACACTCATTATATCATAATACATCACTTAACGCATTCCTTACCCCCGCAGCATCCTCGCGAATCAATTTCAACCTCGCTGCAACCTCTTTTTCCCCAATCTTAATCGCTCGCGCCAGCGCCGCATCTTTACGCATTGGTCCGAAAAATTCCTTCCAAGCCTCAAACTCCGTCTTCGTCCGGATTACATTTGCAGTGTATCTTGGATAATTCTCCAACGATTTATCTCCCGCCATCTTCTTCACATAATCCCAATGCCTCGTCAGCCATTCAAATACCTTATCCCTAGATTTCGAATTCCGATATAGATACACGAACAAATACAATTGATCCTGCGGCTTCACTACATCTGGTTTATCCAATAGCGCCATCATTTTATCAAGCACTCTCGTATCTTTCGACAGAGTCCCCGCAAACAATAACTCAAACTTTATTTCTGGATCCGCAATCTGTTGATAGGCATCCAGGTATTCGTTAATCACCTTAGGTTCCATATATAACTTCGCATCTATAATGCTCTCCCTAATTTCCGCATCCATCTTTTCATAATCTCTACTATACATTCCAGCAAGCTCTTCCAAGTCAGTCCGCATTTCAGCATAATAATCCAATCCCAACAATATTCCCCTCAACCTTATTGTATTCTCATCATCTTTTTCCTTTGTCACTAACCCTATCTGCTTCAATTTTGGAGCTATTAGTCGTCCCACAAATTTCTTAAATTCACGCTCTTCCGTTGATCCTGCCTCAAAGAAAATTTTCAGGTTCGAGATAATCGACAATACAATTCCCCACACCGCTGCCGAATTCTCATCCTGAAATTTCATCACCAATGGAATCAACGAAGCCGAATCCGTCAGCTCTGTCTTCGCTATCAAGTTCCTGTCAATCAATAACCGGATTTTTTCCTCCAACTCTAACTCATCAAATTTACTCAATTTCTGAGCAAATTCCACCTCAGACAAATCGATCACGTAATGTCCACTCATGTCCTCTGTCACCACCGGAATCGGCCATCTTTCATCATGCATCTTCGAATCCAGCAAGAATCTCTTTTGCTTCCCTTCCGTCAATACCGGATATCCCGGCTTATCGATAAACGCATGCATCATTTTTTTCACATCAAAATCAGCTTGTTTTTCAAGCGCCCCCCACAAATCATCCCCCACTGTATTCTGATACTTATATTTCTCAAAATATCCCCGCACCCCCTCACAGAACTTGTCCCACCCCATCGCCCGAATCAACATTAGCATCAGTCTCGCCCCCTTCGAATACACAATCGCCGAATCGAATAGGGTAGCAATCTCCGCCGGATCCTTAACTTCCTGATGCACCGATTGAACATCCGAATACGCATCCCTCTGAAGTGCCAAATATGAATCTCCCGTGAAAAACCCTTCCCAAATTTTATATTCTGGATGAACATAATCCACCGCATAGTATTCCATTACGCTCGCAAACGATTCATTTAACCATAAATCATCCCACCATTCCATCGTTACAAGGTCACCAAACCACTGATGACTAAGTTCGTGTGCCACGGTAAGCGCCACAGATTTTTTCGTGCTAAGCGTCGCGTTCTTCCCAGCCAATAGCATCGACTCCCGATATGTCACCAATCCCCAGTTCTCCATCGCCCCCGCCTCAAAATCCGGCAACGCCACTTGCTCCAATTTTGCCAAAGGGTACGGCACTCCAAAATTATCATCATAAAACTCCAAACTCCTTGCGGCAATTTCATTTGCAAAATCCACCGAACCCAAATCCTGCGCCAAAGTACAATACGTCGTAATCTCCACCCCATGCGCATTTTTCACTGTCTTCCCATGAAACTTCCCCACAACCCACGCTAACAAATATGTCGACATCCTCGGCGTCGATTTAAAATGCGTAGTTTTATGTGACGAACTCAAAGATGCTTCATCTGAGGGCTTCCGGAGGTTACGACCGAGGATGAGGGCGTGAGCCCCGTAACGACGGGCGCGAACGACCCGTCCCGAAGATGAAGTCATCTTGAGTTCACCTTTAGCTTCCGGCATATTGGAAAGCACCAAGTCATCCGCATCCGTCGTGAGCGTGAGTTCAAACACCGCTTTCGCCGCCGGCTCATCGATACACGGAAACGCTTCGCGGGCATAATGGCTCTCAAACTGCGTTGCCACTATCACCTCTGTTTTACCCCTGTATTCATATGTCGATAAATACGCCCCCTCCATATTTTCATTTAAAGAGCCATCATACCCCACTACAACCCTCACATCGCCCCTAGGTACCCTAAAAACACTTAAAACACCGTTCTTCACCTCAAAATCATGTTTTTCGTCATTAACCAACACTTCGCCAACAGATAACCCCACTGCATGAAACTTCAACGTTTCACTCTTCGCTTCACCTAAAACCTCCACCACCCCACCAATAGTTTTCCGATGCTTATCAATCTGAATATCCAGCACATACCTCTCCGGCACAAAATAATCCAACAATCTTTCCATATTAATTAATCCTTTCTTTTTGAAGCATCATATATGTCAATGTAACTTAGCCGCATCAGGCAATTTAGCACCCTTCAGAATTGGCTCAAGCTCCGACTCCTCAAGCGTTTCATGGACGAGCAACTCTTCAGCCAACTTATCTAACACAGTTTTATTAGCTTTTAGCACTGCCTCAGCCCTCACTGCCGCCTCATCCGACAATTTCTTAACCTCTGCATCTATTAATTCTGCCGTTTTCTCCGAATATGGCTTCGCTGTCGCTATCGTGTAATACCCCGTCGCTTCATCCGGGAACACCAAGTTTCTTAATCCCGAACCCATGCCCTCTTCTATAATCATCGACTTCGACAACTCTGCTACATTTTTCAAATCCGACGAAGCCCCCGTTGTAATCGCATCTTTTCCAAAAATCAGCTTTTCCGCTATTCGTCCACCCATCGCCCGCGCCAAAATATCCTTTAATTCATACACATTCTTATAATTCCTATCCTCTGGCGGCAAAAACCATGTCACACCACCCGTTGAACCTCGTGGAATAATCGTCACCTTGTGCACAGGATCCGAATCTGGCAACACATGCCCCACTATCGCATGCCCAGCTTCATGATATGCCGTAATCTTCCGCTCTTTTTCGTTCATCACTTTCGACTTCCGTTCCGGGCCTATCGCCACCCGCTCAAACGCCTCCACTACATCTGAATTCGCAATCGCCTTATGCCCCTCTCGCGCCGCCGTAATCGCCGCCTCATTGGCAATATTGGCAAGATCTGCCCCACTCGATCCCGCCGTCTTCTTCGCAAGTGCTTCAAGATCCACATCGGCTTCCACCGGCTTTCCTTTAAAGTGCACTTTCAGTATCTCTAATCTATCCTTCCTCTCTGGTAAAGTCACATTTACATGTCTATCAAATCGCCCCGGTCTGAGCAACGCCTTATCTAGCATATCTACTCGGTTCGTCGCCGCCATCACAATCACCCCAGAATCGTTATCAAACCCGTCCATCTCCACCAATATCTGATTCAACGTCTGCTCATCTTCTCGTCCAGCTCCGCCCCTAGCATCACGCTTATGCGCCACCGCGTCTATCTCATCAATGAATATAATTGACGGCGCATTTTTCTTCGCTTTTGAGAATAAATCCCGCACTCTACTTGCACCTACCCCCACGAACATCTCCGCAAATTCCGACCCCGATATCGAGAAGAACGGCACGTCTGCCTCCCCAGCCACCGCACGCGCCATCAATGTCTTACCGGTACCAGGCGACCCCGCCAACAACACACCCCTAGGGATCTTTGCCCCTAACTTCTCATATTTCTTCGGGTTTTTCAGAAAATCCACAATTTCCGTCAAATCCTGCTTCGCCGCCTCATTCCCCGCCACATCTTGGAATGTTACCTTTTTCTTGTCCGGCCCATATAACCTTGCCTTCGCCTTACCGAACGACATCGATTGATTATTAGCCGAAGTCGCCTGTCGCATCATCCAAGAAAAGAAGATTACCAAAGCAATAATCGGCAGCACTGTCAACGCCACATCCAATACGATCCCCCAAGCATTGACATCTTCCTTATATTCAATCACTGGATATTTGCTCTGGCACTCCGTCAACTCATCCCCCATCAGTTCGCCACAGTAATTAATCAATCCTTGATCATATAGTGTCCCTGCCCCATCCTTTCTCGACGTCTCTGTAGGAGTATCCTTTCCCTTCAAAGTAACATCCAACGTATCACCAGTTACAGTAATTTTCGCAATATTACCATTCGGGTCATTCGCCCGCTGAATCACCTCAGATATCGGCACCTCTGTCTTCTGTGCACTGTTATTATAGTTCATATTTGCTATTAAGAAAGCCCCGAAGCATATCATGATAAAAGCAAACAAAACACTCCGCACCATATTAGAAGTACTGCCCTGTTCTTTACCATTATTATGTCCGGTCGGTTTCTTCGACATATTTTCCGCCACTTTTTTATCTCCTTATTTCTTTATTCTACCATAATAATCGATTTTGTGATATAATAGTACTACATCTGGGTGTAGCACAGTTGGTAGCGCGCGACTTTTGGGAAGTCGAGGTCGCAGGTTCAAGTCCTGTCACCCAGACCACATTTTGTCACTGGGATTGGCGCAGCCTGGTAGCGCGCACGCATGGGGTGCGTGAGGTCAGGAGTTCAAATCTCCTATCCCAGACCACAATAATTCGTTAAGTTCTGGGTATGGCGCAGCCTGGTAGCGCGCGGCGTTCGGGACGCCGAGGTCGCTGGTTCAAATCCAGTTACCCAGACCATTTTTTTATGCCCACCTCTGTATTGGCACTCTTGCATTATGACTGCCAATGTGCTACAATAGATAGTAATTAGCACTCAGCATATACGAGTGCCAACAAACTAAACAGGAGACAAACTATGAGCAAAATAATCGGTATAGATCTCGGCACCACCAACAGCGCTTTCGCTTACATGGTAGCCGGCAAACCAGAAGTCATTACTAACGCCGAAGGCGACCGCACTACCCCATCGGTAGTCGCTGTTACTAAGAAAGGTGAAAGATTGGTCGGCAAAGTCGCCCAGCGCCAACGCGTCACTAATCCTAAGAACACCATCTACGGCATCAAGCGTCTCATCGGCCGCAAGTTCGAGGATGATGAAGTCAAGCGCGACGTCGAAATCAGCCCATACAAGATTATCAAGAAAGGAGGCGGCGTAGCCGTCGAGATGGACGGTAAAGAATACACTCCAGAGGAAATCAGCGCCATGATTCTTAGCAAGATCAAAGCTGATGCCGAAGCTTTCCTCGGCGAGCCAGTCACTGAAGCCATTATTACTGTTCCGGCCTACTTCGACGATTCTCAACGCCAAGCCACCAAAGACGCTGGCAAAATCGCAGGTCTCGAAGTAAAAAGAATCATCAATGAACCTACCGCCGCAGCATTAGCCTACGGTCTCGAAGGCAAAAAAGACGAGAAAATCGCCGTTTTCGATCTCGGTGGTGGCACTTTCGATGTCTCCATCATGGATATCGGTGACGGCGTATTCGAAGTTCTTTCCACCAACGGTGACACCCACCTCGGCGGTGAAGATTTTGATAACATTCTCGTCAACTACCTCGTCGACGAATTCAAGAAAGAGTCTGGCATCGACATCAAGAAAGACGCCGCCGCTATGCAGCGCGTCAAAGACGAAGCCGAAAAAGCCAAGAAAGAACTCAGTTCATCAACAAGCACCGACATTAATCTTCCTTTCCTTTCAGCCGATGCCGATGGTCCAAAACATTTTGAATACACTCTGACTCGCGCCAAGCTCGAAGAGTTGGTCCAGCCACTCCTAGACCGCCTCGCCACTCCAGTGGAAAAGGCCCTAAAAGACGCCAAACTCTCCACCAAAGACATCAATGAAGTTGTCATGGTCGGCGGCATGACTCGTATGCCAGCCGTTATCGAGAAAGTCAAGTCCATCTTCGGCAAAGACCCGATGCAGGGCGTCAACCCTGACGAAGTCGTGGCCGTCGGTGCAGCCATCCAAGGTGGCGTACTCCAAGGCGATGTCAAAGACGTACTGCTTCTCGATGTTACCCCGCTCACACTTGGCATCGAGACCATGGGCGGCGTCCGTACCCCACTCATCGACCGCAACACCACCATCCCTACCAGTAAGTCCGAGACTTTCTCTACCGCATCTGACAACCAGCCTCAGGTCGAGATTCACGTCCTTCAAGGCGAACGCGAATTTGCCAAAGACAACAAATCCCTCGGGCGCTTTATCCTCGATGGTATCGCTCCGGCTCCTCGCGGCGTCCCCCAGATCGAAGTCACCTTCAATCTCGACGCGAACGGCATCCTAAATGTCACCGCCAAGGATAAAGGTACCGGCAAAGAGCAGTCTATTACCATCCAAAACTCCGGTAACATGAGCAAAGACGACATCGAGAAAGCCCGCAAAGAAGCCGAACTCCACGCCGAAGAAGACAAGAAGAAAAAAGAAACTATCGATGCTAAGAATCACCTAGAAAATGCCGTCTACCAAGCCGAGAAAATGCCGGACGAATTCAAAGACAAGATTAGTGACGAAGATAAAGAGACTATCAAGAAAGCCGTCGAAGATGCCAAGAAAACCTTAAGCGACGAATCCGCCGACAAAGACCAACTTGAACAAGCCGCCAAAGATCTTTCCGACCGCATCATGCCTATCGGCGCCAAGATGTATCAGGAAGCCTCCAAAGACGGCTCCAAGTCCGACGACGATTCTAAGCAATCCGACGACAAAGACGAGCCCGTCGAAGGCGAGGTAGTAGATAAATAGAAAAAACAATTCAGCATTTAACTATGCTATAATTACTTCATGAAAATCGTTTTTCCTGAGCTAGACTCTAACGACATCGCCCGCGAGGCCACTAGTCATTTTGACGACATCAAGTGGGTCACCGCGAGACGCCTCGACGAAGCCACGAAATACGTCCGCATTGGCCTCGCCAATTCCATGATTTCCGGCCTCGACTACTCCTCCCGCGACGTCCTCCTTGCCTACAAGGATCACATCCCGTTAAAATCAAAATATTTCTCCAGCTGTTTTATCTGCCAAAAAGGCGAGCAAACTCTCGCCCTCGCCGACGGTGGCGTCAACAAGCAGCCTACCAAAGAACAATTATATACTATCGTCGAAGACACAGCCGATACTTTTACCAAATACACCGGCAATCCACCCCGCATCGCCATGCTTTCCTACTCCACCTACGGCTCCGGCGGCAAAAACCCCGATCTTGACAAAATCCACTTCGTCATCGACGAAGTCAGTAAACAACACCCCGACTGGCTCATTGATGGCGAACTCCAACTCGATGCCGCGGTAAACCCTAGCATTGCCAGCAAGAAGACCCCCGACAGCCCACTAGGAGGCCACGCCAACATCCTCATCACCCCCGACCTCAATTCCGGCAACATCCTCTATAAGTCTCTCGAGCAATTCGGCGGCTTCACCATCGCCGGCCCCATCATTCAAGGCTTTGCCGTTCCCCTCGCCGACCTCTCTCGTGGCAGCACCATCAAAGACATTATATTAACTATTAATATTATAAAAAGGCTGTTAAATGAATAACCAGATTATTACTTTCTGGGGCATTGCGGAGCGCGGCAGCGCGAGAATTAGCGCGTCGCCCCCGTGGCGACGGGCGGCGACGACGCGGCCCCAGAAAGCAATAATTGGTTATTCAATAATAAGGAGTTTATTATGAAACATTTTGGTACCGATGGCATCAGAAAAAAAGCCGACGAATTCACCCCAGAATTCCTAGCAAAAATCATCAAAGGACTTGTCGACTACGCCGGCAACGACATCAAAGTTCTCCTCGCTGGTGACACTCGCGAATCCACCGAGTGGATTCTGCAGGATCTCGCCACCGCCCTCGAAACTTTCGGCATCGAGTACAGTAGCGCCGGTATCCTCCCCACTCCCGCCATCAATTACTGTTTCTATCGCATGGGCTTTGATTTCGCCATCGACGTCACCGCCAGCCACAACCCCTACACCGACAATGGCATCAAAATCTTTGAACGCGGCGATACTTCCGGCCAAAAACTAGCCACAGAAGCCCGCGAAACGATCGAAAAAGCCCTAAACGATGCGGAATTTTCCTACGCGCCTGCTTCGCCCACTATCAGGGAAAATCTACACGAAGAGGCCCTCAATCTCTACCTTGAGCATCTTCTATCCTATATCGACCCTGCTGACTTTTCTGGACTAAGCATCGCCATGGATTGTGCCAACGGCGCCGTTTCCGTCATTGCCAACCAAATCTTCGAGAGTCTTGGCGCAACGATTCATCTCCTCTATGCCGACCCCGCCTACGGCACCGGCATTAATCAAGCTTGCGGCTCCACTCATTTAGAGAATCTCGCCCGAGCCGTGACCACGAATCATCTAGATTTCGGCGTCGCTTTCGACGGCGACGGAGACCGCTGTCTCATGGTCGACCAAAACGGCGAAATCATTGACGGTGACGATATTATCGCCATCCTCGCGAACTACCTCAATTTAGACAGTATCGCCATCACCGTCATGGCGAATCAAGGTCTCCTCAACTGGGCCAACACCAATCACATCAAAGCCGAAATCACCGCCGTCGGCGACTCTAACGTTTCCGACGCCATGCGAGCAAACAATATCCAGCTCGGCGGCGAGCAGTCCGGCCACATCATTCTCCCAGGCGAATCCACCGGCGATGGTATGCTTACCGCCCTCATGGTCACCAAAGTCATCGCCAGTACCGGCAAATCACTAAAGGATCTTGCTTCTATCTTTACCAAATCCCCTCAAGTGATTCTCAATATGCCCGCCACTGCCGAGCAAAAGGCTAATCTCAAATCTTCCGACGAGGCCAAAGCCCTCCTCCTAGACTACAGCCACCAGCTCGATAATTGCCACGGCCGCCTCCTCGTCCGCCCTTCCGGCACCGAGGAGCTCATCCGCATCACTATGTGGGGCGACGACAAACAGTTTATCACCACCCTCGCCGAAGAATTAAAAGCAAAATTAGAGGAGATTTTATGAATATCAAATGTTTAAGCCAATACACCCCAGAAGTAGCCAATAGAATCAGGGAGTTACTTATCCAGTTATCCAGAAGCGGCAAAGACAAAGGCGAAATTCCTCGCGAATGGTTTGAAGACGTCATTAGTTCCCCCTACCACGACCTCCTCATCGCCGAGGAAGACGGCCGTATCCTCGGCATCGCCTGCCTCTCCGTCGTCATGGGCCCCGGTATCAAGAAAAACGCCTATCTCGAAGATTTCGTCACTGACACCACCGTCCGTGGCAAAGGCGTAGGCAGTCAACTCTGGGACGCCATGCTCAGCTGGGCTCGCTCCAAAGGTTGCCAGAATCTCGAATTCACCTGTGGCCACGGCCGTGAGCAAGCCCAAGCCTTCTACAAATCCCACGGCGCCGAAATCTACGACACCAACTTCTTCCGCCTCCCTCTCTAATCCCCCCCTACAATTACCGCAACCATTTCTAAAACTCCCAAAATTTACAAGTTTTAGAAACGAAACCCCTCCTCCACTTCCAAAACTCGCAAATTCCAAAAATATCGCTACTTTTTCGGAATCCATTCCGCAAAAGTATTGACTTTTTCGGAATCTTACACTATAATAAGGTTATGATAACACGTCAAGCAGAGCAAATTGTTAAAAATTATCTAACCAAGGATAAGAAGATCATCGTTATTTTTGGTGCTCGCCAGATTGGCAAGACCACTCTTCTTAAGACTATTTTCAAAGATACCCCCGATACGATTTGGTATAGTGGCGACGAAGATCAGACTAAAGAACTCTTCTCTCGAGCAGATCTCGCCAGCCTGGCCCCGCTAGTGAAGGGCTACAACACCGTCATTATCGACGAAGCTCAGCGTATCGAGAATATCGGCATCAAGCTTAAAATACTCCAAGATAATTTTGGTGAGGATATTCAATTTATCGCTACTGGGAGCTCCTCTTTTGACCTCGCTAACAAGATTAATGAGCCACTCACTGGGCGCAAGCGTACCGTTAGGATGTTCCCTCTTACCATAGCAGAGCTAACAAACGAATACGGCTACGCTACCGAGCTGGCCAATCTAGACAATCGTCTCATTTATGGCTCTTATCCGGCCGTCGTCACCAAGCTAGAAGACGCCAAGGATACTATCTCCGAGTTAGCATCTGACAACCTCTACAAAGATGTCCTCAATATGGGAGAGATTATCAAGACGGACAAACTCCATAAGATTCTCCAAGCCCTAGCCATGCAAGTAGGCAATCAAGTCAGCATGAACGAGATCGCTAGCCTCGTCGGTCTAGACGGCAAGACAGTTGACAAGTATATCTCTCTACTAGAGCAGTCTTTTATCATTTTCCGCCTTCCGTCCTTTGCACGCAATCTCCGCAACGAGCTTAAAGTCTCACAAAAAATCTTCTTCTACGATTGTGGTATTAGAAACGCCCTCATTTCCGACTTCCGCCCAGTAGATTTACGCCCAGATATCGGCCATCTTTTTGAAAATTACATCATTGCTGAGCTAAAGAAGCGTTTCTCTACAGACAACATTTACTTCTGGCGCACTAAAGACCAACAGGAAATCGATTATCTCATCGAGAAAAACGGCGAAATCACCGTCATCGAGATCAAATGGAACGAGCATAAGGTCGCCAAACTCCCCACCATTTTTGAGAATACTTACCGCCCAAAATATTCTTTCACTATCACTAGGGAAAATTATCTCCAAGCCCTCACCGGCGACGCTCTTTCTCATCTAGACAACTAGCCACAATTACGTGGCGCCGAAATCTACGACACCAACTTCTTCCGCCTCCCTCTCTAACCCTCTACAATTATGTATTGTCAAAAATTTTCCCGCCCCGCACCTGTGGCGGTGCGGGGCTTATTTATTCCTTATTTTAGAACGGGCAGAACAACCGGAAATCGGAACAAGCGGTAGGGGGTACTAGGCCAGACTAGCGACGGCGCGGCGGCTAGCTGCCAGCCATGCATCGCAAGGAGTCGCCGTCGCTGCGATTGCCGTTGCCCGCTGGGTTGATAGTGGAAGTATTCACGTAGAGGCGGTACATGCGGCTGATACTGCTGCGAGTAGAGGACCACCAGCCGCCGCCGCTACCCTGATCGTACGGCGAGCCATTGTCGAAGTAGCCCGAGAGAGGAAGATGGAGGGCAGAGCGGTAGTTTGCGTAAGCCGTAGCGTCAGAAGTTGAGCTAGTAGAACCATAGATAGCATTGGCTAGGGCAGAATATTCACCAGAAGTACTACCAGTAGGCATTCTCCAACCAGCTGGACAGATGTCTTCGGTAGCATTGCCGGATGATGTACCGTATGATGTACCATTACCGTAGCAGTAGGAGCCGGCAGAAGCAGCGCAGTAGTTGTAGTAGCCGCCTATTTTGTAACCTCCTGCGGTACTGG